>ENA-UONX01003351-UONX01003351.1-human-gut-metagenome-genome-assembly--contig:-P74old-NODE-3351-length-9925-cov-5.512259_pt1 | contig 9925 bp, 6 predicted proteins | sample MGYA00242466_ERZ724013 | MGnify/ENA metagenome assembly ERZ724013 | reverse complement strand
AATTCTATTTTTTCACTACAAAAATAGAAAACAACAGAATACTGCATCCAACAATCACAGCAAATAAAATGCTGGCAGCGAACAGCATTTTATTTGCTGTTCGAATATCTTCTGCTTTTGCTGGTCTGATGGCATCACCAATGGTTGGCTTTTCTACTACATTGCCAAAATACACATGTGTACCACCAAGCTGAATGCCCATTGCTCCTGCTGCTACGGCTTCCGTTTGGGCAGAGTTAGGTGACAAGTGGTTGTGTCTATCCCGAAAATAGATTCTCAAAGCACCTTTACCATCCAATGAAAGTAGGAAAGAAGCAGCAATGAGCAGCCATGCAGAAATTCTTGCCGGAATCCAGTTGCAAATGTCATCCAACTTTGCAGAAGCTTTTCCAAAATATTCATAGGTTTCATTGCGGTATCCAACCATAGAATCCAATGTGTTGACTGCTTTATAAAAAAAGCCAAGCGGTACACCGCCAAGAAATAGATAAAACAATGGGGCGATCTCTCCATCTGATGTATTTTCTGCAACAGTTTCCACACATGCCTTTGTTACATCCTCGGCAGAAAGATTTTTGGTTTCTCGACCAACCAACCAGGAAAGCTGCTTACGGGCATGTGGTAAATTATTTTCTTGTAGAGAACGGTAAACTTTCCGGCTTTCTGTTGCAAGGCAACGGGCTGCCAATATCTGATAACTCCAAAATGTATGCAGTAAAAACCAAAGCCAGACAGAAATATGGTAAGCAACCCCAAGTATCAGCAATGAACTAATTAAACTCAGCAGAGGGATCAACACTGCCAACACAACACCAGCAGCCAATGTGCCACGTTCTGTCTTCGGGAAATATTGACGTAGTTTCTTTTCTCCAATGGAAATGCCTTTCCCCATCCAGACCACTGGATGGGGAAGCCAATATGGATCACCAAAACAGAAATCCAGTACTACACCAAGTAAAATGCTGCATACACTTAATTGTATTATCATACTACACCACCCGATGATAGAAAAATTTTCATAGACAAACCACAAAAAATACGTTCCACCGTTTCTGCCTGTTCTGCCAGCAGTAGATTCATGCGTCCGACGATTTCCCGCCATTGCCGTTCTTCCGGTGTAATGGGAACCAATCCGCAGCCGACTTCCTGTGTAATCACAATACAATCTTTCCAAAGTGGCAGATATTCTTTCAGCCACTCAAACACAGATTGATGTTCTTGTTCTGCCTGCGTCACCAATGCTTCCATATGGTATAAGATAGATTGTCCATTCCATGCAGAAAGCGGCTGCCTTGCAAAATCAAATACATCTTCCGGTTTTCGTTCATACTGTCGTAGCACATAGGTAAGCCGTCCTTGTGCATAACCACCAATGATCAATTTCATTGCAGTACACCTCCCAGCAATGCATTACTCAATAGCCATACGGTTTCACAAACTACTAGAAAAAAACCAGCTAAATCTCCTGTTACACCACCAAATTGCTTTTTTTGCATATGATAATAACTCAGAAACACAAGTATAGCCAGAAAACCAGATATAGCTGCCATCCATTGATAATATACCAAAAGTATTGCCATTGCACATCCTGCCAAAAACATCAACCCTGTTCCGACATGCCTTCCGGCATGTTCGCCGAATGTTTTTGCAAGAGAACTGGTTGGTGTACAAGGAAAACATGTAACGGAAATCCCGCTCAAACAGCGAATAATCCAAAAACCGCCCGTTAAAAGCCCTACTATAAGCCGAGTTTGTTGTGTATAAATCTGTGCATAAGCAGCAACCTGTACTAGTAATACCAATACAACACTAAATACCGCAAACGGTCCACAGTTCGGATCTTTTAAAATTCGTAGTTTCTCTTCCTTAGGACGACGGGAATACAGAGCATCAGTGGTATCACAAAAACCATCCAGATGAATACCGCCTGTAACCAGTACATTGATTAGCACTGCAAGCACCGCAAATAAAAAAGCAGAGCAATCCAGCCACTGACAAATTGTCCAAACCAGCCAAAGTGTACCACCGCAAAGTAAGCCAACAATCGGAAAAAACAGCATAGCATGACGTAAGTTTTTTGCATTCCAGTTCAGACACTTAACCGGAAGCGTACTATACATAGAAAGTGCAATTAGAAGCGATTCAAGATAAGATTTCATGAAATAAGGAGGCTCCTTTCCAGCAGACAGGAATACCGCTGCAAACTTCTATGACAATTTCCGAGAGACTTGCCAGAGTACAATTGATTCGTCCAAGCTGCTGTAGATATGCCTGCATATCAGCATCTTGCGGCACTCGGTCTGTAAAGACCTCATTTGTTACAATGACCAGCATGTCTAAACGGCTGCGTAGAGCCGCAATGCCGGCTAAAATTGTCTCTGCCGGATGTGTTTGCTGCACACAAAATTGTTCATTAGAGAGCAGGTTGCTGACACATTCCAATAAACCACATCCTCCTACTGGCAGGGATTGTGCAGTCTGCAACAAATGGTCTGGTACTTCTATAGTTTGAAACCCTTTTCCGGCACGTTGCCTGCGATGCCGTTTCACCCGCTCTGCACATTCTGCATCCCATATCTGCATAGTTGCAAAATAGTAAAGCGGCGTTTGTTTTTGACTTACAGCAAGTCGTTCTGCAAGCTGTGATTTTCCGCTGCCGGAACCACCAGAGATTAAAATCTGCATGACTGCTCACCTGTCTTCTGCATACGGGATTTTTGATAAGCGATACACTGTGCAGCGAACTGCTTTGGAACATGGGGATTGGATGGGAAATACCAGTGCGGAAACCCTGCTAAAATGGAACCCTGTTGCTGTATCTCCTGCCACTGTCTTCCATTCGGGCGTTCCACCAAAAAAGCTGTTCCATTTCTCGTGCTGTCTGCATAATGAAAACTATGTGCTTTTATTTGTGTTCCTTTTTCTGCTAAAATGGTATCCTGCTGTGCTGTCAACGTGAGATACCCAAACCGGCAGAGCTGCTTTTGCATTACAGCTGTTCCAGGAAGCAGACCTGCCATCGGATAAAATGTTCCATTGATATCAGAAAGTGCTTGCAGCAAATATAAAAATCCGCCGCACTCTGCAAAGATTGGCATATTTTGATTGGCAGCAGTTTTTAGACTTTGTATAAAGGAGCGGTTGCTGCTGAGCTGTGACAAATACAATTCCGGATAGCCGCCACCCAAATAAAAACCATCTAAATCTTTTGGCAAAGAGTGATCTGTAAGCGGTGAAACGGAAACCAGTTCCGCTCCACACTGTCGCAACAGATCCAAGTTTTCTGCATAGTAAAAACAGAATGCAGCATCCTCTGCAATGCCAAGTCGAAAAGATACAGAATCGGATAAAATTCTTTTTTTTAATGGCAAAGGCGGTGCAGATGCGGCTAATTCTAATAACGCATCCAATGCAATGTTTTTTTGTGCTGTATCGGAAAGCAACTTTATTTTTTCATCCAGTTGTTCCACTTCCGAAGCGGTTAACAAACCCAGATGACGGTTCGGCAGTTGCACAGACGGCAGTTCCGGCAAAAATCCATATACGGGCAATCCCGTTTCTCGTTCAATGATTTCTTTATAATAAGATGCCATACTGTTTTTGACACGATTCAGCAAAAAGCCTTTTATGAAATGATTCTGTTCCAGCTGCAAAAAGCCTTTACAGACCGCAGCAACAGAACGTCCCATCTTCTGTGGATTCACAACCAACACCACCGGCGTTTGCAGCCATTGAGAAACCGTATAGGCACTGGCTTCTGATGTTTGTCCAATGCCATCATAAAAGCCCATCGCACCTTCTATGAAAGCAAGATTTGCGTGCTGTGCAGTTTGTGCAACCAGCTGTTGTAGGGCATCCTGCTGTAAGAAAAAAGGATCAGTATGGTAGACTGCACGTCCTGTTACCTTTTCATGAAACATGGGATCTATATAATCTGGTCCGCTTTTATAACTTTGCACACAAATCTGTCGCTGTTGAAATGCTGCTAACAAAGCCAGCATCATAGTGGTTTTTCCACTGTCGCTGCCCGTTGCACTAAGCATCAGCCTTGGTGTGGTACAATATGCTTTTTTCATGCTGGCTTTCCTCCTTTTTCAGAACAATTCTGAATTTATTGAAACCCCTCATCCATTTCCAGAATCCAACGTTGTGTACTTTCTCCAATATCATTTCGGATGACAACATTGCCATATGCATAAAATCCTGTTCCGAGGCTTGATCCCACCTCATCGTTCCATACTGATAGACAAGTACTGCGATTGGCACTGCATGACAGCATCATAGTGCCATCTGCCTGTGGAACCAATACAAAGGTTTGTGCTGGTGCATCCACAGGACGATAGATTTCTACATTGCAGCCACTGACAACACCACCCCCCAGTTTTACAATATCCAGCACACGATTCGTTCCATCTATATTGGTTTCATCGGAAGAACACATTGCATATAAACGATAGGCATTGCGGTCCGTATCATAAGAAATCCGGAATAGCTGCGACAAGGATACTTTTTCTGTATCCTGTATCACATTTGTTTTATCTGCATCCATGCCATCTGCAACAGTTAAGTACAAACCACTTCCAGCATTCCGCAAACGATAAACGCCACCATTTACTATGCCTTCTGTCTCTGTTTTGGAGTCTGTTGTACTATGTAAAACGACAGCATTCTTGCCCATCTGTTCATAACGTTGTGCAACCAGTGCCATATCATAAGTTACATTGCCTCGCAGAGGGTCAGCAACCTCTACTGTACCTGCTGATTTGTCATAGCCAGTCAGAACCAGACAATGTTCGTTGCTTTTCCATGTAACAGTATCTCCATCTGGTGTTGTCCAGCTACCACCGGTTCCTGGTGCACACATCCCCATTGTTGCCCAAAAGACAACTGGTCTGCCGTTTGCCACATAGGACAGCAAATCCGAAAAGTTTGTACCACTGATGTTCTCTGCATAGGATGCATTCTTCTGTGCGGTAAAGTAAGCATTGGCAGTGGCAACAATGGCAGGTGCATAGCAGCCATAACCATAGGATGTGGTTGGATCGCCGGGAAATACATATTGAAAATCTGCACCATAATAGATATTATTTAATGTATAGAACAGCATTTTTGGCAAATATGTCTTTGCAATATCTGTTTTTTCTGCTGAAAATCCATCATAATTCAAGGCAATGGTCAATGCAGTTGCCTCACAACCAGTCGGCAAAGAAGGCGATGCTCCTTGCAAAATACAAGTCACTGGTAATTGCATGGCATTCGGAAAAGTGCTGGTTGTAGTGATTGTGGTGGTGGTTGTAGTTGTGGTAGTTGTAGTAACTGTTGTCGTAACAACAGGCGTAGTTCCTGTACCAAACCCCTCATCCATTTCCAGAATCCAACGTTGTGTACTTTCTCCAATATCGTTTCGGATGACAACATTGCCATATGCATAAAATCCTGTGTCAAGATTTGAGCCAACTTCATTGTTCCATACTGACAGACAAGTACTGCGATTGGCACTGCATGACAGCATCATAGTGCCATCTGCCTGTGGAACCAATACAAAGGTTTGTGCTGGTGCATCCACAGGACGATAGATTTCTACATTGCAGCCACTGACAACACCACCCCCCAGTTTTACAATATCCAGCACACGATTCGTTCCATCTATATTGGTTTCATCGGAAGAACACATTGCATATAAACGATAGGCATTGCGGTCCGTATCATAAGAAATCCGGAATAGCTGCGACAAGGATACTTTTTCTGTATCCTGTATCACATTTGTTTTATCTGCATCCATGCCATCTGCAACAGTTAAGTACAAACCACTTCCAGCATTCCGCAAACGATAAACGCCACCATTTACTATGCCTTCTGTCTCTGTTTTGGAGTCTGTTGTACTATGTAAAACGACAGCATTCTTGCCCATCTGTTCATAACGTTGTGCAACCAGTGCCATATCATAAGTTACATTGCCTCGCAGAGGGTCAGCAACCTCTACTGTACCTGCTGATTTGTCATAGCCAGTCAGAACCAGACAATGTTCGTTGCTTTTCCATGTAACAGTATCTCCATCTGGTGTTGTCCAGCTACCACCGGTTCCTGGTGCACACATCCCCATTGTTGCCCAAAAGACAACTGGTCTGCCGTTTGCCACATAGGACAGCAAATCCGAAAAGTTTGTACCACTGATGTTCTCTGCATAGGATGCATTCTTCTGTGCGGTAAAGTAAGCATTGGCAGTGGCAACAATGGCAGGTGCATAGCAGCCATAACCATAGGATGTGGTTGGATCGCCGGGAAATACATATTGAAAATCTGCACCATAATAGATATTATTTAATGTATAGAACAGCATTTTTGGCAAATATGTCTTTGCAATATCTGTTTTTTCTGCTGAAAATCCATCATAATTCAGGGCAATGGTCAATGCAGTTGCCTCGCAGCCTGTCGGCAAAGAGGGCGAATCATTCTGCAAAATACAAGCCACTGGTAGTTTCACTGCATTTGGCAGAGTGGTGGTGATCGTGGTTGTAGTCACTGTAGTAGTTGTTGATGTAGTGGTAGAAGTCGTCGACGTTGTGATAGAAGTTGTCGGTGTTGTAGTAGTAGTTATTGTCGTTGTTGGTACAGTCGTTGTTATCGCTGTCGATATTTCTGTTGTTGTTTCTATACTTGTTTCGCTTGTTTCTGTACTGGTTTCTGATGGTAATGTTGGATCTGTAACAGTCGTTGTCACTGGATGGCTTTTTTCATCCACATATTCAGAAAAGGTTCCTACTGGCAAACCAGCAGAACGTTTCGCATAATACTCCAAAATTAAAACAGCATCTTCTACACTGATCTTTGTATCATGGTCACAATCTGCACAAAAGAATTGCTGCGGAGAAAGATCCACTTCTAATCCAGCAGATTGTCTTGCATAAATCGTCAATACAAATACAGCATCCTCGACCGCTACTGTACCGTCTCCGTCTAAATCACCCAGTGAAATGGTTTCATCATCTATGCCTTCCCAAACGGTTTCTGTGGTTTCTACTGTCGTTTCCGCCATAATTGGTGCAGTTGTAACAGATGGCAATTCCATTTCTTCTGGTGGCTGTGTTTCTTCTGGAGATTCCAGTCCCGTCGATTCTTCCACTGTGAAATTTTCTACTGCATTTTCTGCAGCTACCGGTAATCCGTTTCCCGAGATAAAACAGCAACAAGCTGTTAAAAAGCCAATAATGCCATTTCGCATTTTATATGTTTTCATAATAATTCCCCCTGTTTTATTATTTATTCTATTTCAAAATACCCAGTTCTGCACTAGAAAAGAATTGCTGCAAAGCCTGCTCACTTTCTTCTGTTACAGCAATTCCTATCTTTTGTTTTGGCTGTACTGTTCGTTTTTTGTCTGTAAAATAAAAACAAATATCTGTATTTCCTGTATATGCTTCTGCTGTTTGCAATGCCTGTTGCATACGCACCGTATCCGTAGAAACAAGTTTCATACATAGCCGTCCCTGTGCAACCTGCCTCTGCAATTCTTCTAATGTCAAAATACTGTTACACAAAATAGAAACACCACTTTCCTTTACAGAAAGCGTTCCTTTACACCATAAAATGGAATCCATCTGTAGCTTTTGCTGAACTGCACGAAAGACGTTAGGAAATGCAACACAATCTACAGAACCTGTCAAATCCTCCAATTGAAAGAAACACATTCGTTCATTGCTTTTTGTCAAATGCGGTTTCATTTGCTGCAAAATTCCAATTATACAAATATTTGTTTTTTCTGGAAGGGATGAAAGGTTAGCTGCTGTGGTTGTATGCAGCAGACGACAAAGATACTGTACCGGCTGCAACGGATTACCGGAAATATACATGCCAGTGACTTCCCGTTCCATATGCAGCAACTCTGCCTGAGAAAATTCTTCCATTGGTTCCGGTGTTGGTTCCTGCCAGTTTCCAGTTGATACCATACCGAACAGCTGCATTTGCCCCACCAATTGCGTGGCAGCTGTTTCCTTTGCAGACGATAAAATTTGTTCGTACTGCTGGAGCATCTGTCGGCGATTCCAGCCCAAACCATCTAAGGCCCCGCTTTGAATGAGACTCTCCAACGCTCGTTTATTCAATTCCATTCCCTGCATTCGCTGACAGAAATCATACAAACCTGTGAACAAACCATTCTTCTGACGTTCCTCTTCCAACTTTTCAATCAAGGCCATTCCTACATTTTTAACTGCGGACAGACCAAATCGAATGCCTTTTTTTGTACAGGTAAAAACCGCATGACTTTCATTGATATGTGGCGGCAACACTGACACACCTGCTTTCTGACAGGCTGAAATATAGGACAGAAGCTTTGGAAAATCCCCCATCACGCTGGTCATCAATGCTGCCATATAAGCAGAAAAATAGTGGCACTTGAGGTAGGCAGTCTGATATGCTAAATAGGCATAGGCAACTGCATGGGATTTATTGAATGCATAAGAAGCAAAACGGCTGATTTCATCAAAAATGGACTCTGCGACTGCTTTTGAGACACCGTTTTTAATGGCACCACAGCAAACGCCTTCTAAGCCATATAGAAAAATCTGTCGTTCCTGTTCCATTATATCCTGCTTTTTTTTAGACATTGCCCGTCTGACAATATCGGCTCTGCCGTAGGAATATCCTGCCAGTGTCCGGCAAATTTCCATGACCTGTTCCTGATAAACCATACAACCATATGTCACATCTAAAATTGGTTTCAAAGAGGGATGGGCATAGGAAATGGTATCTGGATGCTTGCGATTTTCCAGATACTGTGGAATGGAATCTCTCGGTCCTGGACGATATAAGGAAAGGGCAGCTGTCAAGTCCTCCAGTTGTTCTGGCTGCATTTGCAGCAATACGTGACGCATACCTGCACTTTCAAATTGAAAAACACCCATGGTGTCGCCTTTCGCCATCATATGGTATACTGCTGCATCATTCACAGGAATTTCATGAATAGAAAAATCTGGCTCTGTTTCATGGATCATCCGTACACAGTCCCGAATAATTGTCAGATTTCGCAAACCAAGAAAGTCAAACTTGATCAATTTCAGATATTCCAGCGTTCCCATTGGATATTGTGTTACAATGGTATCATCATTTTTTTGCAATGGTACCATCTCTAACAATGGAACGGCAGAAATGATGACACCTGCTGCATGAGTAGAGGTATGCCTTGGCATACCCTCTATTTTTTGTGCCATATCCAACAGTTTTCTGGCATTGCTATCCGTCTGATAAAGCTGCTGTAAATCGGTTTCTTCAGGTGCTGCCATCGTTTCCGCAATGGTGCGGTGCGGATCAATTTTTTTAGCAATGCGGTCACAAAGAGCATAGGGAATATTCAATGCCCTTCCAACATCCCGCACCGCTCCTCTGGCCTTCATTAAGTCAAATGTGATGATTTCTGTTACATGATCTGCACCGTATTTTTGAATCACGTATTCTTTGACTGCCTGTCTGCCTTCAATACAGAAATCAATGTCAAAGTCCGGCATACTAACACGTTCTGGATTTAAGAATCGTTCAAACAGCAATTGATAGGCAATTGGATCGATCTCTGTAATGCCCATACAATACGCACAAAGACTACCTGCACCGGAACCTCTGCCAGGTCCCACAGGAATCTGGTGCTGTTTTGCAAAATTCACATAATCCCATACAATCAGAAAATAGTCGATATAGCCCATCTGTGTGATGATATCCATCTCATGTTGCAGCCGCTTCTGTACATGTTCTGGTACAGGCGTTCCATACCGTTTTTGCACACCTGTTTCACAAAGATCAGCAAATAAGGCAGCATTGTCCGTTACACCATCCATAAAAAACGCCGGTAAATGCAGCTTTTCTGTTTCAAATGTCACATAACAGCGTTCTGCAATCCGTTTGGTGTTCGTAATTGCTTCTGGCACGGCAGAAA
>ENA-UONX01003349-UONX01003349.1-human-gut-metagenome-genome-assembly--contig:-P74old-NODE-3349-length-9933-cov-9.581191_pt1 | contig 9933 bp, 12 predicted proteins | sample MGYA00242466_ERZ724013 | MGnify/ENA metagenome assembly ERZ724013 | reverse complement strand
AACAAAGAATAAATCTATATAATTAAAATCTTTAAAAATAGAATCATCTTTCAACATTTCTCCAAATTTTAACCACTCTCTAAAATCCGTGTGTAATAAATAAGACTTGCCTCCTACATTTATGGAATTCGGCAAGCCTTTTGTTCTTAAATCTATCATTTTTTATTAACGGTTAAATTTTGAGCTTTGTCCATTGCATTAATAAGTTCAATTAATTTATCATATGAGGATAAATCAATATCACCTAATGCGATAGATTGGTTAAAATTATTTAATGGTTTATTGTATGTTTGAATAATTGATAAATATAGAATATTTAATTCATTAGGGTCTACGTTGTTAAATTTGCCTAAAGCTTTTTCACAGTTTTCTTGACCTAATAAAGTACAAACTAATTCATACATCCCTTTGCATTTTTCTTTAAAATGCAATTCAGGTTTAGAGTTATATAATTCTTGTTTTTCTAACTGTTCCGCAATTTTTAAATTATATTTTGGTAATGTGAATACGTCACCATTAAATTCTACTTGATAATCCATTTAAAATTAACCTCCTGATTTAGTAAATGTTGGAGCACCACTTTTAATTTCATACGTTCCTTTTTCAATGTCTCCACCCATTTTAATTGAAAAAGTAATTTTTCCATCAACTGTATTTAACACTTTTGATGTTAGAGTTGCTACACATCTCCAAGCTTTCTTTTCAGTTCCGCCAAAGCACATTAAGAAAGGCACTTTAACATCACTGCCAACTGGCATATTAAAAAATTCATTAAACATAAAATCATAAATAGGATTTCCTTCGTAACAAGCAATTTCTTGAGGTAATTCAGGTTGATTTCCATTGATTTCAGTTACTGCATTTGCAAAGCAAATATAATCCATATCTTCTTCACTTTCATTCATTGTCAATTCAAAGATTGTTGAATAATCAATTTGTTTCCAACTAGATGATGTAAATGTTGTATCTTTAGTCACATCCAAAAATGGGATGAATTGATTTCTATTTAATTTTGTCATAGCTGCCATAATTCTAATCTCCTTTCATTTGTAAATATTGAATATAAAATTGTCCTTCATATCTAGCAATAGAAGTATCTTCTTGTAAAGTATATACTTCAGGAGCTTTATATAATGAACCAATTTCATTAACGATATAGTTATCTCCTAAAATAGGAAATTTTTGGTTTAAATTCATATCTTCTATAAATTTAGTAATTTCATCAAACGAATTTATTGCTTCTAAATTTAAGTCGCTTGTACCCTCATCATAGGATTTCACTAGATTTATGTTGAACAATAGTCTAACTTCCATAGACCCATCAATAAATTTATTTAATATATCACTGCTTGAATTAGAATTTACTGAAGCAGTATCAGGAATCATTGGAATAACATTAAAATAGGTATATCCATTTACTTCAGGACAATCTCTTAACCATATTGAAATAGCTTCATATATACTATTCATTTATCTTCCTCCACGTTTAATAAATTCTGACACGCTTCTAGCAACTTCATCTTTTTTATCTCTAAAAGCTGCCTGTTCCCAATGTGATTGAGCAAATGGGTTAACATCTTTACTATAATTCAAAGGTCTACCTTTACTTGATACACCCTCCCATTGATACCTAGCATACTTTTGATTATATGTAACTTTATAAGGTTCCGTCACATAATTATTCATTAACATTTTTGTATCAGCAGGAATATATTTTTTAAATTGTTTAGCCCATGTTTCAGCTAAATATATACCTACTTTTTCATTTAGTAACTTGGCAATTATAGTATTTGATGGACTTAATTCTATTTTTACTTTCATAGTTAAATACCATTAATCCTAAATTGATAACGAGTATCAAATTTATTTTCTACTTCTTCAATATTTCTAATTTCACAAGCATTTGGACTATATTTATTTCTAATAGAAACTATGTTATTAGGAGTTATCTCTTTTTCTTTGATTTCTCCTAAAATAATAATATCTTGGTTTGATAAAGTAAAATAAGCATCCTTATTTTCTAATTCTTTCCATTTATAATAAGTCATATATTTATTAGTAAACGGAATCAAGATTGTAAATTGAGTTCCCATTGAAACAACTTGTCCATTAACATTGGAGATTTTAGTTCTTGAATAAGTACAACTTTTAATAACTGTTTTATACCAAACATCTAAACCAGTTATAGAATCAGTTCTTTTTAATTTATTTAAAATTGTAATATTACCTTGCATGATATAACCACCTACCACGATAGAATAATTCTGGATATTCATATAAATATTCATGTGCAATAGTTGTGAATTTTTCTAAAATAACACTTTCATTTTTCTTTGAAGTGTCATAACTGAAAGATTCAATTCCATTGCTATAGCTAGTTAATTTATCACTTACATTTGTACTATTTTCATCAAATAAAGTATCTATTAATTTAACTTCAAGTCTTTTAATAGATTCAGGTACTGATTCTAACTCATTAATCAATAATTCTAATTTCTTACAGGTTATATAATTTAATTTTGATTCTACTTCATATTGTAAATTGGGGAATGATTGTTGGTCACATTTCCCTCCAAAGTTTTGGTAATCTGAAAAAGAAATATAATTCATTTATCATTCCCTCCTTTACTATTCATCTTTAGGTGGTGCTTTTGGTGGTCTACCTTTTTTTGTTTTTTCCTCAACTTCAACACCACCCATTTTCTTATACATTTCAATACAATCAGGATTATTTGTTACAATCCCTGTACCATTTGGCATTTTAATTTCCATAATAATTAAAACTCCTTTCTAGGATTGTTCATTTCCTGAATAATAAATGATTGTTTCAGGTGTTACTGCTTTTGTTCCATAGTAGAAGAACATTTCAACAGCTACTGCTTCACTTAAAGGAATTCTTTCAGCTGTGTAAGGAACACTTCTAATAGGTTGTGCAATAGATTCATTCATCATAGCTTCAAATTTAACACCCTCAGGTAATCTATTTGAACTATGACATCTTACACCATGATAATAGAAGAATTCTTCAGTTGTTGTGTCAACATTTGTATTTACAACTTTATCTAAATACATACGCATTTTAGAATAGGTGTCAGGGTCAAAAACGATTTGTAGCATTGAACGGTCTAAACCATCAATATAATCATTTTTTAAAGTTTCTAAATGTAAGATAGCTGATTCTACAATTTCTTGGATTTCAGTTACTCCTGTAGCATGTTTAAATTCAGTTCCTTCAGTTTTACCCACTTCAAAGAATTTTGTATCTAATTCAGCAATTAAACGTTGAGCGTGGTTGGCTGAACGTTTAGCAACTAATCCATCAACACCTAATAATCTAACGTCTTTTTGTTCAATTTCTTCAACAAATTCTCTATCAGTATCAATAGGAATTGTAACTGTTTTACCTTTTACTTCATTACCTTTTCCACCTGTACGAGCAGTACCATAATTTTGAGCAGTTGCATTAGCAAAACGTTTTGCTTCTACTGTACCTGCTAAAGGGTCACCTGATAAATCAGTATTTTTTAATTGTACTGAAACTGCACCTTTTTGCACGTTTTCAAGAACACCATCATAAGCTTCTTTTAAAAGCATTTTTCCATCAATAGAGCCATCTAATAATACATTTAATGATTCAATTCTATTTTGTGTTTTTACTGCCATATAATTTTTCCTCCTTTAATTTTCTACCAGATTACAGGATTAGAACGTTCTACATCTTCAGATTCATCTACATCTTCAGGTTCATCAACTTTACCTGATTTTCCTGAAAATTTAATAGTTGGTTTTTTTGTTTGTTCCTCTTTTAAGAAAGCTCCTTCGTCCTCTTTCTTATAAGTTTCTACATAATCATCAAAACCAATTAATTCTCCATCTTTCATTTTTAATTCATCTTTCATGATTTCACTTAAAAATGCTTTTTTAGCTGAATTAGAACTAAACTTTAATCCTGCTACTTTTTGATTTACTGCAAATTCATAAGCTTGTTTTTGTAATTTTGTTTCGGAATTTTTCTTGTAATCTGCATACTCCTGTGTCAAAGTGTCAATCTTTGCATTTGCTTTATTAAGTTCTTCTTGACTTGTTCCTGCATCTTTTAATTGCTTTTGTAACGCTTTTAAATCATCATCACGTTTTGAAATATCAGCTTTATAGTTTTCAATTTCAGTTTCTTTTGATTTTAAATCATTACTAATTTTTTCAACTTCATTAATTGTTTTATAATTTTCATTAAAAGTTGAATTAAAATCTTTTTTCTTGTCTTCAGGAATTTCAATTCCAATTCCTTTCAAAATGTCAAAAATGTTTTTCATAAATTAATGTCTCCTTAAAATATTATTTTAATTGTGTTTTCCACAATCTAGGTTAACTTACATTATTATTATAATAAAATATTATTTTTATTACAAGTAAATAACATTATTTAATCTTCATCATAACCATATACATATGTCCTATTAAATCTTGGTGTAATACCTGATTTTTTAGCGACATGATAATATAAAGATTTTAATTCTCCTAATTTTGTTTCTTGTTTTTTATAATCAAAACCTGCTGAATCCAAAGCTAAAATTTCATCTTTTTTATATCTCATTTCAGTTTCAATAGAACGCATTAATTGTGATGCTTCATATTTAGTGTATTCTTTTCCTTTGATTGTGACTTTATCAGTAGATTTCTTTTTCATTAATTCTAAATCTTCCTTTGTGTATGTTTTTGGGGACACTCCTAAAATGATATAAGAAATTCCATGTCTACAATTCAATGTTCCAATAGGTCTTTTTAATTTATCGTTTAATTTTTCATAAGCGTTAATAGTGTATTGTCTTCCTTGATAAGGTAAATGGTCTTCAGCACATAAGCCGTGAGCATCAATTTCTACTCCATCAGCACCATATTGATTCCCCATTTCTTTTCTAATACCATTATTTACCTGTCTAACACCTTCTAAAATATTCATTCGACAAGCACTATCTAATCTTCTTGTTCTACCACTTGCATATGTGATTCTCATTCCTTTTCTAGCTTTTGATAATAACATTCTTTTCATTACGCTTTCATAATCATCCATTCCTGTGGCTACTGTATCAATAGCTAAATCAATAATATCTCTATAATCTTTTGAAATTGCAGTTGTATGTGACATATTTATAAATGTACCATCAGTTAATTTCTTAACTGATTCAATGTAACTATTTAAAGGTTTATTTTTAGAAAAAGGGGGTTGAGCTACCCCCTTATAATTATATAAATCAGCTACATCCTTATATTCTTCTCCTGCACTTTCAAGATATAATTTTTGAATATCTTCTAAAGCTAATCCTGTTTCTTTAACTAGCATAGAATTAATTTCTTTGATATTATTTCCCATCAAAGCTAATTGTTCTAGTCTATGCAAGTTGTCTTTATCTAATTTTCCAATAGATTTAATTTGTTTAGCCATCATTTTTAAATAGAACGTATTCACTTTACTAAATCGTTTAGATATTTCAAAAGCTTTATTTGTAAGTTCAGTAGGTGTAATAGCCATTTATTATTCCTCCTCAGTTTCTAATTCATTTGTTTTTGAACCATTAGTAAATAAATCATTCATCATGTTTTCTTGTTTTTCTTTTTGCATATCTTTAATTTTTTTAGTCGCAACCTCTAAAGATTCTCCTGTATACCAAGCACGTACTTCAGCTTTATCTAGAATATCAGCATCTACTAATTGAATCTTTTGTTGAAGTTCCGTGTCAGTATCAATTAAAACACTATCTCCCCATTCAACCGTAGTATCATAATCCCCGTTAGGCGCTAATTCATACAAATCAACTAAAACATTCATTGCATAAACTGTATCCATTAAAGTGTCCTCTAAAGCTTCTTGATGCGATACAATATTATCGTATGCTTTTTGTTTTAAAACTCTAATTTCAGTTGCAGTTCTTGCTTCAGCCTCTACATTAGAAATAGTACCTCTAGAAAGACATAATGTATCTTCAATCCTCATTAGGATATTGTTTAATCCATCTAAATAACTAGCGTCTCTTAAAGTTGGAGCGAAAGCATTATAAGTATTTGATGCTCCTAAATCCAAAGAACGATATAATCTATCTTTCATTCTATCCATTACTGAATGAGTACCATAATAGCCATTTTCATAATGCAAAGCAGTAGGGTCTACATCAATAGCCATTTGTCCGCCCTCATATTCCCAATCTAGCCTACCAAATTGTTCGTCAGCTTTTTGAATTAAATCTTTAGCATCACTAAAAAATGAAATACCCAAAGGAGAATCCATATCAATATTATTTGAAATTGGTTCACAATAGTATCCATATAAAGGTTTTTCTACATTCTCAATCTCTACTCTAGATTCTAATGTTGACCATTTTTCTACTTCAGTTAATGGAATTTCTTCACCTAATTCTTGAGTTGTATTTTCATCTCCATTAGCATCCAATTTAACTTTAAAAGCTTTGTTTTCAATAGTAACCGTGTTATATTCAAATGTTTGTCTTTCTACTTTTGTGTATAAAATGTTACCACTTCTAAATTGGTCTAAAAATGCAATGTCTACAATATTTCCATCATCATCAAAAGCAATAGGATAGAATTCTCCTTGATAGTTAAAATCAAAGTAAACTTGGCCATTTTTAATATAGGGCTTGATTATAACTCCGCCTAAAGCTAACGCTTTTTCATATACTTTAGAAAGTTTTTTAATTAATTTTTTCTTATAAACGTTGTTCAAATAGTCAGCCCTTGTTTTAGTTTCTTCTTGTTTGTCTTTGTCTACTTCGGTATTGATATTTGGGTCTATAATATCAGTTTTCATTTCACTTAAAACTTGCTGTTTAAATGCTTTACAAACTAATTTTGGAATCCCAATAGAAATAACTCCTGTATCATTACTAACCCAAGGAGCTTTATTCTTATACATTTTCTTCCATAATGATATAGCCTTAATCATAGTTTCTGAAACACTAGAATCAATAGAATTATCTTGTTTAGGGTTCCCTATCATTTTATTTAAAGCTTGTTTTATTAATTCAATAAGATGTTTAATCATTTAACTTATTCCTCCTTTTATAACATTATTATAATAGTTATTTGAATGAAGTAATATAGGCTTGATATATTTATTTTTAAATTACAAGTATTTTTACCAATTTTTTAAATTTGGAACATACACCAAGCGACCACCGATATCACGAGCGCGACTACCAACCCAACCATTACAACTCAAACATAACCCACCAGCACGAGATCCACCACTCCAATCACCGCCCAATAGAGCGACCCTATAGTCATTAAGGTTTGAAGTTACATAAGTATAGTCTCCAACATTTTTAGAACTGTCTCCTCCAACTTTTGATGGAATAAATAACCAATCAAAATTCTTATCATATCCCATAGCTTTGATATATCCGTCTGAATTTGGTAGTGTAAATCCAACACCTTCATAGTTATCACTGTGTTTATTTTCAGTATAGTTAAAATCCTTGCATACGTAAGGTTGTCCACCAAGCATATGAGTATTTCCCCAAAATCTCAATCCTTCAATCAACTTCCAAATATTTCCCCAAAAATTTTCTACACCTCTAAATGAAATTGAAGTTTGACTTTCTCCTGTGTATTCATTTCTATCTTCCCCTTTATATCCTATAGATGTAGTAGCACGTCCTGTAGCATTTCCTAAAGATGAAGTACTTCCTGTGTGAACCGCACAGTTGTAAGAACTATTATCAACTATTGAAACAACACCTTGATTAATTCCATTTTGGGTGTTCATTGTACCCAACTCAATAATCATTAATAGTTGTTCCATTGATACGTCCTTAATAGAAGTTGAGTGCCAACCTTCACCACGATTTTTAGCAAGTTTTTCTACATTAGCACTTGTCAAGTTTTGAGTCAATCCACTACAAGGTTTAACATTGCTAATCGAACATAACAAGTCTTTATCAAAATCAGCTACTTGTTCATCTTGTTTTAAATAAGCATTTGCGGAAGTATCATAGATGGATGCCTCATATGCACCGATTAAAATATAGTCAACTTCTAAACCATCCTCATTTATAAAAGCAGGATGAACTTTAAATCCTGGACGAAGAGTATCACTTACATAATAATTAGCCACTTTTAAATGATAACCTCCAACTTCATTATCGATAGGCTCATAAGCAATGGGTACAACTAAATAATAAAATTTAGGTTGATAAACCATTACTTGACCGTTGGAACCATCTTCTTTGTAATCATCAACCATATCTAGCACCTCCACGTTTTTTCCATATTTGTTCAGTTGCATATCTAATACAGTCAATACTATGGTTGTCTAAATCAGGATATGCACTTATTGGTTCACCTTCCGATGTTGTTTCATATTGATATTTAGAAAATTCTTCTTTAGTGTTTGGACATCTAATTGGGTCTATCACAATCTTTACTAAAGACTGTAACCACTTCATCCCAAATCTTACTGAATCAGGACCTTTTTCAGCTGCTCTAGCATTAATTCCATATGTCCTATATTCTTCTACTGACTTTTGTTCAGCACTGTCACAAGTTACTATATCGTATCTTGTTAAACCTTTTTCATTTAATAATACATCTGAAGTATCTTTATTTGATTTCTTATTACATCTATACTCATCAAATATATACAATGTCATTCTAGCACTATCATAATAGCACCCTCCAAAATGAAATGGGTCAGGATACCAACCCCAATCGACACCATATAATACTTTATCAAATGAAGCTATTTCATTATCAGTAATTTCTCTTATTTCTAGATTATCAAATACTTCTAAACCTTGACCTACGGGAATACCTAAATATTCATGTTCATAAGCTTTTGGATTAACTTGTTTTAGCCATTCGGCATCATCAAAGAATTGTTTCCCAAGCCATTGTTTTGGCACATCTCTATAATCACTGTCATGTACTAGTCTATCAGGTTTTCCACTTGATGCTTCTACATTAATCCAATGAGTGTTAGAAATAGGAACGTTATAAGAAAAGAATGTATAATATCTATCTCCACCACGAATTGTAGATTGATTAATATTACGAATTTCTTTCATTCCTTTTAATTGGTCCGCTTCTTCAAACCATCTAAGGGCAATGTACATTCCCTCAGGTGGTCTAATAGATTTTATCTTTTGTGGGTCATCTCCACTTCTAAAATAAATCTTTTGTCCTGTTTCTTTTAAAGTTATTTCCATTGGTGATACGGTAAATTTGAATTGACTTGTTAACCCTAAATGGTCAATAGCCCATTTTATTTGCATATAAACGGAATCTTTTAAAGTATTTCCAATCTCTCTCATTATTAATGCACAATAAGTAGGATTATTTTTCATTAATTCTATAATCTTTTCACCTATATAGGTTGATTTAGTAGACCCACGTCCACCCCTTAACCAAAACTCACTATAATTAGGATTATCAATATCTCTATTCAAATCTACAAATGATTTTGCTAAATCTTTCGCAGGAATATAGAATGCTGTATTTTCTTTCTCTTGTTCTTTTTCAGCTAATTCAGTTAATACTTGAAAAGATAAAGCATTTCCTTTCATTGCGGACCTTGCCTGACCTGCAATCATTGATGCCATAACAGTAATATCTTCATCTTCAATTTCTTTACACAATCCCTTGACTGAACGAACATTCTTTTTATTTGTTTCAGATTCAAGCATCATTTTGGCTAGTTGTTGCATGGTTTTTTTCTTTCTTCTTGCTTTACCACTAGCAATACCTCCCATACGTGCTATTTGACTTTGTTGTTCCTTTGTTCGCTGGTTTTGCGGAATCAAGTGTTTTGAGTTATCACTAGGCATTAAATCACTTCCTTTACTTAATAAATAATATAAATATTTTACAAAATTAATTATATTATAATTATTATAAATATACAAACTATAATAAAAATAAAAAAGA
>ENA-UONX01003348-UONX01003348.1-human-gut-metagenome-genome-assembly--contig:-P74old-NODE-3348-length-9934-cov-31.230388_pt1 | contig 9934 bp, 8 predicted proteins | sample MGYA00242466_ERZ724013 | MGnify/ENA metagenome assembly ERZ724013 | reverse complement strand
CGGGCTCATAACCCGAAGGTCGTTGGTTCAAATCCGGCCCCCGCAACCACCAAGCGTTCTGAGATTTCTCAGAACGCTTTTTTGTTGTGTTTTACGGCAAAAGGATCCCCCGGTCCACGCTGCAGGCGGACCGGGGGATCCTTTTGCCTTATACTTATAAATGGTTCTGCCAGTTCAAACATGGCGCGCACGCTGGCGCGGCTGCGCTCCTGGCGGGAAATGAGCAGGAAGCTGAAGTTCCACTGCGGGCCGTCGATGGGCACGCTGCACAGGTCCGGGCGCAGGTATTTGGGCACGGAAGAGGGCAGCAGGCCGATGCCCACCCCGGCGCTGGCCAGCAGGAACAGCTCCTCCAGCGTCCGGGTGTGAAGGACCGGGTTTCCTTTCAGACCCAGTTGATTGTAGTACTGGCGCAGCAGCTCCTCGGTGTTGCCCCGGGGGTCCTCTTGAGTCAGGATCAGCGTTTCGCCCTGCAGCTGCTGCGGAGCGATCTTTTCCGCTCCGGCAAGGGGGTGGTCGGTTGGCAGCAGCCAGGTGGCGTGCACCTGCTGCAGGATGATGCTGTCCAGCCCCTCCAGATCGGGCAGGTCAAAATCCATGGCGACCAGCAGGTCGATCTTCCGGTCCACCAGCTGGCTGACCAGCTGCTGCCGGGAGCCGGCCACGGTGGAAAGCTGCACTTCCGGGTGCAGGCTGTGGTACTGACGGAGCAATTGGGAGATGGCGTGCTGCTCCAGAATGGTGGGGATGCCCAGGGTCAGGTGGGTCTGCTGCTCCTGGGCGATGGTCTGGGTCCGGGTCACGACCTCTTCCAGCCGGGCCGTGAGCTCGTTGACCTGCTGGAAGAAATACTCTCCGGCCAGCGTCAGCTTGACATGGGCTGTGTCGCGCTCCAGCAGGGTGACATGCAGCTCCTCTTCCAACGCGCAGATCTGGCGGCTGATGGCTGTCTGGGACACAAAGCAGGCCCGCGCCGCCTTGGTAAAGCTGCCGGAGCGGGCTACCCGCTGAAAGTACAAGATCTGCTGCAATGTCATACGCTTTTTCTCCTGCCTGCATCAAAAATTGTGAAACCTTGCCAAGAGTATAACAAATTTCTTGTGCAAACTCAACCACCTTATGCGTCTAAGTTATAAGCGGGCAAATTATTGGTATTTCAAATCTTTGCCAAAACCTGTTAAACTTGTAACAAGAGCGCCGGGCCTACACAAGACCGGTGCAAAAGAAGAAAAGAGGTAACCAAATGAAGAGCAAGATCTCTCGCCGCAGCTTCCTGCGCAACATTGCTGCCGCTGGCAGCGGTGCCGCTGCGCTGGGTCTGCTGGCAGGCTGCAGCTCCAGCAGCACCGCAGCCGCCGAGGACAAGTACACCCCGGGCACCTATTCTGCCTCCAAGACCATCTCCTACTCCGAGATCGGTGTCTCCATGACCTTTGATGCCAACAGCATCACCGCCTGCGAGATCACTTCTTCCGGTGAGCAGGACCTGCTGACCGACGACAAAAAGACTGCCATGGCCAAGGCCATCGTGGAGGGCCAGAGCGCCGATGTGGACGCTGTGACCAGCTGCACGCTGGTGGCCTCCGTGGGTGCCATCCAGGAGTGCGTAGCCGACTGTATCGCACAGGCTACCGGCACTGAGGTGGAAAAGCCTGAGACGACCGAAGTGACCGGCCGTGTGCCCGGCTACTGCGGCCCCGGCGACTGGCTGGGTGAGGCTCCGGCTGACCCCGACAAGTACGAGGATGCAGGCACCTATGATGTGGTCATCGTGGGCGGCGGCCATGCCGGCGTCGGCGCAGCCTTTGGCGCTGTGGATGAGGGCGCTACCGTGGCTGTCATTGAAAAGCAGCCCTGGGGCAACTTTGTGGACCTGGACGGCACCGGCACCAACATGGGCGGCTGGTACGGCGAGGACATCGGCCACGTCAACTCCAAGTTGCTGATCGAGCGCGGCTATGGCCCCTATGACACCGGTGCCATCACCTCCGAGTTCTGCAAGCGTGCCGCAGGCCGTGTGAACCCCGAGATCATCAAGAACTTCGTGCAGTATTCCGGCCAGATGTTCGACCGCTACGAGGAGATCTACGACTCCTATGAGGAAGAGCGCAAGGCCAACGACAGCGACGTGTATCTGGCCGATACCGCTGTCATCGTGCCCAAGGCTACCGGCGACGGCAAGACCGGCGACCAGTGGGTGGACGGCGAGCCCGCAGGCGGTGCCGGTCACTACGACATGAGCGATATGTTCCAGTACCCGCTGTGCAACACCCAGGCAGCCTACGGCCAGCAGAAGGCCAGCTACCCCATCAGCTGCGGCGGTTACCTGACCTGGCCCTGCAATGCCCAGTTCTACGGCTATCAGGGCAACAACATCGAGTACATCCACAAGTACATCGTCAAGTATGTGCAGGAGACCCCCAACTGTGCCTGGGACTTTGAGCGCGAGGGCATCAAGCTCATCCAGGACGACAGCGGCAAGGTCACCGGCGTGTACGCCAAGGGCGCCGACGGCACCTACTACCGCTACAACTGCAACAAGGGCGTCATCCTGTGCGCAGGCGACTTCATCGGCAACCCCGAGATGTGCTGGGCGCTGCTGAACGAGGGCATGGAGTGGGCTGAGCGCAGCGGCGCGACCGCTGACAGCTGGGCCTCTGCAGGCACCCGCAACGGCCAGGGCCACAAGATGGCCTGCTGGGCAGGCGGCATGATCGAGCCCACTCCCCGTGGCTGGATGGCCATCGGCGGCGGCGCTTCCGGCCCCTGGGGCACCGCTCCCATGCTGATGCTGAACAGCCGCGGCAAGCGCTTCATGAACGAGGGCGCCATTGCTCAGATGCAGGCCACCTGCCTGCGTCAGCCCGCCGGTCTGGCCTGCTACGTCACCGACGCCAACTGGGCCAAGACCCTGAAGGCTGCTCCGCTGGACCACGGCGCACCCAACTTTGGCATGCAGGACTACTGGGATAAGATCGAGCAGGACATGAACAACACCGTGTCCGGCCAGGCCAACACCATCACCATTGCAAACCTGGCCGAGCGCACCCAGATGGCCGGTACCATCTACCGTGCCGACACTCTGGAGGAGCTGGCAGATCTGCTGGGCTACAAGGGCGCTGCCAAGCAGAACTTCCTGGACAGCATCGCACACTACAACGAGCTGTGCTATGCAGGCGTGGACAGCGACTACGGCAAGGATGCACCGTACATGGTGCCCATCGACACCGCTCCGTTCTTCGGCGGCACCAGCTCCACCGGCCACTCCTCCAACCCGATGATGGTCACCATGAGCGGCGTCATCACCGACGAGACCCAGAACGTCCTGAACAAGGACTGGGAGCCCATCGAGGGCCTGTATGTGGCTGGCAACTGCTTGGGCGGCCGTTACGGCTTCGGCTACAGCACTCCGTTCGCCGGCAACTCGGTCGGTATGGCCATGACCCACGGCTGGACCGCAGGCCATCAGGTGGCTTCCGACAAGAAGTTCCTGGGTGAGCCCGTGGAGGCCATGGAGGCACCCGCAGGCGGCCCCGGCGGCCCCGGCGGTCCCGGCGGTCACCACTGATCTCTTCTGACGTGTTTCTTTTTCTTCTTCTCTGGGGAAGCCCCGTTACAGGGCTTCCCCTTTTGCATGAATGCGTGTATACTTTATAAAAAACGACAAGGAGCATCACCATGGCAAAACCGCTCGTGCTTGACCTGCACATCCCTTACTGCATCCGCCCGGAAAACTACCTCGCGCACTTCAACGCGGTGGGCTCCAATGCGGAAAAAAACGCCTATATGGACGCCCTCAAGCGGGAGGTGCTCTCCTATGAGGGAGAACTGGACGGTTACGAGATCCGGGCCGTGCACCTCAGCGGCGGCAGCGCCAGCGTGATGGCCCCGGACTTGCTGGGCGATGTGCTGCGCACGGTGCGCACCCATTTGCCGGTGGCGCAGGGGGCAGAGGTCAGCTACGACTCGCTGCCCGTCACCATCGGCACGCCGTCCCTCACGGGCATCGCGTCCGGCCACCCCAACCGCACCGAACTGATGATGCGCTCGGACAACGACGCCGAGCTGAAGGCGCTGGGCTGCACCCACAACGCGCAGCATATCCGCAACGCCATGCTGTTTCTGGCAAAGTTCCACCTGAACAATGTGGGCCTGACCCTGAACTACGGCATCCCGGGGCAGACGATGCAGAGCTGGCACAACAGCCTGCACGCGGCGGTCATCATGCAGGCCGGGCACATCACGGCAGAGCCGCTGGCCGTGACCGACGCCGAGGGTATGCCCAACGCGGCGGAGCGGTTCGAGATGTTCCGCTATGCCTGCGAGTACCTGCCGGAGAACGGCTACAAGATGTATGCTGCCGGGTGCTTTGCCCGCCCCGGCTACGAGTACCGCGCCCGTGCCATGGAATGGAACGGGGATGACGTCATCGGCATGGGCGTCAACGGCGGTTCGGTGTACGACGGCTATGCCGTGCGCAACACCAACAATCTCAAGCTCTATATCAAGAATGCCGGTGAATTTGAAAAGCTCACGGCGCAGGCCGCGCAGCTGGACGAGAACGCGCTGATGCTGCGCTACCTGCGGGGCCGCATGAAGCTGAACGACGGCGTGGTGGAGCCGCTGTTCCGGGAGCGGTTCGGGCAGGAACTGCCGCAGGAATTTTCCACCCTGCTGGATAAGGCGGTGGAAAACGGCCTGGCCCAGCGCACGGCCGACGGCTGGATGCCTACCCTGGAAGGACTGTTCCGGGGCGAGGTACTGTAACACAAAAAACGGGAGCTGTCCCATGGGAGAGACAGCTCCCGTTTTTTGTATGCCAAAAGTCCCCACGGCGGGTCGATTTGTGGTATACTGGTAGAAAACACGGACCCGTGAAGGAGAAAAGCATGCAATACAAACTTCTGGTAAGCGATTTTGACAATACACTGGTGCCCTTCGGGGAGCCGAAGCCCCGCCCGGCGGTGGTAAAGGCCGTGAAAAAACTGCAGGCCGCCGGGGTGAAATTTGCGCTGAGCACCGGCCGCGCCTATCCTTGCGTGCACAGGGAGCAGCTGGGCGGCATCCGGCCGGATTACATCGTTACCTGCAACGGTGCCTGTGTGACCGACAGCAAGGGCACCGTGGTGGCGGAACACCCCCTCACCAACGAGGAAATGTACGCGCTGGTGGATTTCTGCGAGGATTACAACTACCCCCTGCAGTTCAATTTCCGGGATGGCTACTATGCCTACTGCGAATACGAGAGCCTCCGGGATTTCTACGCCCAGCTGAGCGGCAGCGGCCTGACCTGCAAGGATGGCGAGGATCAGGACCGCCATCTCATCGATATGCCCCATGCCGCCTTTGCCTGCCTGCCCGATGAGGCGCTGGAGGCGTTCAACCGGAAGTACGGCCACCTGAACCTCCGCTTTATGATGGTGGGTGCTGTGCGTGAGGGCAGCTGGCACTGCTATGATATCGTCCGGGAGGGCATTGATAAGGGGGTGGGTCTGGCTGACCTGTGTGAAACCGTGGGCCTGACGCTGGCCGATGCTGTTTCGGTGGGCGATTCCGCCAATGATGTGGGGATGCTGAAGGCGGCGGGACTGGGCTGCTGCATGGCCAACGGCTCGGACGATGCCAAGGAAGCCGCAGACCGCATCATCGGGGATGTGCGGGAGGACGGCCTTGCTGCCCTCATTGAGGAGCTGTGGTTCAACGGCCCCCGCGCGGAGCCCTCGGGCCATGAACTTGGCTCTCCCTGGGGCCAGATGGAAGCCGCGGAGGAAAAGCAGTGAGCTTTGCACCGGTCTACAATGAACACAGTCGGGCGCTGATCCTGGGCACATGGCCCAGCCCCAAAAGCCGGGAGGTGGCCTTTTACTACGGCCACCCGCAAAACCGCTTCTGGCCCATGCTGGCGGCCCTGACCGGGGAGCCTGTGCCCGCCCGGGAGGACATCGAAGCGAAAAAGCAGATCATCCTGCGCCACGGGCTGGCCCTGTGGGATACGCTGGAAAGTTGCACCATCACCGGCGCGTCGGATGCGTCCATCCGGGACGTGGTGCCCAATGATATTGCCGGTCTGCTGGCAAAAGCACCCATTGAGGCTGTTTTTTGCAACGGGGCTACGGCATATAAGATCTATACAAAGTATCTCGAGCCGGTCAGCGGCATCCCGGCGGTCAGGCTGCCCAGCACCAGCCCCGCCAATGCCGCCTGCAGGCCGGAAAAATTACGGGAGATCTGGCAGAAAGAATTGTCGAACTGGATCCTGCCTTGAATGCCGCGCGGACTTACCCGATCTGCCAGGGGCTCCCCTATGAGGGGAGCTGGCGCGCAAGCGCCTGAGAGGTTTGACATTTCGATTTCAAACCTGTAAATAATTCGTGAAACGCTTGCGCCCCGCTGGAAAAGGATTTATTATGAAAGATACAGGGGGCGCAGCTCCCGGAAAAGGAGGAACCCATGAGCAAGATCATTCGCACCCGGAAGCCCAGTGTCCTGCCGTACTACGCGGCGGCGCTGGCATTTGTGGTGCTGTGCGCTGTGCTTCCGGTCTATCGGCTGTGGGCACTGCTGGCGGCGCTGGGCGCGGCTGTGCTGGCCTTTGCCGGGGCCAAAAAGATCTGCCCGCCCCGGGTGGTGGAGACGGAAGTGCCCTTCCATACCGGTGTGGACGATGTGGATGCCATGCTGACCGAGATGCAGCAGCAGCTGGACACCCTCCATGCCCTGAACGAAGCCCTGCCGGACCCGCAGCTCTCCGCCGCCATGGCCCGGATGGAAAAGGCAGGCCGCTCCATTGTGGAAACGGTGGAAGCCACCCCCGCCAAGGCAAAGCAGGTGCGGCGGTTTGCCAATTACTATCTGCCCGATGCCGTGAACGTGCTGCAGCAGTATGCCAAGCTGGCAAAGCAGGGGGTGCGGGGCGAGAATGCCGCCTCCATCCGCGCGGAGGTGGAGCGCAACGCAGCCTCCATTGCCACGGCATTTGAAAATCAGCTGGATGCCCTGTATGCTGCCGAGAGCATGGACCTTTCGGCAGACCTGACCGTTTTGCAGAATATGCTGAAAGGGCAGGGATTGTAACAACCCTCTCAGTCAAAGCCTGACGGCTTTGCCAGCTCCCCCGAAGGGGGAGCCCTTGGCAAACCGGTTAGAAAATAGCGCACGCCGATAGGCGGCAGGCGCTGTCTTAATTGGAAAGGATGGAATCAACAATGGCTGACAACAACACTCTGAACTTCGACCTCGATGCTCCTGCAGTGCCCACCCTGACGCTGGACCCCACCCCGGAGGCTGCGGAGGAGAAAAAGCCCGAGCCCGCCCCTGCGGCCCAGCAGCCGGAGGTGCAGCTGACCCCTGAGGAGCAGGCAATGGTGGATTCCTTTGCGGAAAAGATCGATATCACCAACAGCCAGCAGGTGCTGCAGTATGGCTCCGCCTGCCAGAAGAAGATCGGCGATTTCTCCGAGGCTGCTCTGGCCAAGGTGTCCACCAAGGATCTGGGCGAGGTGGGCGATATGATCACCAACCTCATCGGGGAGCTGAAGAGCTTTGATGCCAATGAGGAGCAGCAGAAGGGCATTCTGGGCTTCTTCAAAAAGAAGGGCAATGAGCTGGACAACCTGAAGACCAAGTACAACAAGGCCGAGACCAACGTGGAGAACATCCAGTCCATGCTGGAGGGCCATCAGGTCCAGCTGCTGAAAGACATCGCCATGCTGGATAAGATGTACGAGCTGAACATGGCCTACTTCAAGGAGCTGAGCATGTACATCCTGGCTGGCAAGAAAAAGCTGGCCGATGTGCGTGCCAACGAGCTGCAGCAGGCCATGGACAAGGCCAAGGCTTCCGGCCTGCCGGAAGACGCGCAGGCCGCCCGCGACCTGGCCGACCAGTGCGAGCGCTTTGAAAAGAAGCTCTACGATTTGGAGCTCACCCGCAACATCAGCCTGCAGATGGGCCCGCAGATCCGCCTGCTGCAGAACAACGACACCATGATGGCCGAGAAGATCCAGTCCACAATCGTGAACACCATCCCCCTGTGGAAGAACCAGATGGTGCTGGCGCTGGGTCTGGCCCACAGCCAGCAGGCCATGCAGGCCGAGCGTGCCGTCACCGACATGACCAACGACCTGCTCAAGAAGAACGCTGAGGCCCTCAAGATGGGCACCATCGAGACCGCCAAGGAAAGCCAGCGCGGCGTGGTGGACATCGAGACCCTGCAGCAGACCAACAAGAGCCTGATCGAGACGCTGGACGAGCTGAACAAGATCCAGACCGAGGGCCGCGCAAAGCGCGCTGCCGCCGAGCAGGAACTGACCCGTATCGAGGACGAACTGAAATCCAAAATGATGGAGATCCGGAGCTGAAATGGCAAACGCAGATTTTAACCCCAAGCAGACCGGCACCCCCGGCGGCTTTGACGCGGGCAGCTACCGCGAAAAGGCCAGCCCGGAGCAGGCCGTGCAGCTGACCCCGCTGCAGCAGAAGCTGGCCGGGCTGGAAGCAAAACTGCCCGCCGCCCTCACCCGGCAGGCCGTGGCCCTGGCGTTGAGCATCGTGGTGATGCTGGCGGCCTTTGCAGGCTTTGGCAGTGCCAAGGTGCGCAGCAAATACAACACGGCCCGGCAGTGGTTCACGGTGGGCGTGTCTGCCGACAACGGCTACAACCTCAGCGAGGAACTGACCGCCCGGGCCAATACGGCGGCAAACGTCATCACCACCGCCGGCAATACGCTGGGGGCCGACAATGCGGAAGTACAGACCGCGCAGGCGGCGCTGGATGACTTTTCGGCCTGTCTGGACGCCGTGCAGTCTGGCGGAAAGAGTCAGGCGTTGACATCCCTGAGCTACTACAACGGCAGTTCCATGCACGCGCTGTATCAGGCCAACGAGACGCTGGGCAAGGCCATCGACCAGCTCTATGCCAAATTGCAGGAGCAGGCCGCCGACCCCATGAAGATGGGCGCTGTGCAGGGCCAGTATGGCCAGTTCAACAGCGCAGGCACCATCATCGGCACATTGAAATACAACGAAGCAGTCTACAACTATCAGAACGAAGTCGGCGGGTTCCCGGCCAATGTGCTGGGCGGCCTTGCCGGCGTGAAGGAGGTTGAGCCCTTCACATGAAAAACATTGCAAGAAAACTCAGCGCACTGCTGCTGGTGTTCGTGGTCAGCGCGGCGGCCCTGTGCCCGGCCTTTGCGGCCACGGCCAGCCTGCCCTCGCTGCCCAGCGGCCAGTGTGTGGTGGACGATGCCAATGTCCTGAGCGGCAGCACCGTGCAGACCATCACCGACCTGAACGCCCAGCTGGAAAGCAGCTGCAGCGGGGCGCAGATCGGTGTGCTGACGGTGGATTACACCGGAAACCTGACCACCGAGGACTACGCCCTGCAGGCGGCCAATGCCTGGGGCATTGGTTCTTCTACCGGCAATAATGGTGTGCTGATCCTGTTGGTCATGGAGACCCAGCAGTACGCCGACGGCGATTACTACATTGCCACAGGTGACGGTTTCCGCAACACCACGCTGGAAAGTCAGGCCAGTGCCCTTGCCCAGACCATGGAGGACGACTTCGTCCGGCAGGACTATGACGACGCCGTGACCACCTGCGCCCGGAACGTGGCCCAGACCATCGCGGACATCTACGGCGTGAGCCTTTCGGGCGGGAACACGAACAACGGCTCCTACAACGAGCCTGCTTATGATGACAACAGCAGCGGCGGGCTTGGTGATATCCTGCTTGGCTTTATCACCATTCTGTTCACGGTCGTTCTGCTGCTCATCATCGTGTCGGTGGTCGTGTACACCTTCTCCGGCCCGTTGAGCGGCCTGTTCTGGTGCTTTGGCGGCCCCTGGCATAGAGGACCCCGTCCGCCGCGCGGACGCCGCAACCCGCCCCCGCCCCCGCCGGGCGGCCCCTATGGCGGCTTTGGCGGTCC
>ENA-UONX01003341-UONX01003341.1-human-gut-metagenome-genome-assembly--contig:-P74old-NODE-3341-length-9966-cov-7.776309_pt1 | contig 9966 bp, 7 predicted proteins | sample MGYA00242466_ERZ724013 | MGnify/ENA metagenome assembly ERZ724013 | reverse complement strand
CAAGCTGCGCGAGGATGATCGTATCGGTATAGCCGCGAAGGATGTCCGATGAATTGAGCATTTCATCACCTCCGACGAGATACAGTATATCTCCATATACCTCGCCTGTCAATGTATCTCGGTCACTTTTTTTAAAAAATTCATCCACAGTCAGTCGTCCAATGAAATTTATCGTCATATCGTTGACGGTTTCCGGCATTTCTTCTATAATGAAGCTGACGAATCCCATGTCTGACGCTGCTTGGCATCGTTATGACCGATTGATAAGGAGGTTGACCCATGAAAAAGACCCACACGCTTCTTCTGGCTCTGTTCCTGTGCCTCGCGCTGATTTTCCCCTGCGCGCTGGCGGAGGACGCTTATGTGCCCGGCCAGCGGACGCAGGCACTGATCGACGCCGCGCTGGACGCGGGGCAGGTTGTCGGCGGCGAAACGCGCCTGACCCTTCAGCTTGGCGACGAAATTCTCTCCATGCTGTCAGGCGACACGGAGAGCCAAACGCAGCTTGACGCGCTGATGGAGGTCATCGGCGGCGTCCGCCTTGCGGGCGGCTTCGGCAAACTCGAAGACGGCTATCGCGTGGAGCTGGGCGGCTCGTATACCGCGCCCTCCGGCGACAACGTCTTTGTCACCGCCGCGGCGAACCTGACCCTCGACGGCGTCAGCATCGAGAGCAACCTGATCGAGGGCGAGCGCCTGAGCATCCGCTGGGAAACCCTGCTGCGGCTGTTCGGCCTGACCGACGACGAGGTGAACCAGATCATGGCGCTCCGCGACGTGGATTGGGACAACGCCATGGAGGAGCTTTCCACCGTCGTCGCGCAGGCCGCCGAGGAAATCGGCAAGCTGGTTGAGCCGTATCTGGCCACGTTCGCCGACTTCCTCGCCTCGCTGGATATTCAGCAGCGCGACAACGTGGCGGCCGAGGGCGATTATCCGGCGGTCGATCACGAGATCTCCGTCACCTGCACCGCCGAGGATCTGGGCCGCCTCTTCCACACGCTGGCCGATCAGATGGAGCGGGACAACGCGCTTCTGCCCTACATCGAGCAGCTCGTCGCGAACACCACGGTGACCTTCACCAGCGACAGCGGCGAAACGACCCGCACCACGACCACTGCGGAATTTTTCGACGGTATGCGCGAATTTGCCGACTCGCTCATGCTTGAAGACGCCACGCTCGGTATTCTGGTGGGCTACAACGACGACGGCCTGCCCTTCTACCTCACCGCGGCGCAGACGCTGGATGATGAGACCGTCGCGCTCTATCTCCAGATCAACCCCGGCGAAACGGAAAACGCCACCGTCTTTACCTTGACCATGCTGGAAGCGGACGACGAGGGCGACCTCTCCGACCGTGTGGACGCGGATATGACCCTCGTTCTCGACCCGGCCGACCCCAACGCCTTCTCCGTCGAGCTCAACGTTCAGTCCACCGAGCTCAATCTGTATTGCGCCATGGCGGAAACCGCCGTCACCCTCGAGGAGAATCTGCCGGGCTACAAGGCCACGTTCTCCATGACGATAAGTGAACCGGACGAAACCGGCGGCCTGCGCATCGTCTACAACGGCGAAGGGCTGACCACCCTGACCGACACGGACGGCGAAAAGAGCACGGTCTTCATGACCGCCAATCTCTATGACGACGGCGACGATCCCATCGACTTCATCGTAGAGAGCGGCCAGCTCATCGAGCCGGGCGACGGCGCGCTCTCCGGCAGCTTTTACATGAACGAGACCATCAATGCCGGCGGCCTGCCCGTCACCTTCGGCTTTGACACCGCCGTTTCCTCGTGGGCTTACGACGCGGCGGAAACCGCCGCCCTTCAGGAGACCCAGTTTGAGGTCGCGACCGGCGAAGAGCTCGCCGCGCTGCAAAGCCGCGTCTCCGAGCGCCTCCAGCAGAAGCTGATCTCCCTGCTGTCGCTCATCCCGGCGGAGTTTCTGGAGCTGTTCGAGTAATCTTCCCCGGTTTTCCGGGCGCTGATCCAAGGCTAAAGTTTATACAGTAAATGAGCAAATCCGAGATTTTGCACAAATTCCGATAACAGGCGCGCGATGCGCGCCCCTACGGGCACGGCGTAACTTATTGCTTAGACGGAAAATAACCTGATAAAGAGCTCCCTCTTTGAGGGCGTGGAGCTTGCCGCCCGCTGTGCGGGAGACAGGCAAGCGGAACGCCGAAGGTCTGTCAGCGAAGCTGACTGAAGGAGTTAAGCGGGCGCGCCCGCGTTTTGTGCAGAATTTGCTTTCTTCTCAATTATTCTAAATGGACGCTTCTCCAAGCACAGAGAAGCGTCCATTTTCCTGTCCGAATTCCTTCATTGGCCGCGGCCGCCGATTTCTTCCGCCATCACAACATCCAAAAACGCATCCACCGCGTCTCGGCCAAAGACATACACCGTCTCTTTTCCCCAGCCGCGGTGCCCCTCCGCCTTCTCCACGGCCAGCAGGCGATTCGGCTCCGCGCCCTCCAGCGCACCTTGCAGCAGGCGGAAGACCGTCTGCCCCTGCGCGTCGGGGCTCGTCACGTTCCACGCGATATACAGCTCCCGCTCCCACACATAATTGACGGCGTAGCGCTGTCCGTCCTTCCTCAGTTCCGGCGGGCAGTGGTACACGTAGCCGCCGTTGTTCACGGAATTTTGCGCGCCGAGTTTGAACCATGCGTCGCAGCAGATTCCCCTGCGCGCGCAGCGCTCGCGAAAATACTTTTTGCCATTCACGATGATCTCTCCCCATGCGCCGCCTCCGGAACAGACCGCCGGGCGACTTTTCTCTTTGATAAGATCATAGTCCACATTCTGCGCAAAAGTCACGCAAGAAACCTTTTACACGGGCGATAATGGCGCGTTTTTTCCTTCAAAATCAAGCGTTTTTTCGAAAGCATCGTTTATCTTGTGATATATATTCTGCGATTTGCTTTGGGACAAAAATCGGGGATGCGCCGCCGCAAAGGCAAGCGCATCCCCGTCGTTTTATTCCATTTCCTCGTACCGAAGAACGCGGCAGTCGTGTTCATACTCATCCGCGTACAGCCTGCGCGTCAGGCTCTCGACGTCGCCGCTCTGGTTGTCATACGGATCATACCGCAGGAACCTGCGCGGCGGGTTGAACTCCTGCTGGAACGCGCTGCACGTCGGCATGCGCCACGGCTCGAGGTTGCCGAAATAGAAATTCCAGCGATCCAGATCGCCCGCGCGATAGGCCGAGCCGCCGAACGAGCAATCCGCGAACAGCCACCCGAACGGCGCGACATAGAACCGCGCCCAGTCGTGGTGCCCCGCGCTGTCCGGCTTGGTATACAGGCCGCTCTGCCACTGCGCCGGAACGCCGCACAGGCGACAGAGCGTCACAAACGTGATGGCCTGCACGCCGCAGTCGCCGCGCAGCCCGCTCAGGAAGTATTCCGGAATGTTCGTCACCGTCAGATACGGCGGCATGAAACGATAGACCGCCTGCGTGGTGATGAAATCGTAAATTTTGCGCGCCTTGAGCAGCGCGTTCGTCTCGTCCCCGACGATTTCCTTGGCCAGTGCGCGCAGATACGGCGTAAAGACCACGTGCGGCGGCTGCTCCTCGGTGTCGAACACCGGCTGCTCGGCATAGACGTCGCGCGCGTGCGGCTGCTGATACGGCGCGTCGATTTCATAAGCGACGTCGGCGCTGACCGTCATGCCCGGCTGATACGGAAGCTCAAAGTAGATCGTGCGCTGCGGCTCATCCTCCGGCGCGAGGAACGCGACGGGATGCGACGCGCCGAGCAGCGCGGCGGATTTCACCTGCGCGCCGACGATGGGCATCGGCAGGTGGACGCGCAGCGTTTCGCCCGGCGTGAGGCGGTCGCTGCGGATCGTCAGCTGCTCGTGCAGCTCAAAGCGCGCGTGCACGCCGCCGTTGGCTTTCATCTTGGCGATAATCTCGTGGAGCTGGCGGGCGCTTTCCTTCGCGCCGTTTTTCACTTCGGGATCGGTCGCCCGCGCGGCGTATTCCGCGCGCGTCTTCAGCAGTCCGGACAGCGCGTTATCCTTAAACCGCACCTCGCCGTTCACATAGCGCCAGTCGAGCGTGCCGTCGTCGCGCAGGGTTTCCAGCTCTTCCTCTTCAAAGTCCTTCACGTGGCTTTGGAGGATTTCGAGCATCTGCGCCTGCGTATACGGATAGGCGCGCAGAATCTCATATGCCAGCTCCGTCTGCACGCGCAGGCGCGCCTTCAGCGCCTCGGGCACGCGCGGATCATCGAGCCGCAGGCGGATGACGCGATCCATGCGCGCAAAGTCGCCGGCCTCGTAAAGCCGCTGGATATCCGGCGGCAGCGGATAGCTCAGATAGGAAAGATCAAGAAGCATACAACGACCCCCTTTTCGCGCTCAGCCCAGCAGCTCGCGGACGTAGGCGATGATGTTTTCATCCTTCGCGTGGGCGAAGAACAGCTCGGCGAAGTGCTCGCCCGCAACCGCGCCGCGCACCAGTTCCCGGTCAATGCCCTTGAGGCAGGTGATCAGATCCTTGAGCGTATGGGCGCGCACCGCGTCGAGAATCTTCTTGTTGCGCTGCTCCGGCACGACGCGATCCGCCGGGTAGCCGTTGCCGCTGCCAAAGCCGAAGAGCTTTTCAAACGTATATTCGAGGTTCAATTCAGCGCCCCAGCCGAAGCCCTTTGCAAACGGCATGGATACCGCGTTGCCGTCGTTGATCTGGGCGAACATGAAGCCGTCGGAGGGATCGACCACGTGGCCGCAGAGCACGCCCGGGAAGCTGTTGAGCGCCAGCATTGCGCCCTCGCCCGTACCGCAGCCGGTGACGACGTAATCCGCCGCGCCGGAGTTGAGCAAAATCGCGGCGAGAATGCCGTTCTGCACATAGGTCAGCTGGCTTTCGCCTTCCTTGCCGTACATGCCGTAGTTATCGACCTGATGACCCATCGGAGTGACAACCTTCTTGAGCGCGGCCTCGATCGCCGCGTTTTTCGCCGCCTGACTGTTTTCGTTGATCAGCGCAATCCGCATAAATAAAACCTCCTGACAAATGAATATGCTTTCGGGAAGGATTCTTCCGCGATGCATACACAATACCGCCGAGCGGGCGGCTTTGTCAAGAGGAAAAGGGATTTAGTTCAGCACGGAGGCAGGCACGCGGCGCAGCACGCCGATGAGCAGCGGGCCCACGACCAGACACGCGACGGCCTCGCCCGCGGCGACGGAGAGCATGCACAGCGGCAGCGCAATCGCCGGGGAATAGCAGAAATGCACGACAGCGCCGACGATCACGCCGTTAAACAGCACCGGCATCAGCGCGGCCAGCCAGAATTTTTCGCGCAGGCGGCGCGTGCAGAGCGCGGCCAGCAGCGTGGCCAGCGAACCGAACACGATATCGAAAATCGTGCAGCCGCCGAGGATGTTGGCCAGCAGGCAGCCCACCAGCAGCGCGGGCACGGCCTCCGGCATCAGGATCGGCAGCAGGGTAAACGCCTCGGAGAAGCGAATCTGCACCTCGCCGTAGCTCAGCGGGGCCAGCAGAACGGTCAGCGCGGTATACAGCGCGGCGATGATGGCGCCGCGAGCCAGCGCGCGGGTGTCTTGGGGTTTCAAAGCGCTCATGGATAACAATCTCCTTGTTCATTTTGCTAACCGGCAAAACGACAGGGCAAGCGGCGGGGGGCGGCCTAAGGCCGCATGTACTTCCGCCGCATGTTATGCATCAGGCGGCAGATCAGTGCACGTGACCAAACTTTACAATAAAAAAACGGCCCGAGCCGCTTGGAAGGCGCAGCGCGCCTTCGGCCCATAGTTTTGTTTAAGGACTGGATGGTTTCGAACAGTCCGCAAGGGTTGCTCAACGATTATAGCAAAAGGCGCAAAAAAAAGCAACCCTCTTTCTTTCGAAAGAAGGCCGCTTTGATTCCTTGGTCGATCCCTTCAGTCACGCTGCCGCGCGCCCTCAAAACGGATCAGTCCTCCAACTTGGTGAATGTATACGTCTTGCCGTAGGTCTCGACATACACGGTGCGCATCACCTGCTCGGTGCGCGGCTTATCGTTGCTGTCGGTCGGCACGGAAGCGATGACGTCCACGGTATCCAGACCGCCGAGCACCATGCCGAACGCGGCGTAGTTGCCATCCAGATAGTCGCTGTCCGCATGCATGATGAAGAACTGGCTTCCGGCGGAATCGTTCGCGCTGGAACGCGCCATGCTCAGCACGCCGCGCACGTGGCTCAGGTCGTTCTCCACGCCGTTGCTGCTGAACTCGCCGCGGATGGCGTAGCCCGGACCGCCGGTGCCGTCGCCGTTCGGATCGCCGCCCTGAATCATAAAGCCGGAGATCACGCGGTGGAAGGTCAGGCCGTCATAGAAGCTGCCGTTGGCGAGGGAGACGAAGTTGCCCACGCTCTCCGGCGCTTTCTCCGGGTACAATTCGCCGTAGATCAGCGAGCCGTCGTTCATCGCGATGGTGAAGGTCGGGTTCTTGTCGATCTGCTCGACGCGGGTAACCAGCGCGGTGTTATCCACAGCCAGCGCCGCATCCTCCGCCATCTCGTCGAGCATGTCCGCGCCGACATAGCCCTTGATCTCCGTGCCCGGCACGGCGACGAAGGAATAGGTCTTGCCGTCCGCGTCGATGCTGCCCAGAATATCCACGGACGCGCCGGCCTTCATATCGGCCACAGCGTCGCCGCCCGGCATATCCAGCAGCTTGGCATCCGCGTTCACGGAGGCGTAAGCGACGGTCGCTTCAACCGCCTCGCCGACGTAGACGTGATACATCTGGCTCAGATCGCCGACCTGAATATCCGCTTCATCCAGAATGGTATCGATAAAGGCGGAATATGCGTCGTTCTTCTTGTTGGTCAGGGTTTCCTCGGTCTCGGTCTCCTTGCGAGCCTCAAAGTCCGCCTCGCCGGATTCCAGATCCTTCGCATAGCGCAGGATGAAGTAGCCGTAATCGGTCACGATCACGTCGGAAACGTCGCCCACATGCTCAAGCGCCATCGCGCCCGCCATGAACGCTTCGCCGTAGGTCGTGCTGTTTTCGGCCACCGGATAGCCGCGCAGCATCTGCTCTTCGGTGGAGCCGTCCTCCGTATAGGCCTTCATGGTCTCCTCGAAGTCCGCGCCGCCCGCAATCGCCGCGGCAATCGCCTTCGCCTTGGCATAACCGGTCAGGGACGCGATATCCGCCGCCTCGCCCGCCGTCGCCTCGGACACGGTCGCCTCGTCAGTGGTCGCCTCGTCAGCGGTCGCCTCGTCGGCAGTCGCTTCGTCCTCAGTCGCCTCGCCCTCCACGCTGGCCACAAAGATGCACTCCATCAGGCGCACGTTTTCCGGCGTGTAGAGGATTTCGCTTTCATTCACATAGTCGTTGACGAAGGCATCCACGCTGGCGTAGCTTTCCTTCTGCTTGGCCACCTTCTCGTCAAACGCCGCCTTGACCTCGTCCTCGGTCACGGTCACATCCGCCGTCGCCCGCTCATACAGGAAGTTGAGCACGTCGTTCAGCTCGGCGCTGTCCATCAGGGTCTCCTCGGTATAACCGGCCTGCGCCATCTGCTCCTCCACGGCGGCATTCAGCTCGTCGCCGGTGAAGCCGGAAGCGGAGAGGTAGCTTTCCAAATATTCGCGCGTGTTGTCCAGCGCGGTCTTCACCTGCGCGGCCAGCTCGGTCTTCTTTTCCTCGGTCAGCTCATAGCCGTTCTGCGCGGCGTAGTGGCGGACGATGGAGGTGCTGAGCTTGGTCTGCACCGTCTCCTGCGCGACAGAAGCCTGCAATTCCGTGTCGTACTCGTCCACGCTGTAGCCGTACTGCGCGTAGTAAGCGACATACTGGCTGAGCATCTGGTCGTATTCATCCTGAATTTCGGATTTCAGCACCGTCACCGCGCCGTTGTAGGCGGAGGCCAGCACGTCGTCCGAAAGTGTCAGCGCCGCTTCCTCGGCCACGGGTTCTTCGGTCGCGGCGGGCGCTTTCGTCGGCACAGCGGTCGGCGCTTCGGTCGGCACAGCGGTCGGCGCTTCGGTCGGCACAGCCGTCGGCTCAGCGGTCGGCGCTTCGGTCGGCACAGCCGTCGGCGCTTCGGTCGGCACAGCCGTCGGCGCTTCGGTCGGTTCGGCCGTCGGTTCTTCCGTCGGTTCGGCGGTCGGCGCTTCGGTCACAACCGGCGTCGCCGTCGCTTCCGGCTCTTTCACCTTCGAGCCGCACGCGGTCAGAGAAACCAGCGCAATGGCCAGCATCAGAGCCAGCAAACTCTTCTTCATCAGGTTTTCCCTCCATTTTGTCATGCAAATCCTTCCGCATCCATTTCGCGGCGGGCGCGAAACCGCGGGATTTACATTTTTTCTCGGCGATGCATCCGGCGTTACGCCGGTTTGTTACGGCATCAAAACCATGTCCTTCATTATACGCGACGCGCGGCCAAAAGGCAATCGTTTCGTCAAATTGTCTTTTCGGCTTCATGGGCGATTCACAATTTTGTCACAATCAGGCGGGTTGACCCTGCCCTTGCCTCCGCCGAAGTCTGCAAAACATCAAGCGCATGCCCGCGCTGGCGTTTTTGCGCGAAAAAAGGCCACCCTCCCCGCGCGGGGAAGCGCGACCCATTGATTTTAACGTCTCAAATTCCGTTTCAATGCCGACGCGCCGCGTCAGAACGTGTTTTCCGGGTCAAAGCCCGCGTTTGTTGCCGGCGCTTCGCGCCGTTTCTGCCGCGCGAAGGACTCGATGAACATCGCCATCTGCCGCACGGCCGGGGCCATCATCTGCGGATTGAGCACCGCAATGCCAAACTCGCGGTATTCCATCGGTTCAATCGCGTAGGTCTCCACGTCGCCGTGCACACGTTCGAGCGTCAGGCTCGGCATGATGCAGATACCGAACCCGCTTTCCACCATCGCGATGGTGGAAAGATCGTCCACCACGCGGCAGGTTGCCCGCACCGTGATGCGGTATTTCGCCAAAAACGCCTGCACGTCCGCGTCGGTCGCGTCGCCCTGCACAACGAACGTCTCCGCGCGCATCTCCTCAGGGACGATCACGCCCGGCGTTCTCGTCTTAAATCCGCGCGGCGCCACGCACATCAGCCGGTCGCGATACAGCGGCCGCACCGCCAGATCGCGCGTGGATTCCGTGGAGAGGAAGCCCAGATCCACCACGCCGGTCTTGATCCACTCGATCACGTCGTCGTAGGTGCCCTGATCAATTTCAATTTCCACGCCGGGGTATTTCGCGCGGTATTCCGCCACGAGCTGCGGCAGCCACGCCACGCACACGCTGTTGAACGCGCCGATGCGCACCTTGCCGCGCTGAACGCCCTTCAATTCGCCGACCGTCTGCGTCAGCGCCTCGTCGGCGGAAAGCACCTGCCGAATCACGGGATAGAGCGCCTCGCCGCTGCGGGTGAGCGAAACGCCGCCCTTGCCGCGGACAAAGAGCGAAAAGCCGCAGGATTCCTCCATGGAGCTGACGGCGTGGCTGATGGCGCTGGGCGTCAGGTGCAGAATCTGCGCGGCGCGCGCAAAACTGCCCTGCTGGGTGACCGTGTGAAAGATGCGATATTCAAGCAGCGTCATCGCTGTCCCTCCTGCCAAAGATGGAATAAATGCGATTTATCATCGCCTGTTTCCACTGTAACACTTGAAGGGGGGTGCGTCAAGGGAAAGTTTCATTCCACCGTCACGCTCTTGGCGAGGTTACGCGGCTTATCCACATCGAGTCCCTTGGCGCAGCTGATGTAATAAGCCAGAAGCTGGAGCGGCACGACGGCCAGCGAGGTGGCCAGCAGCGGATCGGTTCGCGGCACATAGACCGTGAAATTCACGGTATCCTCGATGGCGTATTGGCCGTAGGTCGTCAGGCCGAACAGGCTTGCGCCGCGGCTGCGCACCTCCACCATGTTGGAAACCTCTTTTTCAAACAGCTCCGGCTGGGTCGCGACGGCGACGACGAGCACCCCGTCCTCGATCAGGCTGAT
>ENA-UONX01003338-UONX01003338.1-human-gut-metagenome-genome-assembly--contig:-P74old-NODE-3338-length-9979-cov-12.661729_pt1 | contig 9979 bp, 8 predicted proteins | sample MGYA00242466_ERZ724013 | MGnify/ENA metagenome assembly ERZ724013 | reverse complement strand
TGCTTGCATTTATCGGCATTTTGCTGTATATGTGTAAGAGTGAGAAGAAAAAAGGTGTGGGCACCATCCTCATCGGCTTTGCCGTGCTGATGACCGGCATGACCACCATGTCCAACGCAGTGCTGCCGCTGCAGGGCGAAGAGTGGTTCACCAGCCTGTTCGTCCGCTTCTCCAACCCCATCCTTGGTGTGCTGGTGGGCGCACTGGTCACCGGCATCATCCAGAGTTCCAGCGCTAGTGTGGGCATTCTGCAGGCACTGAGCGCCACCGGCGTGATCACCTACGGCAGTGCCATCCCAATCATCATGGGCCAGAACATCGGCACCTGTGTCACGGCGCTGATCTCCTCGGTAGGTGCCACTAAGAATGCCCGCCGGGCCGCCATGGTGCACCTGTACTTCAACATCATCGGCGTGACCATCTTCCTGTTTGGTTTCTACGGTCTGAACGCCGTGTGCCACTTTGCCTTTGTGGATTCCACCATTGAAGCCTGGGGCATCGCCGTGGTGCACTCCGCCTTCAACATCCTGGCCACCCTCATCCTGCTGCCTTTTGCCAACGGGCTGGAAAAGCTGGCCATCCTCACCATCCCGGATTCCCCGGAAAAAGAGAGCTTTGCCCTGCTGGATGAGCGTCTGCTGAACACCCCGGCTGTGGCCGTGGAGCGCGCCCGCAGCGCCACCGCTGACATGGCAGAGCTGGCCCGCGTGGGCGTGGTGCAGGCCATGAGTCTGACCCACCAGTGGAACGACGAGCTGGCCCAGAAGGTGCGTGACGAGGAAAGCACCGTGGACCGTTATGAGGACGCTCTGGGCACCTACCTTGTCAAGCTGTCCGGCCGCGAGCTGAGCCACGCCGACAGCCAGAGCGTGAATACCCTGCTGCACACCATCAGCGATTTTGAGCGCATCAGTGACCACTCGGTCAACCTGCTGGAATCCGCGGAGGAAATGCACCAGAAGAACATTGAATTTTCCAAGGACGCACAAGAGGAGCTGCAGGTGCTGGAAGATGCCGTGCAGGATATCCTGAGCCGCACCACCGACGCCTTCCGCAAGGGAGACCTACACCTGGCCAGCAAGGTAGAGCCGCTGGAAGCTGTGGTCAACGAGCTGGTGCGTGCCATCAAGGCACACCACATCGCCCGCCTGCAGACCGGCAGCTGCTCCATTGAGTACGGCTTTGTGCTGGACGATCTGCTGACCAACTACGAGCGTGTGTGCGACCACTGCAGCAATGTAGCTGTCGCTCAGATCGAGGTAGCACAGGACAGTTTTGACACCCACGCTTACCTCAACGATCTGCGCCATGGCAAAGATACCAAGGAGAGCGAAGAATTTCATCGTCGACTGGACAAATACCGGGAGCGGTATCTCTTCCCGGACAATCAATCTGCGGAGGAATTTGACAAATGATCTATATCGTAGAAGATGATGACGCCATCCGTGAGCTGGAGCAGTATGCCCTGCAGTCCAACGGTTATGAAGTGGCCAGCTTTGCCAGTTCCGAACCGTTCTGGCAGGCCATGCGCACCGAAGCCCCGGAGCTTGTGATCCTGGACGTGATGCTGCCCGGCGAGGATGGGTTCTCCATCCTGAAAAAGCTGCGCAACACCCCTTCCCTGCACCGGCTGCCCATCATTATGGTCACGGCCAAATCCAGCGAGCTGGACACCGTGCGCGGGCTGGACTGCGGTGCCGACGACTACATTTCCAAGCCGTTCGGCATCATGGAGTTCCTCAGCCGGGTGCGTGCTTCTCTGCGCCGGGCGGCTCCGGAGGAACGGCCCAATGTGCTCAGCTTCCATGAGATCCTGCTGGACAATGCACGTCACAGCGTGACGGTGAACAACCAGCCTGTCGAACTGACCTACAAAGAATACAGCCTGCTGCGCCTTCTGCTGGAGAACACCAACCTTGTGGTGACCCGCGAGACGATTTTGCAGGTGGTGTGGGGCACCGACATTTCGGTGGAAAGCCGCACCGTGGACATGCACATCCGCACCCTGCGCAAAAAGCTGGGCGATGCCGGACGCTACATTGGCACCATCCGCAAGGTAGGCTACAAGCTGGCCGATGACGAGGAGGCTGGAGACGAATGAAGCTGCACAGCATGGAAGAAAAGATCAGCTACCGGCTGTTCCTCATGGGCTTTCTGGGGCTGCTGTTCACCGCAGCACTGTGCATCTTTGTCTTTCACCGGGCTTTTACCGCCCAGGCCTGGGATGACCTGGAAAAAGAGAGCGATCTCATCCGTGCCGGGTATGACCTGACCAGCGAGCCGCAGCAGCTTTCTTTCTTTGTGACCGGCGACCTGCGCATTACGCTGATCTCCCCGGACGGCGACGTGATCTTTGAGTCTGCCACCGATCAGCCCATGGAGAACCATCTTACCCGTCCGGAGATCGTGCAGGCGCTGCAGGGCAGCATCGGCAAGGACATCCGTGATTCCCAGACCATGGGATATGAGACCTATTATTATGCCGTGCAGCTGCCCGGCGGCAACATCCTGCGCGTGGCGCAGGACGCCGAAAAGGTGTGGTCGGTCTACGACGGAGCCCTGCCGGCCATCGTGCTGAGCTGCGTTGCCCTGATGTTGGCTGCCGCGATCCTATCCACCCTGCTCACCCGCGCCCTTGTGCAGCCGGTGCTGAACATGACCGAGGATCTGGACCACATTCAGGATAAGGTCCCGTACAAGGAACTGATCCCCTTTGCCGAGAGCATCCATGCCGACCGCATCCTGCGGGAAAACAACGAGAAGATGCGGCAGGATTTCACCGCCAATGTGAGCCACGAGCTCAAGACCCCGCTGACCAGCATTTCCGGGTATGCGGAACTGATCGAGACCGGCATCGCAAAGCCGGAGGATGTGCCCGGTTTTGCCCAGAAGATCCATGGCGAAGCCAGCCGGATGATCCAGCTGGTGAACGATATCCTGCAGCTGTCCAGCCTGGACAACGCCTCCGAGACCTCCTCCATGCCGGAAATGGAGGTCGTGGACCTGCTGGACGTGGTCAAGGAGTGTGTGGAGCGTCAGAAGCTGAACGCCCGCCACGCCTACATCACCCTGACCTATCTGGGCGAGAGCGCACCGGTGCGGGGCAACCGCAATCTGCTGGATGAATTGTGCCAGAACCTGTGTGACAACGCCATCCGCTACAACCGTCCCGGCGGCAAGGTGCAGATTGTGACAGCATGCACCCGGGACGGCCATTGCAGCCTGACCGTGACCGACAACGGCATCGGCATCCCGCGCGAGTCGCAGAGCAGTGTGTTCGAGCGCTTCTACCGGGTGGACAAGAGCCGCAGCAAGGCCACCGGCGGCACCGGTCTGGGACTTGCCATCGTCAAGCACATTGCCCTCATCCACGGGGCCCGCATCAAGCTGGAAAGTCAGGTGGACGTCGGCACGACCATCACGGTCACCTTTCCCACGGCATCCTGATTTTTCAAGCACCCAGAAATACAACGTCTGCCTGCAGCTGCGGGCAGGCGTTTTTTGTTGGGTCAAACCCGTCGGGAGAGCCTGTGCACAGCAGACTGTGTTCCCGCAGATGCAGCAGGTCTGTCCCCTGCTGCCAGCAGGAACGTACCACCCCAAGGCAAAGCTCTTCCAACTGTTGACACTGTGCCGCATCCGGCTGCGGCGTGCCGTAGGCCGTCTGGCAGTCCAGACGCAGGGTGGCCGTCTGCTTCTGGAGAGCAACTGAGACGGTGCACCGCCGGATGGTTACACGCTTTCCTTGCAGCCAGAAGGTTCGTTTGCCCGGTGTGCCCGTCAGAAGAAGAAACGCCTCTGTCTCGTTTTCTGTCAGGCGCTGCACCGCACCGCTCCCGGTGCGGAAGGCCCCGCTGCCAGAAATCATCACTTTCCCTTCCTGTGCTTCGGGCAAGCAAAGTACAGGAAGCAGCATGCTTTCCTCGTGTGCATACAGCCGGGGCATTGCCGCCGAGCCCGCTTTGAGTTTGTCCAGCAGTTTGTCGGGCAGAGTCTCCGTTTTTCCGCACGACTGCAAGAGTATTTCCAGATCAAATTCCGTGCAGGAAAGTCGGGCCGCTGTGCGCCCGCAGCCGCGTTCCAGCACCAGATTCTCATAAGCTGCCAGCACGGCATCCTCCGTCTGCTCCGGGAACAGTACATAATCGCACAGACGATAATCTGCCGTCTGCGGCAAAGTTCCTTCGGCAGCGGCAAGGGCTGTTTCCAATGTCTGCCCTCGGCCATCGGCGATGCGCAGTGCGGCTGAGGCATCGGCTGCGTCGGCTGCCGCTTCCGGTGACTGATACAAAAGCCCCACCGACCAGGTCTGTTCCTTCTGTTCCAGATAAACCACCCGTATCATACTTTTTTCAGTGGTCTCACAGCGCAGGAACAGCAGGCACCAACCGACAAGCACCGCATAAAGCAGAATTCGGGCCCACCGCTGCTTCATTGCCGCACTTCCTTTCGCTTTTGTATGGCGTACTCCTGCCCTAGCATCCGGATGGCCGTGCACAGCACCCCGATGCGAAAAATCGCGCAGGTCAGCCAGACCAGCAGCAGCGCCGCGTCCAGCCGGGAAAATGTCCCGGTGCTCCATGCACGCAGCAATTCCCGCGCCGGGTATGTCCGACCGAACACCAGTGCCATGCCAAGCGTTGCCGCCGTTTGTACAAGGGCTGTGAGAATGGGCAGGCAGACACCACGCCGCTCCTCCCGGCCGCAGAGCAGCGGTACCGCAAAGTATTCCGCATAGACCGGAACGGTGAATGCCGTGCTCTGCGGCGCAGCCTGCGCAAACAGCCCGGCCCAGTGCATCTGCCGGGCCAGCCCCAGCAGACACACCGCGCTTCCCACCGCCACAAACCACCACAACACCTGCGCCGGGGCACCCCATGCGCGGGCAGGCATCTGCCAGCCCACCCAGAGCAGCAGCGGCAAAAACCCCAGCAATGCCAGCGAAGAAAACTCTTCCCGGCAGACTTGCAGAGCCTTCCAGAATGTTCCGGCCAGTTCCACCGCCAGCCAGACCTGCAGGTAAAATGCAGCTGCCCAGGCGGCAGGCTTTGGCGGGCCGGACTGCCAGAACCGACTGACCAAAGCAGAAAGTATCATCAGCAGTACTGCAGCCAGCACCTCCTGCCAGAGGAGTGCCCGGGACGAACTGCATACCGGCAGACGCTCTGCCGCCGCCGCGGCAAAGATGCTGAGGGACACTGCCGGCAATGAAAATTTGTCCTGCGTTTTATTCATGCGCGGGGCCTCCGTTTTTGCCAGATGTTGAACCCCTTGCGGGACAGGTGCCGATAGTTGCGCCGGATGACGCCGTCCTCGGCCAGCGGGCTTTGCGGGAACGGATGCTGTGCAAGATACGGCACCCCCAGCATCCCGGTGCCGGACAGGCTGAGCAGCAGCACAAAAAAAGCCCCGGCCAGTCCCACCGGCCCGGCAAGCCCCGCAGCCACCACTACGCCGATGCGCAGTAGGGTGGCCGGTTCGTACAAAGCGGGCGTGACGAACACCGCAATGGACGTAATGCTGGCCACAAAGATGACCGGGGTGCTCATCAGGCCGGTGGCAATGGCGGCATCGCCCAGAATGAGGGCGGCCACCAGACTGACCGAATGCCCCAGCGACTGCGGCATCCGCAGCCCGGCCTCCCGGATAACTTCCAGCAGCAGGATGACCAGCAGCATTTCTGCAAACAAGGGCAGCGGCGTAGCCTTTTCGGCGGCTTCGATCTTATACAGCAATTGGGGCGGGATCAGCTCCGGCAGATAGACCGCCAGACAAACGAACGCCCCCGGCAGAAAGACCGTGAGGTAAAAGGAAGCATAGTTCAGCACCCGCAAGAAGGAGGCGAACACGGCAGTGGACGCGTAGTCGTCCAAGCATTCAAAGTTTTCGCAGAAAAGTGCCGGCAGCACCATGGCCGACGGGCTGCCGTTGACCAGCACTACAATGCGGCCCTCACATAGTTTGGCCGAAGCCGCCGCCGGGCGCTGGGTGTAGCTGACCGGAGTGAACAGCCGTGCCCGGCTGGGCAGAAGCCACGGTACAAAATAGCTGCTGTCCAGCAGCAGCTCCGGCTTTGCAGCGGCAAGGGTCTGCCGCACCTGGCGCACCATGGCAGGGTCTGCTTTGCCCCTGCAGTAGCAAATAGCGTACTCTGTCCCTGCGGCGGTGTCGGCCTGCGCCACCTCCAACACCAGATCATCGGTGCGGACCAGACGGCGCAGCAGGCTCAGGTTCACCCGCAGCAGGTCGGCAAAGCCCTCCCGCGAGCCGCGCAGGTTGCCCTCTCCTTCCGGCTCGTCCACCGAGCGGTACTTGAGGGCCTGCACCGAAAAAGCAATGCCTTTCGCGCAGCCATCCAGCAGCAGCACAGCCATGCCTGCCGTTAACCGCTTGACAAGATCCGGCAGATCCTCCACCGGGGTGCTCTCGGCCGGGGAAGCGGAACCATGCAGGATGTGCTCATACACTTCCTGCCCGGTGCATGGGCAGGGCTGCTGCAGCGCCTGCCGACTGGCCGCGTCCAACAGCAGCTCCCACAGTGAATCCAGACTGGCCATGCCGTCAAACAGCACAATGCAGCCCCGGCAATGATAAATCATGATTTCCTTGGCATAATAATCCGCAGAGGCACCGAACCGGGCGTCCAGCTCTGCCAGATTTTCGGCCAGATGCAACGACAACTGCTGCACACAACATCCACTCCTTTGCACAGCAGTATGCCCGCCCGGAGCCGGTTCCATACCGGCGGGTGCCGACAGGAGGTTTCCACGATGAAGTTGTTGATCTTCCGCACGATTTTGATCTACCTGTGCGTGCTGTTTGCCATGCGGCTGATGGGCAAGCGTCAGCTGGGGGAATTGCAGCCCGAAGAACTGGTGTCCACCATCCTGATCTCCAATCTGGCGTCCATCTCCATTGAATCGGAGGATGTTCCGGTGACGGCCAGCCTGATCCCGCTGTTTCTCATTGCTGCGCTGGAGCTGCTGGGCTCCGCGCTGAGCTTCCGCAGCCAGAAGTTTTTCAACCTGCTGTCCGGGCGGCCCAAAACCGTGATTCTGAACGGAGAGATCGACCAGACCGCTCTGCGCACCCTGCGCCTGACGGTGGCCGACCTGATGGAAGCCCTGCGCGGCAAGGACGTCTTTGATCCGCGGGATGTGTCCTACGCGGTCATTGAGACGAACGGGACTCTTTCGGTGGCATTGCGGCCGGAAAAGGAACCTGCGCGGCTGTCCGATCTGCAGCTGCGGGTGGAGCACTGCCACGCAACCATCCCCTTTGTGCTGGATGGGCAGGTGCTCGAGGACAACCTGCACTGGTGCGGCAAAGACCGTGCCTGGCTGGAACGCACGGCGCAGGCCAATACCCTGCTGCCGCAGGAAATCCTGCTTCTTGTCGGCAATGAGACCGAGGACTATTTTCTTTTGAAAAAGGAGCGCCGCGCTACGGTGCATGAGGGCCGGAAATGAAACGGATCTATGCCTGCTTTGCCATCGTGGCCGCTTTGCTGGCCACTGCCTTTTACAGCAGCTTTCAGGTACAGCGCTTTGCCGATGACATTTCCACCGACCTGGACTGTGCCATTGAGGCCATTCGCAACAGTGACCTACCCACCGCCCGGCAGGCACTGGCCCGCGGAGCCGACCGGTGTGACCGGATGCGGGAAAAGATGAACCACCTGCTGCGCACGGAAGATTTTACCGAGCTGGAAGCGGCCCTGCGCACCGCCGACGGGCACCTGGAGCAGAACGCCCCCGAAGAAGCCTTTGGGGAGCTGCGCCGGGCACAGGTACAGGTCGAAACACTGCAATGGCTGGCCCGGCGGTTTGTGTAAACACAAAAAGCACCGCTTCCCTGCTGCTGTACAGAGAAAGCGGTGCTTTGCAAATTACGGGTTACTGTGCGTCCTTCCGGTCGCCCATGAGCTTTTTCAGTTCATTGAAAAAGCTCTCCACGTCGGCAAACTGCCGGTAGACCGAGGCAAAGCGGACATAGGCCACCTCGTCGATCTTTTTCAGTTCCTGCATGGTCAGCTCCCCGATGCGCACGCTGGGGATCTCGCGGTCGTAGGAACTGAGCAGGGTCTGCTCGATGCTGGTGACCGCGCGCTCAATGGCCTCGTAGCTCACGGGGCGCTTGGCGCAGGCCCGCAGCATGGCATTCAGCAGCTTCTGCCGGTCGAACGGCTCGCGGGAGTTGTCCTTTTTGATAACGATGAGCGGAACTGTCTCCACCACCTCATAGGTCGTGAAGCGCATATGGCAGCTCAGACATTCCCGGCGGCGGCGGATGCGCTCACTGTCTTCGGTAGGGCGCGAGTCGATCACCTTGGATTCCTCAGCACCGCAATAGGGACATTTCATGTTCTGTTCCTCCTGAACCTCTGCGGGAATTTTGCGTCAGGCCTTTTTGCCGGACTTGGGGCTGCGCTCGCTCCACAGCATCCATGCCGAGGTGGAGACGCACAGCGAAGTGTACACGCCGCTGATCATGCCCATCATCAGCGGGAAGGCAAAGGTAAAGATGCTGTCCAGACCGTAGAGCTTTGCCACGATGCACAGCACACCCAGTGCCATCACGGTGGTGATGGTGGTGATGAGGGTACGGCGGGCAGACTGGTTGACCGAACGGTTGACCAGCTCTTCAAAGCTGGCCTTCTTGCCCATCAGGGCGCGGTTCTCGCGGATGCGGTCGTACACCACGACGGTATCGTTGATGGAGTAGCCCAGAATGGTCAGCATGGCCGCAATGAAGTTGCCGTCCAGCGGGGTGCGCAGCAGCACAAAGGTGCCAAACACCACCATCAGGTCGTTCACCAGTGCCAGCACAGCCATCATGCCGCCGGTCAGGCCGCCGATGTTCTTGAAGCGCAGGGCAATGTACACCAGGATGAGCACCAGCGCAAACACCACGGCTACCAGGCTCTTCTGCAGGAACTTGGTGCCCATGGCAGCGCTGACGTTGCTCAGGGACAGCTGCGCGAAGTTGTTGTCCGGGTAAGTCTCGTTCAAAGAGTCCAGCAGAGCCTCCACCTGATCGGTGGTCACGGTCTCGGTGCCGGGCATGGAGATCTTCAGGGTCTGGTCACCGGTGGCCACGTTCTCGCCGGTCTGCAGAGTCAGGCCGGTATTCTCCAGTGCATCGGCAGCGGTCTGCTGCACCTGTGCCATCTCAAAGCTGCCGTCGTAGCTCAGGGTGATCATGGCACCGCCGGTGAACTCGGTGTCCAGATGGACACCGAGCACCACAGCACACAGCACGATGGCTGCCATCAGGCAGGAGGAAAAGACCAGGAACTTTTTGCGCAGACCCACAAAATTGACCTGCTTTTTCTCGGTCTCATCCTTGCCCAGCTTGGCAGCACCGTACAGCCAGGGGTTGCGCAGAGCCTTGATGGATGCCGCACCGCGGATCATGACGCGGGTGGCGAACACGCCAAACACGAAGTTCAGCAGCACGCCGGTCAGCAGCGTATAGCCAAAAGCGTAAATGGTACCGGCGGTGGAGGGGCCAAAGGCAAAGAACACAAAGTGCAGTGCCTTGGCAAACAGGCCGTCCGAGGGGCCGAAGGCACCCATCAGCACGATGGCCACGATGACAATGGTCACGTTGCCGTCGATGATGGGGGTCAGGCCGCGGGCAAAGCCGCTCTTCAGTGCGCCGTCCAGAGACTTGCCATTCTTCAGCTCTTCCTTGATGCGCTCGGCCGTAATGACGTTGGCGTCCACGCCCATGCCAATGGCCAGAATGATACCGGCAATGCCGGGCAGCGTCAGGGTAAAGCTCTCAAACACCGAGAAGTAGCCGGAAACAAAGGCCAGCGTAGCGGCCACCTGACCGGCCAGTGCAATGCAGGCCAGAAAGCCCGGCAGACGGTACAGCACCGTCATGAACACCACGATCAGTGCAAAGGCGATGACACCGGCCAGCACCATGGCGCTCAGGCTGTTCTCGCCCAGGCTGGGGCTGACGGTGGAGT
>ENA-UONX01003328-UONX01003328.1-human-gut-metagenome-genome-assembly--contig:-P74old-NODE-3328-length-10021-cov-3.675697_pt1 | contig 10021 bp, 10 predicted proteins | sample MGYA00242466_ERZ724013 | MGnify/ENA metagenome assembly ERZ724013 | reverse complement strand
GCCTTTTCCCGCTGAAGTTCGTATTGCAGCGCATTCAAATCCGCGATGTCCCGTACATTTGTCATTGCCATAACCAAGTTTCCATGCCTGTCAAAAATAGGATGACCTGTTACCAAGGCCTCTTTGCCGTTCTTGGTCCTCAGAAGCTTTGTTACCGTGCTTTTGGTACGGATGACTGGTAAAATAACAGAATCTGAAAATACCCCGTTTTTGAGCAGATCCCCCACATATTGGCCAACGACTTCCTCGCTAGCAATGCCAAAAATCTCCTCATAGGTTTTATTGACTGTCAAAGTAACCCCATTCTTGTCTGTTATAAAAAGTCCATCACTCATGGAGTCAATAATTGCTTCCATCTGGAAGTCATAGAGAACGTGCCTGCGTTTAGAGCGATACGCTCTGTTGTCCAATAAAATTGCGGTATTGCCGTTATCCCTCTGGATCGTGATGACATCATACTCAACGCCTAATGGGTCAATGCAGATCTCAGCGAGAGGCGTTTGTCCGTCGCGGCATGAATCGTATAGCGCTCTTAGGGCACTGTCCGCACCACTATACTCACTGAGGATTTCTGCAGTCGCGTTTTTATAAACCGGAACTCCCTCTGGGGAGCAAACGATTACCGGATTGTCAATGTGGTCATACAGCCCATACAGCTTTTCAGACACTTTCCAAAACCTCCATCCATGTTCAAAAATCTTGTGCATTCACAATAATTTTATTATAGATATGCGGTTTGCTTATGTCAAAGTTTACATCTATTTCGGAGTTTTGTATCAAAAACGAACCAATTCGGAATTTTGATCGGTTCAAATATAAAACACCTTGTTAAATTTAAGTCGCAGCGGATTTTTTTCAAACATTCTGCTGTTTGAGGAATAGAAGTTATTATTTTGACAATTATCTTTATGCTTCGATTTTGACCGGTTGAAAAATGAACCATATGGGATATTTCTCATATCTCCATCTGTTGTCAACCGGATAACTATAACAGGAAATGCGGGGCTATTGCGTAGCCCCGCATTTGAAAATGTTTCTTCAAGGCAGATCAGATTTCCAACTCTCCCAAATAGGAGCAAAGGCATTTTCCATGGGCATCTAAGTTCAAGCTGCGCGTCACTCCACCGCCCAGGGCTTTGTCCATCACAAAATTGAGCGCTCCGATCTTGGGAAGCTCGTAACGCACCACGTCCCCATGCACAACATCTTTGAAAAAGTCTTTGACTCGTTCAACTGTTACCTGCTCTTTCAGGTATTCGTAATCTTCCGTTCGATATGCAATTACGGAGATATTGGAAATGTCCCCTTTGTCGCCAGTCCGCGAATGGGCCAACTCATAAAGCTTCATAATTCAAATTTCCTCCATAATATAGGAAATCTCAATATCCTCTCTCGGGATCAAAATGGAGAGCACCGCCACTAGTTCTTTGATATTTCGAGACAGACCGCCACAATTTGCAGGGCCACCGATCGTGAATGTATCCACCTCGTTGGCAATCAGTTCCAGGGTCTCCCGGTCCTGCGCACGCGCCGCAACACGCAGCCGCAGCTCCAACGGCTCAATCCCCCCCGGATAACCAAGTGAATAGTCCCTGGGGAAAAGAGAATTATAGCCGATAATATCTACCTTGTATTCTTCCGTCTGATAATCCCGCGCAATGATCTTTTCAATCGTCTGCGCAGCCAGAACCGCTCGTTCAAAACACTTAGGCCCACCGAAGCTAAGTCCAGCGGAACCAATATAGCCGTCCTTATACCCTACACTGACCTTCAGGGTATCCGGTCGGCGGGTTCCCGTGGGTCCCGTCACGCGAACCCGGTCCTTCCCGATCTCCTCCAAATCCACCCCCGGGGAAACTGCACCGCAATCGGGAGTCAGATAAGCCTTCGGATCGTGGATTTCATATACCAGCTGCTCAGAGCACGTTTGGCGGTCAATTCGCCCTCCGGTGCCGTCCACTTTGGAGAGCACAAAGGTCCCATCCTCGCAGACCTCCGCAATGGGGTATCCAATTTCCCACAGCCGATCCACATCCTTTAAACCGGGAATACAAAAATTGCCGCCGCTGACCTGCACAGAGCATTCCATCAGATGGCCTAAAGATGTGCCCTTTCCAATAAGATCATAGTCGTCCAAGGCCCATCCAAAACTGTACACCGCAGGGGCCAGAAACAGTGCCGGATCCGCGCACCGGCCGGTAATCACAATATCTGCGCCCATCTCCAGCGCTTTGACGATCGGCTCACAACCGAGATATGCATTGGCAGCTATCGGTTCTTTCAAATCGCTGAGTTTGCCGCCGGTTTCCATGATCCTGTGATCTTTGTATCGATCCAGGTTCGGAAAAACATCATCTCCCTCCACGCCTATAATTTTCAGGCCACTGATGCCCAGGGACCTGGCAATCTCTGCAGTCTTTTCCACGGCTTTTTTTACGTTGGCGCCGCCCATATTGGTGATCACCTTCACGTGATGCGTGAATGCAAGAGGCAAAATACCAGTCATCCGCCGTACCAAATAGGAGTTATAGCCTTTTTCTGGATCTAGTCTGCGGTTCTGCTGGGCCATGGCAACTGTGCGCTCCGCCAGACATTCCAGGCAGAGAAAATCCAGGTTGCCTTTTTCCAGCAGATCCAGTGATGGGGTGATCCGATCATTCCCAAACCCTGCGCCAGAACCGATTCGGATTGTTTTCACCTTGATCCCTCTTTTCAATCAGATAGTACCTGCTCATATGGCTGAGATTCGTTTCTGATTGCAGTATATCATGGTGAAGCTCCATATGGTATATTCCACCAAATTAAATCCTTCTCACAATTTTGTGCTTGTAGCACAAAATTGTGCGTAAGAAATCGGTCCTGTTCCGACATTTCTGTGTTGACACTGTCTACGGTGTTTTCTAAAATGTAATTGTAGAATTCTTTATCCAGGTGCCGGGAAAGGACCGCCATATGAAAAAGATCTATGCAGACGAGTTCGCTGAGGTACTTCAAATCGCTCTGACCCAGAATAACTTGAAACGATTGACAGAGGCTCTGTCTCATTTTCTAAAAAACCCTATTGCCGTCTATGATTCCAGCTACTGCATTTTGGCCTATTCCTCCACGAAGCAGGTAAGTGATCCCATTTGGCTGGCCGGTATGGAGCGAGGATACTGTCGCTACGAATACGCGGCTCAGTTCAGCCACCTGGCTCTTTCTTCTGATACGGACAGCCAAATTATCACTGGATTTGGAGAAGTCCGGCGCCGCCAAGCCGTTTTGCGCTTAGGCCAGGAGTTAATTGGATACTTTTCCATTTTGGAAAATGAAACACCCTTTGAAAAAATCGATGAGGCTTATTATTCTTTGGCAGCGCAGCTTTTGGCGAAGGAAGTCAGTATTTTTTTTGCAACAAGTATCAATTCTCTTCGCACGAGCCATAACAGCATCCTCCTTGACTTGCTCAACGGGAATTTTGCGAATCAAGCACTCTTCCAGCAGCGTTTGTCCGGCAGTGAACTCGAGGTTCCATCCACATTTCAACTGCTGACGATTGATATGCAAAATTATCAGAATCTTTCTACAGAAAATGAGCAAATGCGTTCTGCGATTGCCCGGGTCATCCCGGGCTCTTGGTCAGTATACTATGAACAAGCAGTCATTGTTTTGATCAATCTCAAATCTCCGGGCATCCGCACGGATTCTGTATGGGATGAGATCTCTGACTATCTTTTGCAGAATCACTTACAGGGTTGTCTCAGCGATTCCTTTGACAATCTCAATTTTATCCGGGGGCACTACAAGTGCACGCAATTTGTGCTGGAGGTCGTAAAAAATCTCCATTTATCTGCCTCCTTGTTTCATTATGAGGACTTCAAGCTGCTTCGATCGATAGAGGGGGTCCCTGCGGAAGAAGTCCCATTCCTCTGCAGCACACCAGTATGGGAAATCTATAAGGAAGACCATCTGCACCATACAGATTATCTGAACACTCTATTTGTATATCTCCAGAATGGGAGAAGTCTGCAAAGCACCGCCAATGTCTTATTCATCCATCGCAATACCGTGGCATACCGGATTCAAAAGTTGAAAGAGAGGTATGGCATTGATTTTCGGGATGAATCACAGAATATGCACCACTATCTTTCTTGCCTTATGCTTTTCTATACCCAAAAGCCCGCTTCACCATTGCTGAAGATTTTTTTGAACAGAGCCCTTGGCCCCGACAAGGTAGAACAAGTTTTATCAGAATAAAAGAGACATGGTTTGCAGCTCTTTGATAGAATGAGACTTTGACACATCATTCTGAAGGAAGACCGCAAACCATGTCTTAAAAATTGTGCAGTTTAATGGGAACGTACTCAGGGATCAACTCAAGAGCCCATGTTGCCCCTAGAATAGGAAAGACACTAAAGGAACTGCCCGCACCGCCTACGGGCCTATTATAATACTCCGCCGGCAACGCCAGTTTCTTTTCAATATTTTGTTTGGGGCTCTATATATCGAGAGCTCCCCAACTATGCCGTTATGGCTCGTTTGCTGTTTAAGACACACCGATTAAACTTATCTAATGCAGCGGCGGTCATTAAGCCGATGGCAAGGCTGATACAATCAATTGCTGCCTCGACGGTAGAACTGCACAAGCTTTCTACCGGAACTACCATCATGGTAGCCGCGAGCACGATGCCAATAATGGCATGGAATGCATAGGGATAGAATCGGGCAACAAGGGCTCCTGCGAGTCTAGCCAGGCAAACCACCGTAATAGCCGCTCCAATCCCTGCCGGAAAAAGGATGTCAATGTGCAGGTTTCCGATCCCATCCACAAAAGGCGTATAGAGTCCCAGTGGCATCAATAGAGTGGAAAAGCTCATTCCAGGCAGGATCACGCTCAGCGCAAGGCAAAAACCACAAAAGACATACCACCAAATATTGGGGACTATATTGACTGAGAGCAGATTGAGGGCGGCCAACAGCATCGCAACCGCTGCGAAGGCGACTACCAGTGCAATCCAGCTTCCCTTCGGGCGGCCTTGGCTCCCGGCCTCTCGAAATAGAAAGGGCAGCATACCCAGTATCAAACCAATAAATAGGCAAACCGACGGCCCGGGGTATGCCTCCAGGAAAAAAGCCAGAATGTTGGAAACGCCCAGAAAACCGATACCTGCTCCTATAAGTACCGGCAGCAGTTTGGGGATATGAGTTCTGAACATTCGGAGCGGATCCCCAAGCAGCTCCATCACCGGCTTATAAATCCCAAATGCCACGCACAATACGCCGCCTGAAATTCCGGGCAGCACCGCACCCACTCCTATTATCGCTCCCAGCAATCCTCGATATAGATAGCGGAAGATATCTATTTGTCTTTCTCTCATTGTGTAGATGTTCCTTATATGTTATGAATAGCTTCAAATTACAGCAAATTTACAGCTAAGGTCTCGGCTAGTTTTCTCAACATTTTGATTATATGCTATTATTACATTTTGGGGAGTATTAACAGCACACTAAAAATTAATTCTCTCTTCCTCAATGACCAACGGTCTGTTTATAATGCGAGTATTCATACTCATAATATACTCACCCAATAGGCCAATAAAGAATATTTGGATGCCACCTAAGAAGAATACTCCAATAAGGATTGGCGCATTGCCAGCCAGAAATCGATCCCAGTACAGAAGTTTTAAAACCAAATAGACGAGGGCTATCAAAAAACTAATGAAGGAGATAACAAAGCCACCAAAAGTTGCCATTCGAAGGCCACCTTTTGTATAACTCGTAAAGCTCAGCATGGCCGCATCAAACAGAGAAAAGAAATTATTTGAAGTTTTTCCAGCACGACGCCGCTGCTGCTCATAAGGAATTTCTACGTGGTCCGGTGCGTATTCCGCCACAATACCTCGTAGGAAAGGTGTGGGATCTCGCAACTCACGTAGGACAGCGATAAAACTCTTATCATAGAGTCCGAATCCTGTGAAGTGCTCGATTTGCTCTATGGAACTCATGGAGCGAATCATTTTATAGTATATGCTCCGCAGAAAATACATAATTTTATTTTCCTTACTCGTGGTCTTAATCATACAGACCACTTTATGTCCCTCTTCCCACTTCTGTACCATCTCTGGGAGTAGTTCCACAGGATCTTGAAAGTCAGCGCAAAGTAAAATCGTGCAGTCACCAGTAGCCTGACAGAGTCCATAATATGGGCTATTGAACTGGCCAAAGTTTTTCATATTAAAGATTGCCTTCACATGGTCATCTTCGCTGCACAACTCTCGTAGGATTGTCCGGGTGCCGTCCTTCGACTTATTATCAATGAACAGGATTTCATAGTCGTAGGTAGAAAGTTCTTTCCGTAAGACATCCCGTACAGCATTACAAATAGGTCGCACATTTTCCTGCTCATTGTAACAGGATATTACAATAGAAATCTTTTTCATTTTATCATCCTTTATTTATCGAAACGCCCAGAACTTATTGAGCAGGAAATTCAGAGGAATCGTAATGAACAGATTGATGAGAGGGCTGACTGCCGCCGACCAGCTCAAAATTTCTACTTCGAGATATAAAAGTATGGTACTCAGCACAAAAGTTGCGCCATAGCTGAGATAGGTCTTGCCAATCTTTTTTATCCCAGCTTTCCAGCCGGAGGATTCACTCGTAAAGACATACTTGTTGTTCCAGAAAAACGCATTGGCTACGCTAGCAACCCACCCCACAATGTTACCTGCCAGATACAAGTCCCTATCAATCCACAAAAAGATATAATAGACAACCAAGGAAATTGCAGTGTTGGACACACCTACTAAGCCAAATTTTATAAATTGTATCCACGGCCTCATGTTCGGAAGTTTCATGTCTCGCCTCCGCGGTTCATAGTATCTAATATTGATCGGATACCATCAGCAAAGGCAATGCGGGGTTCCCAATGTAGCTCACGCTTCAATTTAGAAACATCTGGCCAAAGAGATACCATACCTGTTTTGGGATACGGAACTGCGCCAAACAGCAGTGGACTTTTTGTCTGGGTGATAGCTGCCATCTCTTCTACATAGTCTCGCAGCCGACGAACGTCGCCGCTGCCGAAATTGTAAACACCATCAGGGCAGGGTGCATCACAAAGCGCTGCCAACGCATTCACTGCGTCGTCGATGTGTAGGAAATCCCACATCTGAATACCCGCTGTTAGCTTACAAGGGCGATCAACCAGCATATCCCTCAAGATGCTGATAATCATAGTACCTGCAAAATCGCCGGGTCCATACAGGCTGAAAAAACGGGGTTCTATGCATGCAGTTCTGCTTGCAGCACACAGTTCAGCAGTTTTGCGAAAAAATTCTAATTTGGCTTTTCCGTATTCTGTGTTTGGAACACATAGACTCTCCTCGGATATCTGTTCTTCATGAGGGCCGTATTCGGCTTGGGAGCCCGCTGTTACAATTCGTCCGCAGCCAGCTGCCAACATAGAACGGACGCCTTGAAGCGAGTACTCTAGGTTTGCCTTTTGGCGTGAGGCATCCATTCGAAAATCCCCGCGGGTACCGCTCCAGGCGAGGTGAACAAAACAATCACAGGGGCCAGCTAGTTCTCCTAAGCGTGCATATTCCGCCATGTGGAGCAGTAGTATACGCCCATTAGGAACGGATTCTCCTTGAACGTGTTCTGACCGCATAACAAGAACTGTTTCCCAACCATATTTTTCTGCTTTTTTTGCAAGACGCTTTCCTATAAAACTGTTGGCGCCTGTTATAACAATCTTCATAGTCAGTTCACCCTAGAAGGTCTAAAATAGTATTTGCTATTTTGATTCCACTTAGGCCGTAATATTCGCAAAGATATTCATGACTTCCCACTACACTAGTGTATTCATCTCGTAGTCCAAGCCGGTAAACCCGAGCGCGATCACCTTTCATTTCGCTTACGACCTCGGCTACAGCACCACCCAGTCCGCCCAAAGTGGTATGTTCTTCTACCGTAACTAATAACGAATAGGATTCCGCAATTTTCTGAATGCTCTCGCAATCTAATGGCTTAATACTAGGAACACTGTATACGCCAGCAGAAATACTGTGCCGCTCCAACCTCGCAGATGCATCTATTCCTTCCTGCAGTAACGGTCCACATAGCAACAATGCGACATCCCGCCCAACAGAAACAGTCTGTATCCTTATAATTTCAAGGGACTCTGGTTTCTTGTATAAAACAGGCTCTCCCCGCCTAGCCAACCGGATATAACATGGACCATCATTCTGCACCGCAAAATCCACAGCCGCCAGTGCTTCTTCCGGATCAGCTGGAACCAGCACGCGCATACCCGGCAGTGCGCGCATCATTGCGATGTCCTCGGTTGCGTGATGGCTCATTCCTAGTTGTCCGTAGGAAAACCCTCCTCCAACTCCAATAATTTTAACATTTGCATTGTGGTAGCAAATATCATTTCGAATTTGTTCGATGCAGCGAAGTGTTACAAAGTTTCCAATAGAATATGTAAAAACAATATTCCCGCAAAGGGCCATACCTGCAGCAGCGGAAGCCATCAGCTGTTCACTGATGCCGACATTGAAAAATCGTCTGGGAAATTGGGCGGCAAAATGCTCTAAAACGTCATATCCCAAATCAGCGGTCATAATGCAGATGCGGCTATTCTTTTCTGCTAACCGTTCCAGCTCATTGATAGCGGTGTATCTCATATTTTCTGCGCCTCCAGTTCTGCAACGGCCCTATCATAAAGCTCTCCCTGCGGATCTCGATAATGCCAGAGGATGTTATTTTCCATAAATGAAATCCCCTTTCCCTTTATGGTCCTAGCAATAATGCATTTTGGTCGGCCATTGGCTGGCTTATGAAAAGCCTGACGAAGTTGGTCATGATTATTGCCATCGGCAACGTCCACAACTTCCCATCCGAAACTGAACCATTTATCCGCCATCGGTTCCATTCGCATAAGATCCTCGCAGTAACCCATCGCCTGCATGCCGTTTCGGTCTATGATAACAGTAAAATTATCCAGCTCATATTGACACGCAGTCAGTGCCGTCTCCCAAACTACGCCTTCATTGCATTCGCCATCCCCGATAAGCGTATAGACACGAAAATTATGTGCCATATTTTTGGCTGCCAAAGCCATGCCACAAGCGGCTGCAATTCCATGTCCCAGACTCCCCGTGGAAAATTCCACACCAGGAACACCTTTGTGGGAAACATGGCCTGAATATACACTGCCATTTGTATAGTATTTTGACAGTTCCTTTACGGGAAAGAAGCCGCATTCTGCAAGGGCAGCATATACAGCGATGCCAGCATGGCCTTTGCTCATAACAAAGCGGTCGTGCTCCAGCATGTTAGGATCTTGGGGATTGATGTTAAGAATATCCGTATACAGTACTGCGATAATATCCGCAGCTGAGAGAACAGAGGCGATATGCGAAGCATGACTGCTGTGCACCATATCGATGGCGTGTCTTCGAATTTTCCACGCGAGTTCTTCACTTTGCATCATTATAACCTCCTATGTGTAGGCTCACCCTCTGCAAAATTCCCAAATTTCCAAAAGCCGATCTTCCATACTCATAGAATTCGTCCGATAACTGCAGCTGTAAAACGATATTGCACTTTTGAGAACTAATATCATCGTGAATATGGAATCTACTTGTGCAGCGTCCAGTCCCTCCGAAAAAATGTGCTCTTTGCTATAAAATTTCCGGTGATTAAAAAAGGTAAGCCAATAGAGATAATCATACCCATTGCATCCCCAAAAGGCATCCTCCCAGTCAATCACTACAGGCCGCCCAGCAGCGTTCCGCATAATATTTCGATCGCTTAAATCACCATGGCAAATGCAGCGTGGAAGTTTCTGAGACTCTTCTTGCAAAAGCAATAGCTTGTCTTTTGCCGCAAAATAGCACTTCTTTGTAAGAAACCCATATGATCGCAGCACTTCAAGCTCGGCTAGCGCCGCCGCACACATCTCATCAATTTCATACATATAACATGTAGGCGGTGGTTTTATGGAAAACTTTGTCTGATATTGTCGGATAATTGT
>ENA-UONX01003320-UONX01003320.1-human-gut-metagenome-genome-assembly--contig:-P74old-NODE-3320-length-10048-cov-7.411688_pt1 | contig 10048 bp, 9 predicted proteins | sample MGYA00242466_ERZ724013 | MGnify/ENA metagenome assembly ERZ724013 | reverse complement strand
CTATTTTATATTAAAAAAAGAAGGGGATGTGCCTTAGTTTTGACACAGCCCCTTTTTTGTTGCCAAATTTCAGCACAGAAAGCCATAAACGGGATTACATCGTTTATAATAAACTCAGATACCGTTTTACTAAAACTATCACAAAGTTTATTATAAACACAAACACCGATGATTCATAAATCATACATTTTTTTCATTGTCACCGGAAGGAGAAATCCACTGTTCCGGTTCACGCACTTCAATGAATAAACAAAAAGCGATAAAATAATACGTTTCATTGAAAATTTGTACTACTTTTGTAAACATCAAAGCCCAATCATGATTTGACCGGCCAAGAAATTATGAGACCGATTAAACTTTTTCAAACGAGAATAGTCTAATCTTTAAGATATCATCAATCTAAACATTAAAGTCATCAATGAAAATGGAAACATCCGCCAAACTCTATTCGCTGAATTACAGCAATGTGAAAACTTACCTGTTCGCCCTGTTATTCGTAGCAGGCAACATCGCACTTCCACAACTGTGCCACCTCGTTCCTTACGGTGGACCGACTTTATTACCAATTTACTTTTTTACCTTAATTGCCGCTTATAAATACGGCTTTCGGGTAGGATTGCTGACAGCTGTTCTTTCTCCTGTCATCAATCATGTCTTGTTTGCCATGCCATCCGAAGCCGTTCTCCCGATTATACTGATAAAATCAACCTTGCTTGCCGGTGCTTCCGCCCTTGCTGCGCGTACCGTGAAAACCGTTTCTTTGTTAGCCGTCCTTGGAGTAATTCTCTCCTATCAACTCATAGGAACCGCTTTTGAATGGATGATCGAGGGAGATTTCTATATCGCAGTACAAGATTTCCGTATCGGCATTCCGGGGATGCTCATTCAATGGTTTGGCGGATACGCCCTGCTAAAGGCAATTGCAAAACTCTAAACTAAAAAAGAAAGATGGACAGAAGGGATTTTTTAAAGACAGTAGCTATTACTGGTGCCGCCATGACTATACAGCGTTCAGAGGCGATGGAGATACTGACTCAGACAATCAATAAGGCAAATGGTGATAAACCGGACCTGGTAGCCGTCATGGGCGGCGAACCGGAAGCCATGTTCCGTCGTGCTATCAGCGAGCTGGGCGGTATGAAGCAATTCATCAAACCCGGACAGAAAGTGGTGGTAAAGCCCAATATCGGATGGGATAAAGTGCCCGAACTGGCAGGAAACACGAATCCGAAACTGATCACGGAAATCATCAAACAATGTTTTGCCGCCGGAGCCAAAGAGGTCACCGTATTCGACCATACCTGCGACGATTGGCAGAAGTGCTACAAAAACAGCGGTATCGAAGCGGCAGCAAAAGAAGCCGGAGCCAAAGTTATGCCGGCCCACCTGGAGTCTTACTACAAACCCGTTGACCTGCCAAAAGGACAAAAGATGAAGAAGGCGAAAATACATGAAGCCATCCTGAATTGTGATGTATGGATTAACGTCCCTATCCTGAAGAATCACGGAGGCGCCAACCTGACTATCTCCATGAAAAACCATATGGGTATCGTCTGGGACCGCGGCTTCTTCCACCAGAACGACCTGCAGCAATGCATTGCGGACATCTGTACACTGGAAAAGAAAGCTGTGCTTAATGTCGTAGACGCCTACCGTATCATGAAGACCAACGGACCGCGAGGGCGTTCCGCTTCGGACGTGGTGCTGGCGAAAGGTCTCTTTATCTCACCGGATATCGTAGCCGTAGATACAGCCGCAGCCAAATTCTTCAATCAAGTACGCGAAATGCCGCTGGACACTGTAGGTCACCTTGCCAAAGGAGAAGCACTGAAAGTAGGAACGATGGACATCGACAAACTGAATGTCAAGCGAATTAAGATGTAAACCACCATGCTAAGAAAGATACGTATCGGAATATCAGTTGTCCTTTTTGCACTGATTACTTTTTATTTTCTCGATTTTGCTAATATTCTGCCGAACAGTTTTCATCGGTTGGCACATATACAGTTTGTCCCTGCCGTGCTATCTCTCAGCATAGGCATACTGATTGTGCTGATTGCGTTAACCCTGTTGTTCGGACGTATCTATTGCTCTACCATCTGTCCGATGGGAATATGGCAGGATGTTATAGCACGCATTTCAAAGTCTGTGGGAAAGAAGAAAAAAAGATATCGGTACAGTCCTGCAAAGAATATACTGAGATGGACCGTGCTCGGAGTGACTGTAATTGCCTCCGTATGCGGCTTCTCAGTGGTATTGGGATTGCTGGACCCGTATAGCGCATACGGACGCATTGTAGTACACATCTTCAAACCGGTGTATATGCTGGGAAACAACCTGCTGGAATCCGTATTTTCCAGATTCGACAACTACACGTTTTATCAGGTAGACACCTCGGTATTAAGCCTTTCTTCCCTTCTTATAGCGATACTGACCTTTGCCGCCATTCTTATATTGGCATGGAAACACGGACGCACGTGGTGTAATACCATTTGTCCGGTAGGTACGGTATTAGGATTTTTGAGCCGTTACTCTTTGTTCAAAGTCCGTATCGATACCGCAAAATGTAATGGTTGCGGACTTTGCGCTACCAAATGCAAAGCTGCCTGTATCCACAGCAAAGAACACGCTATTGACTATAGCCGCTGTGTAGACTGTTTCGACTGTCTCGGTGCCTGCAAACAGAAAGCGCTGGTTTACGCCCCTGCTTCAAAGGGACAACAACGTTCTTCCGCTACAGAAAAACAACCGGTGACAACAGAATCATCTTCCGTTGCTGCAGATTCTTCCAAACGTCGTTTTCTGCTTGCCGGACTGGCTACTGCCGGAGCAGCTCCCACGCTTCTTACGAAAGCGCAAGAGTCCATTGCGACGATGGAAGGCAAAAAGGCATACAAAAAAGAAAATCCTATTACTCCTCCGGGATCTGTTAGCCAGAAACGTTTCCAGCAACATTGTACATCATGCCACCTTTGTGTCAGCAAATGCCCGTCACATGTACTGAAGCCCGCTTTCATGGAATACGGTCTGGGGGGGGTGATGCAGCCAACGGTCAGTTTCGAAAAAGGATTCTGTAATTTCGACTGTACCGTATGCAGCGATGTCTGTCCCAACGGTGCCATCCCTCCGTTGACGGTAGAACAGAAACATCTCACTCAGATGGGCTATGTCGTCTTTATAGAAGAAAATTGCATTGTCCTCACTGACGGAACCAGTTGCGGAGCCTGTTCAGAGCATTGTCCTACGCAAGCCATTGCTATGGTACCCTACAAAGACGGACTGACTCTTCCCCACGTCAATACAGAGATCTGCGTCGGATGTGGCGGCTGCGAATACGTCTGCCCTGCCCGCCCGTTCCGTGCCGTATATATCGAAGGAAACCCTGTGCAGAAAGAAGCGAAACCTTTCAAAGAATCAGAAGAACATAAAGTTGAGATAGACGATTTCGGATTCTAGCCGCATCAGCCTAAATATGGATAGCTTTCAGAGGATTGTATACAATTCAAAAAAACTATCCATTATATTCCTCCTACTTTCAATAAATTCACTAAATTCGTGGCGAACTAAAAAAGAAAGTAACTCATGGAGGTATTCACAAATAACTGGAATAGCCGTAAATATCAGATAGGCTATGCTTTAAGCGGAGGATTTATTAAAGGATTTGCGCATCTGGGGGTGATGCAGGCTCTGCTGGAGCATGACATCAAACCGGACATTATCTCCGGAGTAAGTGCCGGTGCGCTTGCCGGAGTTTTTTATGCCGACGGAAATGAACCTCACCAAGTGATTGAATACTTCTCCGGCCATAAGTTTCAGGACCTGACAAAGTTAGTCATCCCCAAGAAAGGACTATTTGACCTCTGTGAATTTATTGACTTTCTCCATACCAATCTGAAAGCCAAGAATCTGGAAGAGTTGCAAATCCCCTTAATCATCACGGCTACCGATCTGGACCACGGACGTATGGTTCATTTCCACCGTGGTTCCATAGCCGAACGTGTGGCTGCTTCCTGCTGTATGCCTGTCATGTTTGCTCCGGTCAATATCGACGGAACCAATTACGTAGATGGCGGATTAATGATGAACCTTCCGGTCTCCACCCTCCGCAGAATATGCGACAAGGTGGTAGCCGTTAACGTAAGTCCCATCATGGCGCAAGACTATAAAATGAATATCGTAAGCATTGCCATGCGCTCCTTCCACTTTATGTTCCGTGCCAATACTTTCCCCGAAAGAGAAAAATGTGACTTGCTGATCGAGCCATACAACCTCTATGGATACAGCAACACCGAACTGGAAAAAGCAGAAGAAATCTTTGAGCAAGGCTATAAGATAGCCAATGACTTACTTGACCAGACACTGGCGGAAAAAGGGAAAATATGGAAGTAACTCCGTACTTTTCCCGAAAATATTTATGATATGAAATAAAATCTACTCTATATGAACAACGAAAATAAAATGATTATCTATCAGGTGTTTACACGCCTGTTCGGAAACAATAACAACCATTGTGTCTATAATGGAGACATTACCGCCAACGGATGTGGTAAAATGGCCGACTTCACCCTCAAGGCACTTGGAGAAATCAGGAAACTGGGTGCTACCCATATCTGGTATACAGGCATTATCGAGCATGCAACGGAGACGGATTACCGTCGCTTCAACATACGGCCCGACCACCCCGCCATCGTGAAAGGCAAAGCGGGCTCTCCCTACGCCATCAAGGATTATTATGATGTAGATCCGGACTTGGCAACCGATGTGCCGGAACGAATGAAGGAGTTCGAGAATCTGGTACATCGCACTCACCGTTCCGGACTGAAAGTTATTATAGATTTTGTCCCCAACCATGTAGCACGCCAGTATCACTCGGATGCACAACCGGACGGCACTACCGAACTGGGAGCAAACGATGACCCAAACTACGCTTTCAGCCCGTACAACAATTTCTACTATATACCGCAATCCGAGTTGCGTGCCCAGTTCGATATGAAAGAAGGTGCAGCAGAGCCTTACCATGAATATCCGGCCAAAGCGACAGGTAACAACCGTTTTGACGCTACACCGAACATCAACGACTGGTACGAAACCATCAAGCTGAACTATGGAGTAGATTATCTGAATGGCGGCACTTGCCATTTCTCCCCGACTCCGGATACCTGGATAAAGATGCTGGACATTCTTTTATTCTGGGCCTCAAAAGGTATCGACGGTTTCCGCTGCGATATGGCGGAAATGGTTCCTGTAGAATTTTGGGAATGGGCTATTCCACAAGTAAAGGAAGCACATCCGGAAATCCTTTTCATTGCCGAGGTCTATAATCCCAACGAATACCGCAATTATCTCTTCCGTGGGAAATTTGACTATCTATATGATAAGGTCGGTTTATACGATACACTCCGCAATGTAGCTTGCGGCTACGAATCCGCGGTATCCATCACCCACTGCTGGCAAAGTCTGAACGGAATAGAAAAACAAATGCTGAACTTCCTGGAAAACCATGACGAACAGCGCATCGCTTCCGATTTCTTTGCAGGAGATCCACGTAAAGGAATCCCTGCTCTGATCGTTTCTGCTTGTATGAACACCAATCCTATGATGATTTATTTTGGTCAGGAGTTTGGAGAACTGGGAATGGACAGCGAAGGTTTCAGCGGAAGAGACGGACGGACTACGATATTCGATTACTGGAGCGTGGATACTATTCGTCGCTGGCGCAATGGCGGTAAGTTTGACGGCAAAATGCTGACCGAAGAGCATAAACGCCTGTACAGCATTTACCAAAGAGTACTTACGCTGTGTAATGAAGAGACATCCATCGCCAAAGGAGTATTCTTCGACCTGATGTACGCCAATAAAAACGGATGGCGTTTCGACGAACATAAGCAATATACTTTTATGCGAAAGTATAAGAATGAATTGCTGTTCATCATCGTCAATTTCGATAGCCAACTGGTTGATGTAGCAATCAACGTACCTTCTCACGCGTTTGATTTCTTACAGATACCACAAATGGAAAAATATCAGGCTACAGACTTATTGACCGGTGCCAAAGAGGAAATCTGTTTATTGCCTTACAAAGCCACTGAGGTTTCCGTTGGGGCCTATAATGGGAAGATTCTGAAGATTACATTCTGATCTGCTCCGATTGAAGGCAAATGATAAATCAATAGTATCTTAACTCTCCTCCTTCCCGAAGGGAGGGGAATTGATGATACTATTGACTTTTTAGGCAGCCCCAATGGAGATACTACTGATTTATTCCCCCCAACTGAAAACAAAAATTCTCAAAGGCTGTTTAGTTAGATAAATAATTTCCTAAACCAGAACCTTATGAAGAAAATTAGTTTTTTGGCAGTCATATTATTATTGTCTGTATCTGCCTTCGCAATCTTACCTCCCGGCAATATACAGACTGCCTTCAAAAAGATGTACCCCAAAGCCAACGGTATAGCATGGTCGCAGGATGATGGCTATTATTGCGCTAACTTTGTTATGAATGGATTCACTAAAAACGTCTGGTTCAATACGCAGGCTCAATGGCAAATGACACAGACGGACCTTGTCAGTCTCGACCGGGTGACACCTACCGTATACAATGCCTTTGTATCCAGTCCTTATGCCAGTTGGGTAGTAAATGATGTAACCATGGTGGAGTTTCCTAAATGGCAGGCAATCATCGTCATTAAGGTAGGACAAGATAATGTAGATATCAAATACCAGCTCTTTTATTCCCCGCAAGGAATGTTGCTAAAAACCCGCAATGTCAGTTATATGCACGACATTCTCGGTCCGGGAACATTCTTATAAAAAAAGCCCTTGCCAAACATTAAATGCTCGGCAAGGGCTTTCTTATTTTTTATTCCCTGAGTTATTTCTTCTTTCTCAAAACAACAGCTGTACGTGCAGGAATATAGAGTTTCAGCCACTCTTTCTTTTCCTTCTTATACAACGGATCGGCAATCGTGAAATGAACTACTGAATCATCTGCAAGACCATTTCCGCCAAATGCAACATTATCCGTATTCAAGATTACTTCATAAGCTCCCGGACTAACGAGGAAACCATAATCTACAAAAGACTGTTTCGGATTGAAGTTAAATACAAATATCAGATCCTTACGTCCATAAGCCAATACCTGATCACCATCATTATGCCAGATCTCCTGGACCGGAGTCGCCTGGAAATCTTTCACACTCTTGATCACTTTCAGCATCTCAGCATCAAAGTCCCCCATATAGTGATAAGCCAGATTCTTGTTATCTACCAAATCCCACTGACGACGGGCATACTTACAAGACCATCCATTACCTTCACGCGGAAAATCGATCCATTCGGGATGCCCGAACTCATTACCCATAAAGTTCAGATAACCGCCATTGATCGTCGAAGATGTCAGCAAGCGGATCATCTTATGTAAAGCGATTCCGCGATTGACTACATAATTCTCATCGCCTTTCTGCATATGCCAATACATATCGGCATCAATCAGACGGAAAATAATAGTCTTGTCTCCTACCAATGCCTGATCATGACTTTCCGCATAAGAGATCGTCTTTTCATCCTGACGACGGTTGGTTACTTCCCAGAACATACTGGAAGGTTTCCAGTCCTCATCAATCTTTTCCTTGATAGTCTTGATCCAGTAATCAGGGATGTTCATAGCCATACGGTAATCAAATCCGTAACCGCCATCTTCTACTTTGGCCGCAAGTCCCGGCATACCGGAAACTTCTTCAGCAATAGAGATAGCCTTCGGATTGACCTGATGAATCAACTCATTCGCCAATGTCAGGTAGCAAATGGCATTGCCGTCCTGATGACCATTGAAGTAATCTCCATAATTACAGAATGCTTCTCCCAACCCGTGGCTATAATACAACATAGACGTCACACCGTCAAAACGGAATCCGTCAAACTTATATTCTTCCAGCCAGTATTTACAGTTGGACAATAAGAAATGGATCACTTCATTTTTGCCATAATCAAAGCATAGTGAATCCCATGCCGGATGCTCACGCCGAGGAGCCGGATAGAAATACTGGTTCGGATCACCGGCAAAGTTGCCCAAACCTTCCACTTCGTTTTTCACCGCATGAGAATGGACAATATCCATAATAACGGCAATCCCCATCTCATGAGCAGCATCAATCAGCGCTTTCAGTTCGTCAGGCGTACCAAAGCGGGAGGAAGCAGCAAAGAAACTGGATACATGATAGCCAAAACTACCATAATAAGGATGCTCCTGAATGGCCATAATCTGAATACAGTTATAGCCTTCCTGTGCTATGCGTGGAAGTGTTTTTTCGCGGAATTCATTGTATGTGCCTACTTTTTCCTCCTGTTGTGCCATTCCAATATGACATTCATAGATCAACAAAGGATTCGTAGTAGGCTTAAATGTCTTTTTCTTGAATTTATATGGCTTTTCCGGTGCCCAGACTTGTGCGCTGAATATCTTGGTCTGCTCGTCCTGCACCACACGTGTAGCCCATGCAGGAATGCGTTCACCTTGTCCGCCATCCCAATACACATTCAACTTATATAAGTCTCCGTGCTGAATGGCATCTGCCGGAAGATTGATTTCCCAATTACCGTTTTTCAGTTTTTTCAGCTTATAAGCAGCTTTCTCTTCCCAGTTGTTGAATGTACCTACCATATAAATATGAGTAGCATTCGGTGCCCATTCGCGGAACGTCCATCCTTTGGGAGTACGGTGCAGACCAAAATAAAGATAGCCTGATGCAAAGTCCGAAAGAGTTTGTTTTCCTTTATTGGTCAACTCGGCTTCCTTGTTCAGTGCATACTGGTGACGACCGGTAATGGCATCTGCGAAAGGTTCCAGCCAGGGATCGTTTTTGATAATGTTGAGTGTCTCTTTCATATCAGAATTGAATTAGGTTTATGCTTTTACTTTTACGATCACTTTCTTCACTCCATCAGGAGTAATGCCGGGAGCATGTCCGTCTTGCGGGAAGAAGATGGCAAACATTCCCGGTTTCACAGCTACATATGTCTCTGCCAGTCCTTCGAAGAAAGTAATATCTTTTTCGACATTATAAGGAGCGTCGGCAGGCACACAATCTTTGGCAGCAGTATACCCCATCACTTCTGTTCCCGACAATGGGATCTGAATATCAATAAATTCATTATGCGTTTCCAATTTCGCCTCTTCCTTAGTCTTAGGCTTTGTCTGTGCGATATTCACTAGCAGATCTTTTCCTTTCAGTTCAGTCTTGCCTATTTCCATGGCTTGGAGGTCATGAGATTTCAAGAACTCAATAGCTTGTGCAAACAAAGGATTCAAAGACGCGTATTTTTCCAGATTTTCTAAAGTATCTACTACCATATGAGTTTAATTTTTAAGTTTATATTTTTAGGTATTATTTTTAGGTATTATTTTATTCAAAATCATCAATTGTGTAATTGATGAAATCGGCAAATCTCTTGAACTGTCGGAATGCTTTCTCTATCTGCTCCATCGTGTCTGCCCGAGTGAAAAAATCATCGGGAACAAGATAAGAACAGACAAACTGTCTGCACTTCAGATAATCAATATATTTAAAATCTTTCGAGAATCCCTTGGGAGCTGTTTTCATGAAGTCCTCTCCCACTACAGGAAAATATTTTTTGAATTCGGGGTCTTCTACAATGGAGATATACTCTTCCACATTGTCATAAATGGCTTGGCGGACAGCTTTCAGTACATTGGGAGGCAAACACAAGCTTCCTCCGGCAAGCATACTTCCGTCAGGCTGCAGATGCACATAGTATCCGCAATGATCGGACTTCTTTCCTTTGGCATTGATATAACCGCCAAAATGTATCTTATAGGGTGTCTTATCCGCAGAGAAGCGGGTATCCCGATAAATACGATAGGTACAATCTTTGGGCTGGATTCCCCGGATTGTTTCATCGAACAAAGAAATGCGGGCGATTACTGTTGCCAGAAAGTTATCAAACTCGGCACGGGCTACTTCATATTCTGACCGGTGCTCATTAAACCACTCACGATTATTATTCGCGGAAAGATCTTTTAAAAACTGAA
>ENA-UONX01003319-UONX01003319.1-human-gut-metagenome-genome-assembly--contig:-P74old-NODE-3319-length-10050-cov-36.191296_pt1 | contig 10050 bp, 8 predicted proteins | sample MGYA00242466_ERZ724013 | MGnify/ENA metagenome assembly ERZ724013 | reverse complement strand
AGCGCATGCTGAACGATATTAAGGCTGGACGGATCAATTGCGTGGTCGTAAAAGACCTGTCCCGTTTCGGAAGAGAGTATATCAATTCCGGAAAGTATATCCACCGTCTATTTCCTGTTTTAGGGGTGCGCTTAATCGCTATCAATGACAACATCGACACGATTACCCGTGACGAGAGTAGCGAGTTTAGCATCACGCTCAAGAACTTGATGAATGACAACTACAGCCGTGACATCTCAGTAAAGGTCAGAAGCCAGCTGCAGGTGAAGCGGAAACATGGTGACTTTATTTGTCCGTTTGCACCGTATGGGTACCAGAAGTGCGAGGGAAACCACAATCGAATTGAGCCCGATCCCTATGCTGCCACAGTTGTCCAGGATATTTTCAACTGGAAAATTCAAGGCATGACGAACAATGGCATAGCAATTCGGCTTGCAGAGAGCGGAATTCTTGCGCCGCTGGAGTATAAGCGCCACAAGGGAGAGCCGTTATTCTCCGGCTTCAAAATGAAGGAACGGTGCGAATGGACAGCGCAGGCAGTTGCCCGGATACTCACCAACCCGATCTATATTGGAACCCTCCGCCAAGGCCTTCGCCGTAGACCAAACTATAAAATCAAGAAATCAATACCAACAGAAGAAAACGAGTGGGTTGTGATCCACGACGCCCATGAGCCTGTTGTCACGAAGAGGACATTCTATCTTGCTCAAAAAGCTCTTCTGATAGATACGCGAGCAGCACCACGAGCAACGACAGTTTATCCGCTATCCGGCTTGTTGGAATGCGGAGAATGCGGGAACGCAGTTACTCGAAGCACAATTAACAACGGATATAAGTTATACAGCTATTTCCGCTGCAGCGTGCGCACGAAAGAGGATCGCTGTGAACTCAAGCAGGTACCAGAGGCACAGGTTGAGGCAGCTGTCCTTCAGCTATTGCAAGAGCATATCAGCGCGGTGGTTGAGCTCGACCGGTGTCTATCTGAAATTCAGCAGGTGCCATATCAGAAAATCAATGTTGCCAAGTGTGAGCAGCGCAGAGAAAAACTTGCGGCAGAAATCGCTCGTTATCGCGATCTGAAGGCATCTCTCTATGAAGATATGAAAGAAGGACTCATTTCGAAGACTGACTTCTGTGACATCAGAGGCCAGTATGATGCAAGAATTGCCGATGCGCTGATTGCTCAGGAGCAGATCGACCGAGAACTCAGTATCTATCTCTCGGGCGAACAGTCCCCGAACAACTGGATGAAGACATTTACCGAACATCGAGGATTGAAATCACTCACGCGGGCAGTTGTTCTGGAGTGCATTGAAAAAGTTGTTATTCACAAAGACGAAAAGTTGGAAATCATCTTTGAGCATTCCGAGGACTATGCCCGTTTGGTGAGCAGCCTGCAGGAATATGCCGCGCGTGGAATACTAGGGGAGGCGATGTAAGCATGGCAAGAAAGAGCAGAAAAAATGTCCAAGCCACACCCGCAGTTGTTGTAGGCCCCGTCCAGTACAAGGTAGCGCTCTATGCCAGAATCTCGGTTGAGAACGAACAAAAGCGAGAAGCAGACACCATAGGTAATCAGATTGCGTTGCTGAAGGACTTTGTTTCCCAGCATCAGGATTTAGTTGTCTTTGACCTCTATTGTGATGACGATATCTCGGGAGTTAGCTTTGTGCGCCCGGAATTCGCTCGAATGATGAATGACATCCGAGCTGGCAAGGTGACCTGTGTGATTGTCAAAGACTTGTCTCGTCTGGGGCGAAATATGATTGAGAGCGGTGAATATATTGAGCAGATCTTTCCGAGAATGGGTGTGCGCTTTATCTCCGTTACCGATCGCTTTGACTCATTGCGGGATGATGCCGACATTTCAATCCAACTGAAAAATTTTGCAAACGAGGCATATGCGAGAGACATTTCCAAGAAGATTCGGGCGGTGAAACGGACGCAGCAGCTTGCTGGTAAGTGGACCACTGGCACTCCGCCATATGGATATATGTTAGATCCGGATGACAAGTACCACCTATTTCCTGATCCGCAAACGGGGCCAATCGTTCTTGCCATTTTCCGTATGGTGGCAGAGAATCATACTCTCCACTTCATAGCGAAAACTCTGAATGAGCAAGGGGTGCCCAGTCCCGGACGCTATCTGTACGATATTGGTTTGCGGAAGACGGAGAAGTTCAAAAATGCCATCTGGTATCTGCAAACGATCAAGAAAATTCTTGTCGATCCGGTCTATCTTGGTTGGATTGTGTCCGGAAAGTACAGAAGCCAGCTGTGCGAGCGGGGGACAAAGACTACAGTTAAAACGCCCGAAGAGGAATGGATTATCAATAAAGGTATGCATGAACCCATTGTTTCCAAAGAGCTTTTTGATAAGGTTCAGGACATCCTCTCGGCTAGGCAAAGTGAGCAGGGCCTTGCGACTATCTACGATTCCAAGAGTAAACGAAGAAGTATGTTCAAAGGAATTCTTCGTTGCGGAGAATGTGGTCGCAGTATGTACTTGCGCAGTAAATCTAATCGCGGTTATTACTATTATTGCACTCTCCATGAGAATTACAATGCCACCATTTGTCCCAAGAAAGCGGTCAAACAGGAGGATGTAGAGTCCCTTGCCCTGCGGCTTATCCAAACTCAGATAAGAGCATTCTCCGATTCCCAGAGACTGATTGCCAACTTGAATGCTACGCCTTCTTCGCAGACCCGCTATCAGATATATGAAACCCAGATTGATGATGCAAAGAGAAAAATTGAAAAGTTCAATCAACTGAAGGCAGCTCTGTATGGCGATTTTGCAGATGGGCTTCTGAGCCATCAAGATTACACAGATCTGAGCGAGGACTACTCTAGGAGGGCGGATGATTTGAGGATCTTTATTGCTGAATTGGAGAAGGAAAAGGAAAAGTACTCAGTGGGATTTGGCAGCAAAATGCAGTGGGCACTGTTGATTGAAAAGTATAAGGATCAGGAGTCCCTTGACGCTGAAATGGCAGCAGCCTTCATTGAGACGCTTACCTTGTTTAACGATGGCCATGTTGAAGTGGCATTCCGCCATCGTGATGAGATTGAACAGGTTCTCTATGTCGCTGCGACCCGAGGAAAGGAGGCGGAGAGATATGCCGGATAAGGTGCTGGCGTTTTATATTCGTTTGTCGAGTGAAGACCGAGATCTCAAAACAAACGCATTGAAGAATGAGAGTAACAGTGTTTTCAACCAAAGGCGGTTACTCCAGGATTACTATGATACACATGAATCGCTCCATGGTTATAAAGTGATCGTGTTCTGCGATGACGGTGTCACGGGAACACATTTTGACAGGCCAAAGTTCGATGAGCTAATTGAGATGGCTCGCAATCAGGAAATTCATTGCATTATGGTGAAGGACCTATCTCGTTTCGGAAGAAACTTTCTTGAGATGGGAAACTACCTCGAACTGATCCTGCCTCTTTATGGGGTCCGCTTTATCTCTATCAATGATGCCTTTGATAGTGATGACTACTTAGGTGTCACGGGCGGACTTGAGTTAGCCCTCCGCAATCTCATCAATAATATGTATAGCCGAGATCTATCAACCAAGGTGCGCTCAGCTTTTCGTACCCGCAATCTGCGTGGTGAATACTGGGGAGGAAACGGCTTCTATGGCTACCAAGTCCATCCTCATAACAAAAAGAGATTGATCGTAGATGAGCAGGTTCGTGACATCATTGTCATGATTTTCGAGTCCTGCGTTGCAGGCATGACCACGAGCGAGATCGCTCAAATGCTGAATGATATGGGCATTCCATCCCCGTTAGAGCATAAACGGCGAAATGGCGGGTTTTATAATGGGGTGGTCAAGGAAGAGACTGGAATCTGGCTCAAGGGGGCTGTTCGAAAGATTTTGACTGATGAACGCTATACCGGTAAGATGATTACCAATACTCGAGAGACAGAAGAAGTAGGAAAGCCTAAGATGCGATCATTGCCCCGAGATCAATGGGTCATAGTGCCAGGTACACATGAAGCAATCATTTCGGAGGAGTTGTTCCGAACGGCACAGAATGCGCTCCAAGGGCGTATTCGGAATGTTAACAAGAATACTGCCGGAAACCGAGCCAACAATCTGTTTGTTTGTGGCTGCTGCGGGAGGAAGCTCCGAAAGAATCCAGCAAAAGAACCACACCTTGTTTGCCCGAAAAATGACAGTATTAAGGGTGCTGAGTGTGCGGGTCTCTTTGTCAATCAGACCCAAATTGAGCAAGCTGTTCTTCTGATGCTGCGGGAACAAAGTAGGAGCTTCCTTGAGCAGCATTGTTTGATGCAGGCATGCATTGACAAAAAGCTTTCAAGTATTCAAACGGAGCTTGATGCTAACACCAATATGACAAGACGGCTCCAAAGTAGAAAGGCTGAACTATATGAGCAATACCGAGCGGGTCGCATAAGCAGGGAGAAATTTGCTGATATCCAGAAGACAGATTCAGAGAAGCTGGCAAGACTCTCAAGTAGAGCTGAAGAGATCAAGCGGCTTCTGGTAGAGCACTATGAGTCTCGAGGTAATCTTGCGGCGGGAAAAAGAACAGCAGATCAGATCATCCTGCTTAAAGATTATGATCCGGAAATAATTAGAAATTTTGTAGAGCGGGTTCGTGTGTACCCTTCAGGAGAGATTGAGATAGATATGCGTACTTCGAGCGGGTTTGCATTCGTAACGGCAAGCTAAAACAATAAGCGGCCCCCACTTTGGAGGCAGCTGAAAAAATTCCGAAAAAACTGTATGTCTATCTTGACACAACCAGAGGGCATCATCACCGGCATGGCGGCAAAGATGTTCGTCATCGCGGGGCCGGTGATCGTGTTCGGCACGCTCGCGAGCGTCGTGTACGGCGCGGTGCTGATGTTGCTGGGATAAAAAAGCCTTGCGGAGCTTTACGACTGCGGTGCTGCCGCAAAACTCCGCAAGGCGTTCCGACAGAAAAGGCGCGCCGTTTGGCGTCCCTCAATAAGACAGTATGAGAACATTACTGACATAGGGTAGCTGCCGTACAGGAGTGCGACAAGAAAAATTGGCGATACTTGGTTTTCACAACCAGGTATCGCCTTTTTCTATCTTTGAACAGAATGTTTGAATCTTATTGGAGGTACATATGATGCAGGAACTGAACTATATTCGTTGTGGTGATTACTATATTCCCGACATTCGCTTACCAGAAGAAAACAGACCTATTGGTCGGTGGGGGCGTATGCACAGAGATTACATCAAGGAGCATAACCCTATCCGCTTTAACGATCTGTGTCTCAGCGGCGAATTGTGGACATATCTTGCTGATATGAACGAGCAGGCACAGAACCGCCTTAAATTTATCATCGAGCAGATGAAGGCATCTGAGGATGTGACAGAGCGCATGAAGCAGCACGATCAGATGGCATGGGTTGGAGCCATAAACAGCATCCGCAATCGTGCAGAAGAAATAGTCCTGCGTGAGATAATCTACGAGGAGGATGACGTATGAGAATCCTTGAAGAGTTTTGGTATGGCAATGTTGAGCCAACCGAGTATGACACGTCCTCTTGCAAAGAATACAAGAAGTTACTGGAGCTGATCTGCCGGAACGAAGAAAAGCTTAAAGCCACTATGACGAACGAGCAGAAAGAACTGTTTGAGAAATACACCGATTGTGTGCGGGAACATCAAACCAATACAGACTGCTTGATCTTTCAGAATGGCTTTAAGCTGGGTGCCAGGATGATGTTGGAAGTCATGGAAGAATAATTGAACACATAACGACAGCGCTTATCGAACGATGGGCGCTGTCGCCACTTTAACGAATACAAACTCGTACTAAGAGGGCAAATCGCCCCCTTATCTTGACAATTACAGCCAAGTATGCTATCATAGTGATAGCTGTTAGTTAACAGCTATCACTATGAAGGGAGGAATATCAATGGCTGTGTCATCTGCCGATAAGAAAAAACTCGGCAAGTGGATTAAGCAAGCACGAGAAAAGAAACAACCGCATCTTTCTCAGCGGCAGTTAGCACTGGCTGTAGATATTACAAACGCTTCTCTCAGCTCGATTGAAAGTGGAATGATCTTCCCTTCTGAAGAGTTGTTACTAAAACTAATAGAACAACTCCAGCCGCCTCCTGAACTGCGTGAAAAGATGTTGGCCCTTTTTGCAAAAGCCAAAGGGACATCGCCACCAGACATAAACGCAGAACTCAGTAAGAACCCGAAACTATGGGGTCTGATAAGACAACTAATTGCAGTTGATCCATCAGAAGAACAAATTACACAAATCGAGCAACTTATTTATGCGGGCATTTCCGCATCAGGAGGAACAACAAATGACATTGAATGAACTTTTCAAAAATACTACATATGATGATACGCTATTCTCTGTTGAGGACAAATCTACGATAGAGTCTCGTATCTTTATGAAATCTGTCCGTGGTAGCGAGGTTCCTTATATTACTTGCGCAATCCGTGACAAAGAAATCAAGCTTACTCCCGAAGAAGCTGTTCGTCAGCTCTATATTTACAAACTGATGAACGACTATGGATATGCAGCCAGCCGCATTCAGCTGGAAACTCCAATTCACTTTGGCCGTGAGGTAAAGCGAGCAGATATTGCCATTATGGACAAAGATCGTCCTATGGTGCCGTATATCATTGTGGAACTGAAAAAGCCGAAGCTGACCGATGGTAAGGAACAGCTGAAGTCCTATTGCAATGCTACTGGTGCACCTATTGGTGTCTGGACAAACGGCGAGCAAATTTCCTGCTACAACCGAAAAGACCCCAATTTCTTTGAAGAAATCAGCGATATTCCAAAGGCTACGCAGAAGCTTTCTGATATCATCAACGAGAAATTCACCTACGAAGATCTGAAACGAAAAGACAAAATCAGCACTCAGAAAAAATCTCTCCGTTCTCTGATTAAGGAAATGGAGGATGAAGTTCTTGCCAGTGCCGGTGTGGATTCATTTGAGGAAATCTTTAAGCTGATCTTCACCAAATTGTATGATGAGCTGATTTGTGCAAATGACCCAACTGCATATCTTCAGTTCCGTAATACAGGCGACACTGACTACGAACTGAAAGAAAAGATTCAGGGGTTGTTTGACGATGCAAAAAAGAAATGGGAAGGCATCTTTACAGATGAGAGCAAAATTTTGCTTTCCCCTTCCCACCTTGCGGTTTGCGTAGCTTCTCTGCAAGATATCAAGCTCTTCAATAACAATCTCGATGTTGTGGATGATGCCTTTGAATACCTGATGAGTAAGGCTCAGAAGGGTGAAAAGGGACAGTATTTTACCCCTCGATATGTCATTGATATGTGTGTAAAGATGATGAATCCCACTACCAAGGACAAAATCATCGACACCGCCTGCGGCAGTTCGGGCTTCACAGTCCATAGTATTTTCAAGGTTTGGAAAGATATCCGCAGAGGAAAAGGCCTTCCCGAAGGTGATGGATTCACTGCCGCAGAGCGCATTCCTGAAGAGACCAATTTTGTCAGAGACAATGTCTTTGCCATTGACTTTGATGAAAAAACCGTTCGTGTTGCTCGCACGCTGAACCTGATCGCCGGTGACGGTCAGACTAACGTGCTTCATCTGAATACACTGGACTATTCCCGTTGGGGCGAGACTACTAAGCAGGAAGATTGGATTGATACCTATAACGAGGGCTTTAAGAAACTGAAAAAGCTTCAGCCTGCTGGTGTGAAGGATTATAGCCAGTTCCAGTTTGACCTCGTGATGGCAAATCCTCCGTTTGCTGGTGATATCAAGGAAAACACAATTATTTCTCATTATGAGCTTGGCAAAAACAGTGCCGGCAAATGGCAGAATAAGGTTGGCCGTGATGTGCTGTTTATCGAGCGTAACCTGAACTTCCTTAAACCTAGCGGTCGTATGGCTATCGTTTTGCCGCAGGGCCGCTTCAACAACTCCAGCGATAAGTACATTCGTGAATTTATTGCTGAGCGTTGCCGTATCCTTGCCGTTGTAGGCTTGCATGGCAATGTGTTCAAACCCCACACAGGAACCAAGACCTCCGTTCTATTTGTTCAGAAATGGGATGATGAGCTGTGCCCGAAGAAGGAAGATTACCCCATTTTCTTTGCTACCATGCAAAAGCCGAGTAAAGATAACTCCGGAGAGAAGATCTATGTAAAAGACCCCATTACCGGGGAAAATGTACTTGATCGCCACGGACACTTGATTGTTGACCATGATTTGTATAGTCACGACGGTTTGACCCCGGACGGCATTGCAGAAGCATTTATTGAGTTTGCTAAGAAGGAAGGTTTAAGTTTTTTTCAATAAGCCCATCCGTTGAACCTTTCGATGAAGCCAAGTACAAGGCTTTGATGGATGGGCTGGAATGTAGCGAAATTAGAATGTCTGACGTTTGTGATACAACAACTCTGAGATTTGATAGCGACTATTACAAAAAAGAATATTTAGAAATTGAACAGTTCATATGCAAAAATAGGGATAAATTTGTAACAATTGAATCTCAAGGATTACAGGTAGATGCAAGTGCCTTCTATCCATCGCTTGAACCCTATTATAACACTGGCACTATTCCCTTTGTTCGGGTCGCAGATGTCAAAGATCAAATAGAGTACAATGCCTGTGTTAATATTCCCGAGATGGGCGAAGAATTTAGAACTCTTCATATGTGCTATCCAGGCGATGTGGTGTTGACAAAGGGAGGTCGAGTAGGAACAGCAGGTTTAATTACTCAGCCCAGTTACGTGACAAGAGATTTAATCTTCATAAACGCTTCTGCTCTTAGTCGCAAGGATTACATTGTGTTATACTTGTTTTTTTCCAGCAGTTTTGCATATAAGCAAATGGTTAGATCAAGTTCAATGACGGCGCAACCCCATCTTACAATTACGCTTATCAGGGATTTGTTGGTTTGCAATTATTCTAATTCATTTAAAGATAAGGTCGAGAAGTACTTTACAACTTTGGAAAAGCTCAACCATCAAGCTCAAATCCTGTATTCTGAGGCAAAACAGATCTTGATAAAAGAATTAAAGGTTTGCACAGAGGGAATAACGAGTGATTCCTATACAACCAAGTATTTATCGACCTCTTTTAAAGTATCAGGTCGTTTGGATGCGGAATACTACCAGCCAAAATATGTTGTCGGGAGTACTGGCATCATCAACATCTACGACGATGATATTGCCAAGATTCCTATCCCTATTCTGGATGGAGAAATTCAGAAAGATATTGCCGAGAAAGTGCAGAACTCCTTTGCTCTTCGCCGTCAATCTAAGCAACTACTTGAATATGCAAAACAGGCTGTTGAAATGGCCATTGAGCAGGGAGAAGATGCTGCGCTGGTATGGCTGAAAGAGAGATCGGGTGAATGAAATGATGGAGAACAAGTATCCGTATGACAATTGGAAGTCTATAACCGAATCGGATTTTGTTACTTTGTTTATAAAGACCTGGTTTGCCTTTGTCTCAACATTGCGTGAAATGTATCCGGCAGAAATTCCGTATTATCAGGCTACAGGTGACTCCAGATACATATCGCCGTACAAAAGGGATTTTTCTCAAAATATTGCATATCGCTTGAATTATACCGATATTAAGTACCACCTTTACGAAGTATATAAACACGGCATGAAAATTATCGCTGATCGCTATCCACGATTCATCGTTGATGATTTCTACTCACTAAATCTTTCGTTTAAGGAAACCGCTTCTGAGGAGTTTTCTCTGGAAGGTGGATTTAGTGGGAAGTTTGTATGTACTGTAAAGTGGAAATGTCAAGAAATGTGCAGTCGGGAAACACCCAAAATCTGAAAAGCATGGTAATACAGCGCAGTTTTCCGAAGTGGAGCGTAGCGGAACGCAGGAAAACTGCGGCGGCATCGAATCAGGCTGCCTGCTGCGCCTGCACCCACTCCCGGTACCTCGCAGGCGGCAGCCCAAGCGGGTTGCGTGTATAGACCCTGACGCGGTTGTAGTAGATAAAAATTCTGGTAGATCTTCTCTTTTTTGAGCGTGGCGAAAAAACTTTCCATCCGTGCGTT
>ENA-UONX01003316-UONX01003316.1-human-gut-metagenome-genome-assembly--contig:-P74old-NODE-3316-length-10057-cov-4.272246_pt1 | contig 10057 bp, 9 predicted proteins | sample MGYA00242466_ERZ724013 | MGnify/ENA metagenome assembly ERZ724013 | reverse complement strand
GGTGGGGTGCTACGAGTCGTTGGCCGCCGCCGTTCAGGCCGGGGCCGATTCGATCTATTTCGGCGTCGAGCAGCTCAACATGCGGGCGCGTTCGTCGTTCAACTTTACGCTCGACGACCTGTCGCGCATCGTCTCGGAGGCTGGAAGGCACGGGATCAAGACTTACCTGACCGTCAATACAATCCTCTACGACGAGGATTTGCCCGAGATGCGCCGGATCATGAACCGGGCCCGGAGCGAGGGGGTCGATGCCGTGATCGCGTCGGATCAGGCCGCCATTTTCTACGCCCGCAGCATCGGGCTGGAGGTGCACATATCCACTCAGCTCAATCTGTCGAATATCGAGACCGTCGCCTTTTACGCGCAGTACGCCGATGTCGTCGTGCTGGCACGCGAGTTGAGCCTCGCTCAGGTGCGCGCGATTGCCGACGGCATCCGCTCGCGCGATCTGCGGGGGCCCAAGGGCGAGCCGCTCCGTATCGAGATGTTCGCGCACGGGGCGCTCTGCATGGCCGTCTCGGGCAAGTGCTACCTGAGCCTGCACGAGTCGGCGCATTCGGCCAACCGGGGAAGCTGTCGCCAGATATGCCGCCGCGCCTATACGGTCCGGGACCGCGAGAGCGGCGAGGAGCTGGTCGTCGACAACAAATATATCATGTCGCCCAAAGACCTCTGTACGGTCGACTTTCTGGACCGGTTTCTCGATGCGGGCGTTCGCGTGCTGAAGATCGAGGGGCGCGCCCGCTCGGCCGACTATGTGAAGCGGGTCGTCGAGTGTTACGACGAGGCGTTGCGGGCGATCGAGGAGGGGACGTACACGCCCGAACGGGCGGAGCAATGGAAAGAGAGGCTTCGGACCGTCTTCAACCGGGGATTCTGGGGCGGCTATTACATGGGGGCCCGGGCCGGCGAGTGGAGCCGGACTTACGGATCGTCGGCTACCGTACGCAAGGTGTACGTGGGCAAGGTGACGAACTATTTCGCCCGCATCGGCGTCATCGAACTGCAGGTCGAGGCGGCTCCGCTGTCGGTCGGCGAGCCGGTCTTTCTGACCGGCGAGACGACCGGTGTCGTCGAGTTCGTCGTCGAGGAGATCCGTGTGGCGTTGAAACCCGTGCAGGAGGCTCCGCAGGGCGTTCTTTGCTCGATCAAGGTTCCGACGCTGATCCGCCGGGGCGACAAACTCTTCAAAACGGTTCCCTCCGACGAGAAGGCCGACAGGAACAGGTAAGCGTAAAAACGACTGCAAGTGGAACGGCAACCGGAAAAGAAAAGCCCGCTGGGCAAGATCAAGCTCAGCAATGCCATAGATCCGATCCTGATCGGGCTGGGCGTCGTGGGCTATATGCTGTGGCGCGACTTCGACCCGGCCGTTTTCGCAGGCATTTCGTTCACATGGCATACCGCGTTCTGGCTGCTGATGGCCGTGCTGTTCATGTTCGGCCGCGATCTGGGCTATATGATCCGCATACGCGTGCTGAGCGGGGACAGCCTGAACTGGCGGCAGGCTTTTCGCGTCATCATGCTGTGGGAGTTCACGTCGGCCATTACGCCTTCGGCCGTCGGCGGGACGAGCGTCGCGATCCTGTACGTCCACAAGGAGGGGATCAGCGTCGGACGAAGTTCGGCCATCGTCATGCTGACGTCGTTTCTCGACGAGGTCTATTTCATCGTGATGTTTCCGCTGCTCATGTTGATCGTCGGCCGGGCGGAGCTTTTCGATGTCACCGGAGCCGTCACGCGGGGACTGATGAGCATCGCACTGGCCGGGTACTTTCTGAAGCTGGCTTACGTGCTGGTTCTTTCCTACGGCCTGTTCGTCAATCCTCGCGGGTTGAAATGGTTGATTCTGAAAATATTCCGGATACGCTTTCTCCGGAGATGGTATCATGCGGCGGGTCGGACCGGCAGCGACATCATCCGTTCGTCCCATGAGCTGCGGCGGGCCGGGTGGGGATTCTGGCTCAAGGCCGGATCGTCGACCTTTCTGTCATGGAGCTCGCGCTATCTGGTGGCCAACGCGCTGATCATGGCCTTTTTCTCGGTCAGCGATCAGTTTCTGCTCTTCGCGCGCCAGCTCGTCATGTGGATCATGATGCTGATCATGCCGACTCCGGGAGGCAGCGGTTTCGCCGAATATGTCTTCAGTACCTATTGCCGCGATCTGATCGTCGTGCCGCAGGCCATGCAACTGGGGGCCGCAACGCTGATCGCGCTGCTGTGGCGCGGCGTGACCTATTATCCTTACCTGGCCATAGGGGCCATAATCTTTCCGCGCTGGATCAAACGCAAGTTCGGCAAAAAGAATCCGTCGGCCGTCGCCGGGTAGGGCTTCCGTTTCAGGCGGCATGTCCGTCCTGTCGTCGCGCCGTTTCCCGAATTGTCGCAGGATGGTCTTTCGCTTTGTCCCCCGCTTGGAAACGGATCGGAAAGAGACCTTCGGATTCCTTACGATTTTCCGGAAATTGTCGGGATTTCCGCAGTTGCCGAAACGTTTCCCGACCGTATCCATACTTATCCGGCAGGATCCGTTTTTTGTCTGTCCGGAGTCGGGCGGAACATCGTGAAGCGCCCGGTCCGGTCAGGTTTTCGGCCGGCGTACCCTTTGCCGGCGAAAAATTTCGGGGATGCGTCTGCCGACGAGTTATTCGCCGGCTGTGGCGGACGTCCGCTGTCTTTGGGCGAGCAGGGCCTCGGCCGTCAGCATATCGACCGGCGTCGTGATCTTGATGTTTTCGTACGAGCCCTCGCATAGGTAGACCGGTTGTCCGGCGGCTTCGACGACGCTCGCATCGTCGGTGAACCGTTCGTCGAACGGTCGGGCGTACGCGTTCCGCAGGATGTCGGCACGGAATACTTGGGGGGTCTGAACGATCCGGTAAAGGCTCCGGTCGACGATCCGGCTGCCGTCGCGGTCGATACGCCGCATCGAGTCGATCGGTCTGACGACCGGAATGACCGCTCCGTAAGTCCGTGCGTCTTCCGTCGCGCGCTCGATGATTTCGCGGCTTACCAGCGGCCGTACGCCGTCGTGCACGGCGATCAGCTCGGCCTCGCCGGCGTGCCTGAGCCCGTTGGAAACCGACTCGAATCGGTTCGCTCCGCCGGTGCAGACGATATGCGGGACGGCAAAACCGTGCCGGCGGCACAGCTTGTCCCAATATTCGATATGGCTTGACGGCAGGACGACGACGATCCGGCTCTGCGGCAGCGCGTCGGCGAACCGTTGCACGGTGTGCATCAGCACCGGGCGGCCGTCGAGCGGAAGGAACTGCTTGGGCAGCCGGGCCCCCATGCGGGCACCGCTGCCTCCGGCCACGATGATGACCGCTATGCTATCGGTTGCGTTTTTCATCGATGTATGCTCGGGTGACGCGTTTCAGCGTTTCGTGCAGCGGAGTGTATCGGAAGCCGGTCGTCCGCGATATCAGTTCGCCGCAGTGGCGCGAGCGGCTGGAGGCGTTCTCGACTACCGACGGCGATAGCAGATACTCTCGCCCGGTCATGCGGCTGATTCTCTCGTCCAGCTTCGACGCCATGCGAAGCGCCGGTTTCCCGATCGGGATACTCGGCGCAGGGCGTCCCGCCGCTCGGGCGACGATGCCGAAAAAATCGCGGAAAGAGAGGCTGTCCGCCGAGAGGATGAACCGGCTCCCGGCCGTTTCCGGTCTTTGCGCCAGCAGGACCATGGCCCGGGCGACATCCCTGACGTCGACGTAGCTTTTGACGCCCCGGGTATAGAAAAAGCCTCCGCGCGCGCCGAAAGCGATCAGCAGCGAGCTGCCGCTGGTCCAGTTCCCTTCGCCGATGACGATGGCCGGGTTGACGATGACTGCTTTCAGTCCCTGTGCGATGCCGCGCCGCACGATGTTCTCCGCATAGATCTTGCTGATCGCGTAGGCCGACTTTCCGACCGGACTGTCGAGCGTGCACGACTCGGTGACGGGTTCTCCCTCGTGCCGGGGTTCTCCCAGCGTAGCGATCGAACTGCAATGCACGAGCAGTCCGACTCCGCATTCGAGACAACTGTTGACTATGTGGGTCGTGATTTCCGTGTTCGACGAGACGATGTCGTCCGCCCGCTCCGGGTCGAACGAGACCTGGGCCGCGCAGTGGAACAGGACCTGAGTACCCCGGACGGCCTCTCGCAGTGTGTGCGGATTGTTCAGCGCGGTCTGTCGGAACTCGAGCCGGTCGTAGCGGTCGACCACGCCCATGCGTCGCAGCGTGGCTTTCAGCAGGTCTGTCTTGCCGGCATTGCGGACGATCAGGCGGACCGAGCAACCCTCGCGGAGCAGCTCGGCCGTCAGATGGCTTCCCACGAGTCCCGTGCCTCCCGTGACCGCTATCGTTTTATCTTTCAGACTGTCCAATGCGTTCGGTTTTAGTTCGGTCTTCCCAAACAATCTTTTTGCCGAAACCGAGCCGGTTGTCGGTCAGTTTCATGAAATCGGGCCGGATCGTCCATAATTCCAGCTTGACCGCGGCCGCGTACGGAAACCGTCCGAGATAGACTTTCCGTACGGAAGGAAGCGTCTCCGCTTCCGCCGGCATCATCGTGCCGCGTATCTGAAGTCCCTGCACTTTGCCTACGACGCGGGTTTCCAGTACGACGGAGGCCGCGATGCGCGGATTCTGCCGCGCCTGCCTCGCATGCAGCGTTTCGTCCGACGAGGTGACCGCGAACAGGTTCCGCTGCGGATCGTACGCATAGAACAGGTTGCAGCAGTGCGGCATGCCGTCCGCGACGGTAGACAGCGTCAGCACGTGGTGCCGGGCGATGAAATCCGTTATCCTTCGGTCGATCATTTTTGCGGGACGCTGTCGGTTTTCGCGGTTCGCGCGGCGGTATCGGGCGTCTGCTCGAAAGTGGTGACCCTCAGGCTGTCGGCCAGTCTGCCTTGCAACTCGGCCAGTATCCTGTCCTTGATGTCCGTGAAAGCCGCTCGGTTGGCTTCGCGGATCGGCTCCGCCGGTTCGGTCGGGACTTTCAGCGGGTCGATCGGCGTACCGTTGCGCCAGAGCCGGAAATCCAAGTGCGGACCTGTCGACAGCCCGGTCGAGCCTACGTAGCCGATGAGCTGCCCCTGCCTTACGCGCGTTCCCTTGGCGATCCCTTTCGCATATCCTTTCAAGTGCAGGTAGCCTGAAACGAGCGATCCGCTGTTATGTTTGATCTTGAGCGTGTTTCCTCCTCCTCCGGCATATCCTTTGAAAATAACGACCCCGTCGCCCACCGCTACGACGGGCGTCCCGGACGGCGCGGCGTAGTCGACCCCGTGATGCGGACGCCGGATGCGCAGAATCGGATGCATGCGCCCGTTCGAGAAGCGCGAGCTGATCCGGCTATACTTGAGCGGCGCCTTGAGCAGGTTCTTGCGCAGGCTGTTGCCCTGCTCGTCCCAATAGCTCAGTTTGCCGTCCTGCACGAACGGAACGGCATAGTATGTCTTGCCTCCGTGCTCGAAACGGGCGCCCCAGATCGTGCCGTGGCCCACCTCGGTCGAGTCGACGAACTGCTGGTCGTAAATGATCGTGAAATTGTCGCCCTTTTGCAGGCCGAAGAAGTCGATGCTCCATGCGTAGATCTCCGACAGTTCCATAGCCAGATTCGGACTCATCCCGTTGTCGATCATGCAATTCCAGAGCGAACTCTCGATCGTGGCGGTTTTCATCCGCCGCTCGACGGTCACTTCCTTCGCGTTCTTGCGGACGTCGACCGAGTCGCCGCTCAGATCGACGATCAGGTAGTCGGTCGCCGTCGGCTCGTAGACGAAATAGGCGAGCCGGGACGTCGAGTCTTTCTCGCGGAATACGGTGAAAGGCTTGCCGAACCGGATGTTCTTGAGGCTGAAGACGGGTTCGGCCGCTTTGGCGATCCGGTCGACCGTACCGGCTCCGACTCCGTACCGGGCCAGAATCTGGCCGGCCGTTTCTCCTTCCCTGACAATGCCTTGCTCGATGTCGTACCGTTGCTTGTCGATGCCGAACAGCAGCTCGACCGTTTCTTCCTCGGCCGCCTCTTCGGCCGGCAGAGCGTGCGATTCGTTCCGGCCGCACAGGCAGACGATCAGAACGACGGCAACGACCGCGACCGCTATCGCAGCCGCTATGATAATCCACTTCCTTTTCATTGCCGTAAAATTACGCTTCGTATCGCAAACCGGCAAGGTCGTTTGGCCCGATTTGTTGTGATTTTATTAACAATTGCCGGAGAGCTTTTGCGATGCCGACGCCTCGCAAAGGAAATGTTCCGGAGTGCTTCGTATCGTCGGCCGGCCCGCCGTCCGTCCGTATGAAAAGGCGAAGGCGGGCGTTTCTCGCGGAACGGAGGTTTGCTGGCCGACGCCTTTCGGGCGCTATAGTTCGTTGATCGTCGTCCGGATGCGGCACAGCCGTTCGAGAAGTCCCTCGAGCCGTTCGAGCGCGAGCATATTCGCTCCGTCGCTTTTGGCGACCGACGGATCGGGATGCGTCTCGATGAAGATTCCGTCGGCCCCCGCCGCGATCGACGCGCGGCCGATCGTCTCGATCATCGCGGGCTGGCCTCCGGTGACGCCGCTGCCCTGATTGGGCTGCTGAAGCGAGTGCGTAATGTCCATGACGACCGGATAGCCCAGCGTCTGCATCGAGGGGATGCTGCGCATGTCCACGATCAGGTCGTGGTAGCCGAACATCGTGCCCCGGTCCGTGAGCAGAATGTTCGGATTGCACGCGTCGCGCACCTAGCCCGCTGCGAAGACCATCGCCTCGGGCGAAAGGAACTGCCCTTTCTTGATGTTGACCATCTTGCCGGTCCGGGCCGCCGCTACGAGCAGATCAGTCTGGCGGCACAGGAAGGCGGGTATCTGGAGCACGTCGACGTACTCGGCGGCCATGGCGGCCTCTTCCGGATTGTGGATGTCGGTCACTACCGGTACGCCGAATTCTTTTCGGATCGCGCCCAGCATGCGCAGCGCCTCCAGATCGCCGATGCCGCTGAACGAGTCGATCCGCGAGCGGTTGGCCTTGCGGTACGACGCTTTGAATATATAAGGTATCCGCAACCGCTCGGTGATCCGGCAGGCCGTTTCGGCCACTTGCCGGAGCATCGTCTCGTTCTCGACGACGCACGGGCCGGCCATCAGCAGGAACATCCCGCTGTCGAGATGCCGCAAGTCGGGAATATGGCTCAGAATTTCTCGGGTATTCATGGCTCGGAAAGTTTTTTGACCGAGTAAAAGTAGCTATTTCCTTCCGATTTGGCAAATGTTGTCCGAGGACCGGTTTCCCCTCGCGCGGGCGGCCGTGCCGCAGGCATGGCGCGGGCTCCGTGTTCCGGCACTGTCGCTTTTGTCCCTGCCGGGAGACGGCGTGCCGGGGGCGGTTCCGTCCGGGGAAGGCTGTGTCCGGCTCGTTTTCAGGAGTGGTCCCGACTGCGCGGCCGGAACGAGTCGGCAGACGTTCGCGGCATCGCGCGAGCAAGACCGTTTTCCCGGCCGGAATACGCATGGCCGGTCCGAACGGGTTGCCGCCGCCGTGCGGAAATCGCGAAGTCGCTTTCCTGCGATCCGGCGGCGCGGCCGGTTGTCGCGCGCAGGCTTCTGCCCGCAGGTTCGGAAAGCTGTTTTTGTAATCAGTATTTTCCTTTCCACAACGTGCGGATCCGCTCGGCGATCTGCCGCTCTTTGGAATTGTCGTCCGGCGTGTAGAAGCGGCGGCCTTCCAATCCTTCGGGCATGAACTCCTGCTCGGCGAAGTGACCCTCGAAATCATGCGCATACCGGTAATTTTCGCCGTAGCCCAGCTCTTTCATCAGCGATGTGGGCGCATTGCGGATATGCAGCGGGACCGGGCGGTTCGTCGTGTCGTGCCGGACTTGAGCCAGAGCCGCGTCGATCGCCATGTAGGCCGAGTTGCTCTTGGGGCTCGTGGCCAGGTAGATCGTCGTTTCGGCCAGCGTGATGCGAGCTTCGGGCATGCCGATCTTGTGCACCGTGTCGAAGCAGGCGTTGGCGAGCAACAGCCCGTTCGGATTGGCCAGCCCGATGTCTTCCGAGGCGAGGATTACGAGCCGCCGCGCGATGAACTTCGGGTCCTCGCCTCCGGCGAGCATGCGGGCCAGGTAATAGATCGCCGCGTTCGGATCGCTGCCGCGCACCGACTTGATGAAGGCCGAGATCACGTCGTAATGCTGCTCGCCGTTCTTGTCGTACAGGGCGATGTTCTGTTGCAGGCATTCGGTGATGCTACGGTCGCTGATGACGATCTCGCCTTCGGTGGCGTTGCTGAGAATGTCGATGATGTTCAGTAGTTTGCGCGCGTCCCCGCCGCTGAAGCGAAACAGGGCGGCCGTTTGCTCGACCCGGACCTTGCGCTCCTGCAGGACCGTGTCGGTCGCTATGGCCCGGTCCAGAAGCTTTTGCAGGTCGCTCTCCTCCATCGCCTTGAGCACGTAGACCTGACAGCGCGACAGCAGCGGCGAGATCACCTCGAACGACGGGTTCTCGGTCGTCGCGCCGACGAGCGTGACGATCCCCTGTTCGACGGCTCCGAGCAGCGAGTCCTGCTGCGACTTGTTGAAACGGTGGATCTCGTCGATGAACAGGAACGGGGCCGGCGTGTTGAAGAAGCGGTTCTTGCGGGCCTGCTCGATCACTTCGCGCACGTCCTTGACGCCGGCGTTGATCGCCGAGAGCGTGAACATTTTCCGGTCGAGCGCAGTCGCCACGAGCCGCGCGAGCGTCGTCTTGCCGACGCCCGGAGGGCCCCACAGAATGAACGAAGGAACGTTGCCCGTCTCCAGAAAGCGTCGGAAAACGCCGTCCGGACCGACCAGATGCTCCTGACCGATGTATTCGTCCAGCGTCCGGGGACGCAGGCGTTCCGCGAGCGGGATGTTGGTTTGCATGCGAAAAAGAATTACCTTTACAAAGATAATCGATTTATCGCAGAATGCGGAAGGGAGATCGGCTTTGAAACGAATCGGAATACTTTCGGATACGCACGGCACGTTCGACGCGCCGTTGCGCGACTTTTTCGCCGATGTCGACGAGTTGTGGCATGCCGGCGACTTCGGAGGAATCGAAACGGCCGACGCGATCGCGGCCTTCAAGCCGCTGCGTGGCGTTTGCGGCAATATCGACGGGGGAGCGGTGCGTCTGGCTTATCCGCGCTGGCAGCTTTTCGACTGCGAGGAGGTGCGCGTGGCGATGACTCACATCGGAGGATATCCCGGCCGCTACGAGCGGGGCGTCGAGGCGCAGCTGCGCCTGCGCCGGCCGAAGATATTCGTCAGCGGACATTCGCATATTTTGAAGGTGATTTACGACCGGCGCAACGACTGGCTCCACATCAATCCGGGCGCTGCGGGGCTGAGTGGCTTTCACCAGGTTAGGACGGCCGTGCGTCTGACGATCGACGGAGCGGATATCCGCGATCTGGAAGTCGGCGAGTGGCCCCGGCGGCTGAAACTATAATAAAGCGTCTTCGCGCGGCGTTATCTTTCCAGAAAAATCAAATGAGGAAAACGCCATGCAAATTAAGCAAACGAAGAAACTGGAGTCGGTCCTTCTGGGAGGATGCTATGAGGCGCGTCGCCGCAGCAGTTCGGAAGTGACGACGGATCACCTCTTTCTCGCGATACTTAAGCAGGAGGAAAGCCATGCCTCCCATGTGCTGCGGAAACTGCTCAAAAACTGGGAGATCGATCAGATCAAAACGCGTCTCGAACGCGAAATGGGCCCTGTCGTCGCGCAAGACGGCCGGTCTCAGGCTCTCCGACAGACGATCGCTATCAACGGCGAATCGATGCTGCGCCAAATCATTTCCGATGCGGGCAAGGGCTGCGTCGTGGAACACATGCTCAACACGGGACATCTGCTGAGGGCGATTCTCGACGACCGCAGCTCGATCAGCTCGCGGATACTGGCTTTGTACAACGTGACCGGCGAGACGGCGGCTCCTTTCCTGAAGGACCTGCCTCCCAACGAGGACTATTACGAGAATATGCGCTTTCTGTCGCTGCTGGGCGACGACGAGGGCGAGCATCCCGAGCGGCTCTTCTCCGGCGTGATGC
>ENA-UONX01003315-UONX01003315.1-human-gut-metagenome-genome-assembly--contig:-P74old-NODE-3315-length-10060-cov-5.429685_pt1 | contig 10060 bp, 9 predicted proteins | sample MGYA00242466_ERZ724013 | MGnify/ENA metagenome assembly ERZ724013 | reverse complement strand
ACGGATAAATTTAGCTGACGCCTCTCATGAGTTCAGCAATGCTGATTTGAAATTTAAATTCGCAACCTACCTTATGATTCATCGAGATGGTAGAAGCTTTGAAGATATTTTTGAAATACGTCGCGATCGTGATGCATTTGCCGTTGCAGAAAGCTATACGGCAACTCTAGATCAAGCTGGGGTATATTATGCGGTTTCTTGTTTCGAAATCGACCGGCTGGCAATAGTTCGTCGAGAAGAAAGAGCGCAGGATGTCCTATTCTATCGATACCCTGTTCAGAAGCTTTATCAGCTCTTCATTGAGACTATGAACATTTCAGGCTTCGAATCAGTGGCGAACACCCCGACAAAAATAGCCGTTAGGAGTGTCAAATGAACAAGAATGCCACTGCGCAGTTGCACGTCTATTCCGCCTTTTTCGTTCTCGCGGGATTTGTTTTAAATCGGGGAGTTTTTCTACTTTTCCTTGCGGAGAAAGGAATGTCTGTCACGGAAATCGCGCTTTATCAAGCTCTGTTTAACATTGCAACGGTCGTCCTCGAGCTGCCAACAGGGCTGGTAGGCGATTTCTTTGGAAAGAAGTTCTCGATTCAAGTGGGCGTGCTGCTGCTTTTCTTCCATACGGCTGGCATGCTGCTGCTCTCAGGCCCCTTTCTCGTCGCGCTTTCCCTTGTTGAGGCACTCGCCTACTCCCTTCAATCGGGATCCGAACAAGCGCTTTTATATGAAATTGCCCGGAATGCCGGTCAAGGAGAGCGCTTCCTCACCATCAACGCTCGGCTGCTTGCCGCGCAATCAATCGCTACGGGAATGGCAATTGTGCTCGGATCTTTCATTGCCCAAGTATCTTGGAGCGCCCTCTACGTATGTGTCTCCGTTTTCTATCTCCTGCAGCTTTTCCTTCTGTATCCCATTGAGAGGACGGAAGCGACCCGTTCTGAAAGCTCTGAAAAGGGAAGGTCTAACGCAGCCAAGATGTTCAGACGCGAAACCTGGCGTGTTGGAGAATCCGCTTTTGCGGTATTGCTTCTTCTAATCGGCACAAGCATGCTCGATGGATTCTATGGGAGTTATTACAACTTGAATCAGCTGGTATTCGACGCAGTAAATGCGACGGCCTACATTGCAGCAGATTTCTTCTCGTCGCGTTTCGGGAAAAGAAATACCATGCTCGGCTCGATGCTAATCGAGGCTGGCCTTTTCATGATTCTTCCGTGGTTCGCTTCAAATCCGCTGTGTTTGTTTGGCCTTAGCATGGTGCTTTGCTTTCTCCCAGAAGTGGTGTACATCACTTCGGAAAACTTAATCCAAGACGCGATAGCAGACGATCTCCGCGCGACGATCCTTTCCGCCGCGTCTCTGGTAAGGGCCCTCTTTTCCGCATTGTTTTTCTCCGTATTTGGACATGTGTTGGGGTTATACCCCATTCAGATAGCGCTCGGTATTATTGGTGCAATCGCGATAGCAATTACCGCCGTTGTTTCATTAAAAATGGTAGGAATACAGGTCTCCAAGAATTGATATATCGATTGACGAGCTAGCGCGATCGATACATCTATTTATATATCTATCAATCTGTATGACTCCCATGTCAGCCTATAACAAGCATTCCATCAGCACTATGGTGACGATTGACGGTAATCTGTGGTGACATTTTCTATTTTCATAGCAGCGTGATCGGCGAGATGAACTATGAGACGGATAAATTTAGCTGACGCCTCTCATGAGTTCAGCAATGCTGATTTGAAATCCGTCGGCAATCTTCTTGAGATTTGAGAGGCTGACATTACGCCGCCCGACTTCAATGCTCGCGTAGTAGGAACGATCCATTTCAATCAAATTGGCGAACTGCTCCTGGCTGCACCCGAGTCCAGCGCGGAGCTCTTTGCATCTCATGCCGAATGATTTCTGAAGCGTCTTCGTATCCATGACAAAAAGAGTCATGGATTGTTGTATAAAAGCCAACGGACTATATACAACAATCCCAGTTAAGGCGCATAATTATCTCTATTGGAAAGCACTCTGATGCCCAGTCGGATAGGGCACGGAAAAGGAATGGAACAGCACAATGACTCAGGGAAAGCATTTCGCTGCCGGCGGCGATCACTTCGCCGCACTGCCAAGCAAAAAGATTCACGCCCCGAAGGGGATCGCGCGTCTGACTGTCACCGCGGCGACCATGGCCGCCATGACCGGATCGAGCCTCATCTCACCGTTCACGGCATTCGCCCAGACCGGTGACGGGGGCACGCAGCACCCCGCCGTGATGTCGCCGATCGCCGCCCACGCCGGCGCGGCATCCGGTACCGGCGCGAAATCCGCCGCACAGACCATCGCGGACCTGCAGAAGGCAGTCGACGAGGCGAAGGCGAAGGAGGACGCCGCCAAGGCAGCCTACGATGAGGCCGCCGGTCCCTACAACGAGGCGGCTTCCGCCCGCGACCAGGCCAAGGCATCCTACGATTCGGTAGTCAGCGCCGGCACGGCAGCCGACCGAGCGGCAATGGACGAGTACGCCCGTCAGGTCGCGGAGGGCAAGGACGCCGCCGATGCTGCCGGCAAGGACCTCGAGCAGGCGAAGGCGGGTCTCGCAGACGCCAAGGCGGATGCGTCCGAGAAGGACGAGGCGTACCAGTCCGCCCTCAAGGCGGCCCAGGATGCCAAGGATGCCCTTGATAAAGCCAAGGCCGATGCCGTAGGCGCCACCCCGGAGGCTATCCGTGCCGCCGAACAGGCCGTGCGCGACGCCACGGATGCCGTGAGCAGGGCACAGGCCGATCTCGACAACGCCAACGCGACGCTTGCCGATGCCCAGTCCAAGCTGGTTGCGGCCCAGTCTGCAAAGGATTCCGCCGATGCCGTCCTCGCCGCAGCCCAGCAGAACAAGGACGCGGCGGATGCGAAGGCCGCAGCCGCCAGCGCCGCCTACGAGAAGGCGAAAGCAGACCTCGCCGCAGCGGAGGCAGGCGCGAGCGGCCCGGAGTACGATGCGGCAAAACAGAAGGTCGCGGACGCGGAGGCAGCCCTCGCTGCCGCACAAGCGACACAGTCCCAGTGCGAGTCCGAGCTCGAGCAGGCGCAGTCCGCTGCAGCAACGGCACAGACCGAACTGAATGATGCCCAGGCGTCCCTCTCCGCGAAGCAGCAGGCCGCGGCCGATGCCGAATCCGGCGTGAACGCCGCCCAGTCCGCTCTCGATGCCGCGAACGCCGGCCTCGATGCGGCCAAGCAGGCGAATGCCGACGCCGTCGCCAAGCTGGATGCCGCGAAGCAGGCTGTCAAGAACGCCGAGTCCGCCAAGGCAGCCGCCGACGTAGAGCTCGCGAACGCCAAGGCCGCAAAGGATACCGCAGACGCCGCCGTGACCGCCGCCCAGCAGAAGGTCGACGAGGCACAGGCGAAACTCGATTCCGCCGACGCGCAACTTAAGCAGGGAGCCATCGGCTTCTTCCGTGCCATGGGTGCCGAAGATGCAGCCAACATCATCCTGAACGCCAAATATGCCGGAAAGACCGAAGTCGGCAACTCCAAGGACGCCACGTCTCTTGACAATATGCTCAATGCGATCAGGTGGATGAAGTCCGTCAACGACTACCGCAAGTCGGTCGGCCTGTCCGAGCTCCATGTCACCTACAAGCTCATCGCCGGTGCGATCGCAGATGCCAACTACAGCGACACCGTGCTCGATCATGCCCGTCAATATGATTTTGCCGAAAACCTGGCATGGAATTACGGAATCGATCCGAGTGGGCAGTGGATCGAGCAGGAGAAGGGCTTTTTCGACAAGGCAACGGAGGCCCTTTATGGAGTCACCGGTCTTGTCGGCAAGGATGCCTATGATTTCTATGCAAAGAACGGCGTCGCAATCAACCATTGGATTGCAAACAACTGCCGCTGGGAGAACGGCAGCAGCGGCACCGTCGGCCATTACATGAACATCATCAATCCCGAACTCGCCGTTATGGGAATGGCAACCTGCACCAAGGGCACCATGTCCGGGCTTCAGACGCAGTGCTACACCGCAGAGATCTCCGGCTGGTCCGGCTCCGGTTGGAACATGAACCCCATGTCCGTCGACGAGTACGAGCAGAAGCTGACCTCCTACATCGACGGTCTCAAGAACGCCAAAAGCGCACTCGACGCAGCCAAGGCCGATCTCGCATCCAAGAAGCAGGCAGCCGCCGGCGCCGCCGCAACTGTCCAGCAGAAGCAGGTCGCGGTGGATTCCGCACAGGCAGGTGTCGATGCTGCGAAGCAGGGTGTTGCCGATGCCCAGCGTGCCGTCGATGCCGCCAAGGCTGATGTCGCCGCCAAGCAGCAGAGCGTTACGGATGCCCAGACCGAGCTTGATGCGGCGAAATCGGACCTCGATGCCGCCAACGCGGCAGTCGATACGGCAAAGTCGACCGTCCAGCAGAAGCAGGTCGCCTTCGATGCCGCCAACGCAGCCGTAACGACCGCACAGTCCAAGCTGGATTCCGCCAAGGCGGACACCGCTGCCAAGCAGCAGGGCGTGGACGATGCGAACGCCGACCTCGCGAAGTTCTTCCAGGACGTCGCCGACGCCAAGAAGGCGCTCGATACCGCAAAGAGCGTCCACGACGCGGCGGCAGCCGAGCAGACCGAGAAGGCGACTGTCCTCGCCGCCGCTAAGCAAAAGGCGGACGGCGCCGCAAGCGCCCTCGCGGATGCCCAGCGTGCGACCGATACGGCAAAGGTCGAGGTCACCATCGCCGGCACCAAGCTCACCGGCTCCCAGACCGATCTCGAGGGCGCACAGTCGAACCTCGACCTCCTCACCGGTCTTGCCGCGAAGCTCGCAGAGGCACAGCAGCGCGAGCAGGATGCAGCAGAGGCCGTCAATGACACCAAGGCCGAACTCGATACCGCAAAGGCTGATGTCATCGCCGCCGAGTCCCTGGTCTCCGCCGCCGAACAGGCGAAGGCGCAGGCAGACGCCAAGCTGTCGAAGCTGAACTCCATCGATGCCGGTGCGGCGATCGCTTCCGGCCATGATGTGAACGCGGATGACGCCCTCAACGCGCTTTTCGCCGCAGCAGTCGAGGCACGTGCCAAGGTCGCGCCCGCCAAGGCCATCCTGGACGAGAAGCAGGTCGCAGTGGATGGGCTCCAGTCTGGCTATGATGCGTCACTCGCCGCCTACGAGCAGGCGAAGTCCGACCGCATCGCGGCGGAGCAGAAGCTTTCCGATGAGATCGCACGACAGGAGGCAGAGGAGGCCGCAAAGCAGCAGGCGGCATACAGCCCGAAGCACCTCGCCGGCACGGATACCGCCCAGCCCGGCAGCCTCGCCCAGACCGGTGACCGCGCGGGACTCATCGGCGAGACGTTCGCCATCGGCGGTACCGTCCTCGTGGCAGCCGGCGTCTTCCTCGATCAAAAGAAGCGCCGCAAGCAGATGTAGTGCAAATCGCATAACGACTCGGAAAGGGGAATCCTGCAAAAGGGATTCCCTTTTTTCTTTCGCCAGCCACGATTTGTTGAGGCAGCTTCAGCTTAAGGGCCACAGATTAAACCGATCTACAACTGTGACCATATGACTGTGCGCATATGTTAGCATGGTCATATGGTCACATATTTATAGCTGCGATTATGCTGCAACAACTCAACCGTTAGCGCTTATTAAACAGCCAACCAAATCCCGGTTTGCCCAGTGTTTGGCGCATCTGCCCCACCTGAATCTCCGCCTCCACGCCATCCTTGCCGAAGACGGTGCTCATATTCTTAGCGGTCGGGACGACCGTCTTCACCTCACCCGGCGTTAGGTCGAAGCGCTAGCGGCCGACCTGATTCTCAAGATGGATCTGACTAACCATCGGATCCAAAGACACTCTGGAGCATGGCTGCCTCCTTGCAAGAAACTGTCGCCCCCAAGATAACAGACGGGCGGGTCCGGCGCAGCAGACGCTCGATAATACGTGACCATGTTAATGTAGTCATATGCTCACGTATTACAAGCTGGGACCCTATGTATTAGAGCTCGAACCGCGCCGCCGCGTCACCATGAACACCGACGACGAGAACATCGACCACTTCAAGGCGGAGGCCGCCCGCACGGACGTCCCCTATCAGGTCATCATCAACATGTACCTGACGGAGTCCCGCATGCAGAAGAGGCGCCTCGCGGTCGCGTAATACAAATAGGTAAGATCCCACGCGTGTCACGCCTCGGCGCAATCGGAGCGCCGTCTTCGGCGCGGGGCGGAATAGACCGGGCGGCCCGGGCAATCTGGTCCCGGATCTCCCGGTCGTATTCCTACGATATCGCCCCTAGATCACCAATGTGTCAGATAAAGAATGAGGCAATGGCTATGATCACGCCTACGGCAGATGCAGCGACTGCGCCTTTTTTCCTCTCCTTTAGTCCGACGAACAGGGTTGCCGTAAAGTAAAGGGCGGAAATGCAGTCTATGGCAAGCAAAACGAGTTCCTTGGGCGGTTTCAGCAAAAGGTCGCTAGCAAAGAGTAATGCAAGCAGGGCAAAGCCGATTGTGGCCAAGTATCTCGATTGATTCTGCGACAGCATGGCAACTGCCTTTTAGAACATGTAAGTGAAAAGTCGGTACGATCTCATTGCGGTTGCAAACAAGCCGCTGCCAGGACCGGTTGTCACGAGACCGGCGATAACGCATTTTCTCGGTTTCCAGCTCATGACAGACCCCTCTCTCATAGTGAAACGCATACATTATGAGATATGCACATTATCTCGCTAATTAATTTCAATATCCATCATCTAACACTAAAGAATACTGCCTCACTGGTTCAGCGACGATGCGTTTTTACCCTTGCGTTCCCACTCGCCGCGTCGGCGGTCGGAAGGGTCTCCGTCTCGCAATCAGCGACCTTGTAACCGTATCTGATGACTGTAGGTTAAACCAACCCACATCCATGAGCACGTTAATGTAGTACCATACTAATTACTTAACATGCTCACGTATTTATACCTGCGTCTTAGAATTACTTAATGTAGTCACATGTTAATGTGCTAATATATGACTACGCTATTCAGAAAGGGGAGAACATGGCGACGAACATCCTGCTAGTCAACCAGAAGGGCGGCGTCGGCAAGACGACGTTCGCCGACGAGATCGCCTGGGGTCTCGAGCGCCGCGGCCACAGGGTCGGTTTCGGCAACCTGGACCCGCAGGGCGGTGCGAACCACGAGAAAAACCTGCTCGACGACGAGGACGCCGTGAACGTCATCGACACACCGGGCTTTTTGAGCGACGACACCGCCGAGTACGCCAAGAATGCGGATATCGCGATTATCCCGGTGCAGCCCGGAACGCTGGGCCTGAAGCCCATGAAGCGAACGATCAAGGTCATCACCGAGGCCAATCCCGACTTGTCGTTCGCAATCATCATCAACAACTTCGCCGGCAACCAGACCGTGGACAGACAGTTCCTCGAACTGCTCGAGGCCGACGACCTTCCCGTGCTGGGCACCGTACCGACCGCGGCGGCCTTCAAGCAGGGCGCAGCGCTGGGAAAGCCCGTGTATGAAATCGCCAAGAACGGCAAGGCCGCCCAGGCGATTGAAAACATCCTGAACGAACTGGAAGAGGTGCTGTAAATGGCAAAGTTCAAAAAGGCGACCTCCTACTTCGATGTCGCCGCGGAGAAGGCCGAGGAGAGGCAGCAGAAAATCGTTGAAAGCGCATCTGAGCCCCAGAAATCGGCTCCACAGGTACGGAAAGCCGGGCGCCCGAAAAAGGGCCTTGAAGGGGCATCTGAGAGGCTTGTACAGTTGTCTGTCTACGTTCCCGAGAGCTACCGCAAGCGATTGAAGCAGGTCGCCCTTGAGGAAGACAAGTCTGTTTCCGATATCGCTCGGGAGCTTTTCGATCGCTATTTGGCCGAAAAAGAGATCTAGTTGAGTTAACGGGTACCGAAGGGTGCCCGTTTTCTTTTACCTTGGCCACTGAGAGCCGATTTAAGACCCAGTTTTATCTATCAATGAGAAAACGGTCGGACCTCACCGATAGGACGTCTTATTTTCGATTCTGCGGCTCCCTGCCGATAATTGAAGTGAGGTCAACCAAATGTCGGTATCCAGATCAACCGGAAAAACGGATTCGGTAGGTCATTGCCGAAGTGCAGGTGTTTACAGCCAAGAGGTTTAGTCCGCCCGGGGGGCGAAGCGACGCCGGCGCTGAGGGTTGGCAAAGGCGTAGTGATTTCAGTCAGGGATTGCTCTCCTTTCCGGTGAAAAGCGAGCGTCCGATTTGCCTATAACGTTTCGCTGGTCGCTAAGACCAATAGGGCCGTACCGGATTTATTTCCGGGAAAGTACGTTGCGAGTGGATAGGGTTTCGATTAAACGGTGATTGACATGGACGTGAATAAAAATCTCAGATCAAAGAAAAGCTCTCTTCCCCTTTCTTTCTCTTAAAACCTCTTTAGATATTATTGGTGCCCTTTTTGGAAACTTTTGGTTGTCAAAAAGGGCACAGTTTTCGGGTTTTTGTGCCCCTTTTGGAAACTTTTTGTGCCCCTTTTGGAAACTGCCATTGTCAAAAGGGGCACAGGAAATTGCCGAAAGGGGCATAGGAAATTGCCGAAAGGGGCATAGAAGGTAATGCGAAAAAGCGCCTGAAATAGTGAGAAATTGCCGAAAGGGGCATAGGAAATTGCCGAAAGGGGCACAAAAATAGAGCAGAGATTTCTTAAATTCGATAGAAATTGCCGAAAGGGGCACAGGAAATTGCCGAAAGGGGCACAGGGGGAGGCAAATAAAAAGGGACGGTCAATCTATCGCCCGTCCCGATTAGAGGTTCTTGGTACCACGTTCCATGCACGCCTGCGGGTTCACATCGTACTCGGCGGGTGCCCTGGGCGAGATGACAGTTTTCACGACGAGATTCAGGCTTGTGAGCTTTTCGAGGGAGACACGAAGTTTGCTTTTGCTGACGGCGAGCTGATCGGCGGCATTCTGGGTCGATACTCGAAACGGCTTTGATTCCTTTGCCGCGAAGAACGAAAAGATGTAGCCGAAAAGAACCTTGTCGAGAGCAGAGAGATCGGTATCGCGAATCGCCCAAAAGGGGACCCGGCAGAAAGTTTCGCGCGAAGTCCACTCGTGAAGAGCCCTGGCATCGATGAACTCGATGCCGCAGAGCTCCGCCCACCTAGCCTCATCGACCCTGTAGGTGATTTCTTCGCCATGGCCTTCTTTTTTGATTAGAGCGAAGTTTTTGAGCTTCTGTAGCCTCTTACTGAGCGCCGAGGGAGAGATGCCCAGGGCTTCGGCAATCGTCTTGGCGTTCGAGTGGCATCCCTTCAGGGGATCCCTGCGCTGGAATCCGTGGATATACGCTAGGACAAGGAGTTCGCTTAGGGATAGCTTTGCCTCGGATTTGCGAAGCGAAAGCATCGAGAGAGGGAGTGCGATGAAACGACCGCTGTCGGCCGAGCTGTCCTTGAGCCATGATTCTGCGTTTAAAGCGGAAGCGTGACTCGAGTTCGAGCTCGGCGTGTCGCCCGGTTTTGACTGGGCAAGAAGGGCGGCGAAGTCCTCTTTCGAAATCGTGTTTTTGAACGTGCTCCTCCCGCTGGGCGGAGCGCCATTTACGTCCATAAAGTGACCTTTCCAAGGTCACCAACATGTTTTAAGTGGTAGAATATTACCAACAAGTTGATGACACTTCGCTTAAAGGACCCAAGCCGCCAAGCTAATGAGGGTCCTTTTTGCGTTATATATGTCCTACTGTTTTTGCTGATGAAGACGAATCTCCTCCGCATTGAACAGGTTCTGAATCGCAAGCGCAACGAGCCCAGATTTCGTGAGACCGAGTTCACGAGCCTTTATGTCCATCTGCTCGGTCAGCTCGGTCGGCAGCGTAATCATGAGCCGCTTTTTGTTAGACGCAACGGGCGTGTTGCTCATACGATGATCCTCCCTTCGGTTGAAAACAGTATATACCACTTCTAACTAAACTGTTACAGTTCTGAATGATTTAGGCATATTAGTGACTAAAACCTTAGCGGCCAAAAAATGGATTGTCGTTATTTTTGTCTGCTATGGGTCGAGATAACCCAT
>ENA-UONX01003311-UONX01003311.1-human-gut-metagenome-genome-assembly--contig:-P74old-NODE-3311-length-10065-cov-4.407293_pt1 | contig 10065 bp, 16 predicted proteins | sample MGYA00242466_ERZ724013 | MGnify/ENA metagenome assembly ERZ724013 | reverse complement strand
ACTGTGATAAAATAGAAGACGAGAAGGAGGGTGCATATGGACATTGAAAAAAAATTGGCTCATGTAGCATTTTTAAATCGGGAGTACCAGGTTTCTCATCTCGCTTATGAGCGAGAAATGGCATTTTTTCAAAGTATTCAAATGGGAGATATGGAAGCCGTGAAACACCTGTTCAAACCGTTGGATAGTCAGAAAATGGGGATTTTGAGCGATAATCATTTGTATAATTTAAAATATCACTTTATCATTACGGTTGCCCTTGTCACACGTTATTGTATTGAAGGTGGGATGGAAATGGAAGAAGCCTTCAATCTCAGTGATATTTATATTCGCAGTGCGGATCGCTGCCATCAGGAACAAGAAATTGCCCTGCTGCATCGAGAGGTCATAGATGATTTTACACAGCGAATGCAGATTATTCACAAAAAATCACTCTATCCAAAACCGATTCTGATTGTGCTGGATTATATTTATGACAACTTACATACCAAAATCACATTAAATGCATTGGCAGAACAGGTTCATCTCAGCCCCTCTTATTTATCAAAGTTGTTTCACAAAGAGATGGGGCTTACCATCTCCAATTACATTCGCAAAAAACGTATTGAAGCGGCTGAAAATATGCTGAAGTTTTCGGACTATTCCTGTGCAGAAATCGCCAATTATCTCTGTTTTAGTTCCGAAAGCTATTTTATTCAGGCATTTAAAAAAGAGACTGGCGATACGCCAAAACATTATCGGGAAAAATTTTTTCGCCGAAATTGGAATATACAAAAATAAGGATAGAAAACGGAGATCGTCATCTATTTTTAATAGTAAGGATTGATACGTTATTTTTTTGATTTTATAATGTAATAGATTCAACCTTGACAGATGGAAACAGATGTGGTAGGATTAGTTATACTTACAGAAGGAGAAGGGAGAACCGGATCATGAGATTCATTTTAATTCAAGGGATCACAAGAAGCATGCTGCAAATTGGAAACCATTTTGGAAGAGAAAAAGAAATAACGTTGTATGCTATTCATTGCAGCAAACAGGTGAGGGGACAGGCATGATAGAAGAGATTTCCATACAAGAACTGACGAAACAAAAGCCGGATACTTATTTGTTGATTGATATGCGGGATAGAACTGCATTTGCACTGGGGCACATTGACGGAGCTGTAAACATACCGCAGCAGACCTTGCAAGAACAGGCGGAAACATTACCACAGGATAAAATGCTGGTGATTTATTGCCGCAGTGGGATTATCAGTGAGGAGGCAGCAGAATCTCTACGGGAGAAGGGGCTGTTTGCAGTAAATTTAATTGGTGGATATGTGCAGTGGCTTCAGGAAAAAATCAAACGGGAGTCCACATTGGAAAAGGCAGCGGAAGTAGAGCAGGGTTTGCGGAAAAAATTTCATCGCACCATTTTCAGCCGGTTTGCCAAAGCGGTTACAACCTATGAATTGATTCAGCCGAATGACAAGATTGCCGTTTGCATTTCCGGTGGAAAGGATTCTATGCTAATGGCAAAATTGTTTCAAGAACTGCATCGGCATGGGAAATTTCCGTTTTCATTGGTGTTTTTGGTGATGGATCCCGGCTATAGTCCGGAAAATCGTCAAATCATCGAATCCAATGCGAAGCTTTTGCAAATTCCCATTACCATTTTTGAAACCAATATTTTTGATTCTGTCTATCATGTACAGAATAATCCCTGTTATCTCTGTGCCCGCATGAGAAGGGGACATCTGTACAATCAGGCGAAGCTTCTAGGCTGTAATAAAATTGCTCTTGGACACCATTTTGATGATGTAATTGAAACAATTTTAATGAGTATGATTTACGGCGGACAGGTGGAAACCATGATGCCAAAGCTGCATAGTGCAAATTTTGAAGGGATGCAGTTGATTCGACCGATGTATTTGATTCGAGAGGCAGATATCAAACATTGGTGCCGGTATCATGATCTGCGGTTTATTCAGTGTGCCTGTCATTTTACAGACACTTGTACCACCTGTGAACCAGACAGCCGAAATGTATCCAAACGGCAAAAAATTAAACAATTGATTGCAGAATTGGCAGAGGAAAATCCGCAGATTGAAAAGAATATTTTCAGAAGTGTGGAAAATGTCAACCTGAATAAGATTATTTCCTATCAGCTACATCATGAGAAACATAGTTTTTTAGATGATTATGAAAATTAAAACAAAGTTCAAATATGGGAAGTCCATTTTTTAATAAGTAATCAGGATAGGAATGGAAACATACAAACATCGTTAAAAAAATAGCATAGATTTTTTCCCTGATTTCTGGTATGATAAATAAAAAGTATGTTATCCTAACCGTTGAAAACAAAAACAACTGCGTGGATTGCATGCAATAGACTGTGTTTTTTTCAGGAGGGAGACCGATTTTATGATACAGCTGGAGCATATCACATGGACGCTGCCAAGCGGTGAACCATTGATTCGAGATATTACACTGACCATTCCGGACGGAAAGCAGGTCGTGTTTACTGGACCAAACGGCGGTGGAAAAACCACGCTGGCAAAGCTGATTGCCGGCATTGAAAAACCGTCTTCCGGTAAAATTTTATTAAACGGAGAAGATATTACACAGGATAGTGTGACGGACCGTGCCAAGAAAGGTCTTTCCTATGCCTTTCAGCAGCCGGTTCGGTTTAAAGGACTGACTGTGCGGGATATGCTGGAGTTGGCATCCGGTACAAAAATGACAACAGAACGACTCTGCACCCTACTGGGAAAAGTCGGTCTTTGTGCAGAGGAATATGCAAACCGGGAAATCAATACCGGACTCTCCGGCGGTGAAATGAAGCGGATTGAAATTGCAACTGTATTGGCGAGAAATACGCCGTTCTCCATTTTTGATGAACCGGAAGCTGGAATTGACCTCTGGAGTTTCTCTCGTCTAGTAGAGACTTTTACCGATTTACAGCAGAAGAATGCGGCGACTTTGATGATTATTTCTCATCAAGAACGGATCCTTTCCATTGCAGATGAAATTGTAGTCATTGCAAATGGAACTGTTCGAAAATCCGGCACACGAGCTGAGATTCTGCCGTCTTTGCTGCAAGATGAACGAGCAGGCAGATGTCCGCTCGGAAAGGAGGAAAATGTCTGATGGAATCCAAATTACAGGAATTGCTGAGACAGGTTTCTGATTACAACGGAAAATACGATGGTGCATATAACATTCGTTCCAACGGACAATGTGCAGAACGAAATTCAACGGAACATATTCAAATTGTCTCCAAAACCGAGGAACCCGGTCTGGATATTTTTATTGCACCACAGACAAAGGGAGAAAAAGTCTATATTCCAGCTTGCGTTACAAAAGATGGGATAGATGATCTCGTTTACAATGATTTTCATGTTGGCGAAGGTGCCGATGTCACCATTGTAGCAGGCTGCGGCATTCATGCAGAGCATGGAGAATCTTCTCATAACGGGATTCATCGTTTTTTCATGGGCAAGCAATCCCATATTCTGTATCAGGAAAAACACATCGGAACCGGCAGTGCGGATGCAAAGCGAGTAATCAATCCGGTTACGGAGTGCTTTTTAGAAGAAGGTGCTGTGCTGGAAATGGATACCATACAGATCCGTGGGGTGGATCATACGCTGCGGAAGACAACAGCAGATCTTGCAGCTCATGCAAAGATTATGATTCGGGAGCGGATTATGACAGACGGCGAAGAAACCGCAGAGACCGATTTTTCTGTTACGCTGCGAGGAGAGGATGCCGGAGCGGATCTGATTTCCCGTTCTGTAGCAAGAGGCAATTCCAAACAGAAATTCATCTCCTGTATGAAAGGGGAAAATCGCTGTACAGGTCATTCCGAGTGTGATGCCATTCTGGCAGAAAACGGACAAGTACTGGCAGCACCAGCACTGGAAGCCTCTCATGTGGATGCCGCTTTGATTCATGAGGCAGCCATCGGAAAGATTGCAGGGGAACAGATTTTGAAGCTTTGTACTTTGGGTTTGACAGAAGCAGAGGCAGAACAGAAAATTATTGAGGGGTTCTTGAAATAAATTCTTTTAAAAAATAGTAGAATTTTTCTCTCTGCCGCAAGATGATTTTAGGTCGGTTGAGGGATTAAAACGCCGGAAACTCGCATAAACTCTATGCTTTTGCGTGTTCTCGGCGTTTCTTTTATCGCCTGTATTAGTGGTGCTTTTTCGATAAATGGTGCCCAAATCCCACGCGGGGCTATAAAACGATATAAGAAGCGGTAAAGAGATACAGCAATTAAAGCTCTAAATCGCTGCTCTTTTTCTTTGCTGCGCTCTTTGTTTTCTTCGGCTCGGCTTTCTCTGCCTTTGCCGGGTCAGCCTGTTTGACCGCCCCATGATAAGCGTCTAAGACTTCCTTTTTTCGTTCAAGCCGCACGTCCACATATCGGGCGGTAACAGCTTCAAAGTTCATAGACAGCCCAAGCGATACGCCGATACCCGCAAGCGTATGTCCTAACACTTCGCCTACGGTGTAGAAGTCGCCCGTCAGTTGGTGCATATTCGTAGCCGCCGTATGCCGTTACGGTATAATAACGACAAACGGAAAAATCCTTGATTTTCAAGGGGGTTGAGCGTTTGCCGTTGTCTATTCAATTCCTTTTCCAACCTTGAATGACAACAAGAAATCTGTCGAATAAAGGAGGCTGTTTCATTACCGACAAAATTTAATAGTGCCAGCGGTCCGGTGTATTGCCGAACCGCTGATTGCCGTGGGCGTTTCACTTTTACAGGTGGACGCCCTTTTTTCATACTCATTTTCAGGAGAAAGGAGATTCACATGGAGTTAAACGAAATGGAAAAAAAGCTGCTCTTTCAGGTGGAGGGCGATTATCAGGCAAAGGTCCTCAATGAACTTTATATGACCGTGCGCTACTCAAATAATTCCGAACAGCGGGAGGCGGCGCAAAGTCTTATGGCAAAGCTGCGTGTCCTGTCGGATGCAGAGTGCATGGACTTAGTGAAGGACATTCAGAAGAATTACCGTCTGCCGCACCCGCCCCGTACCATTGGGGAAAGGATTGCCGAGGCCAGGCAGCAATCCGGCGCGGAGAAATTAAAGGGGCATGACATCATGGCGCTGGAACGCTTCGACCCAGAGGTAAAGCACATGATCGTCTTTGATGTGCTGTCTTACGATTCCCCTGTCGGAGATAAGGGCGATAAGATGCGCCTGTTTCTGACGGATGCCGGCTATCAGAAATTTTTGGACAGTCAGGAACGAGGCGAAGTGAAACTGAAAAACCATGCAAAGGTCTCTGGCGGCAATCTCTACTATGACCACAGGGACCGCGCTTTGTAACGGAATAATCGGAGAAAGGAGGCTGCAAAATGGCTGTATTCCGTGTAGAGAAAACAAAGGACTTTACGATTATGAGCAACCACCATCTGCGCAATACAGAACTTTCCTTAAAGGCAAAGGGGCTACTCTCCCTCATGCTGTCGCTGCCGGAAGATTGGGATTATACCACAAAGGGGCTCGCCCATATCTGTAAGGACGGTGTGGATTCCATTACGACTGCCCTGAAGGAATTGGAGCGGCATGGGTATCTCACCAGGCAGCGCCTCCGCTATGAAAACGGGCAGCTTGGAGACATTGAGTATACGATCCATGAAAAGCCTGTAGCCCCTGAAAAACAAGGAGTTTCACCTAAACGGGAAAATCCAAGACAGGTAAATCCAAGACAGGCAAAACCTGAACAGGCGGAACCTGGACAGGAAAATCCCGCACAATTAAATACTAATCCACTAAGGACTAAAAAATCAAAAACAGATAGATCAAGGACGTATTAATCAATCTATCCGGCGGAGCCAGAGGCGGAAAGCCGTTCTGATTGGATGGATAGGATTGATCCTGTGAACGCATACCGTGAAATTATCAAATCCAATGTTGATTACGATATTCTGGCGGAACGATACGGCACAGAGCGCATGGACGAGGCTGTGGAGCTTATGCTTGAAGTGGTTTTGTCAAAACGCCCTTACATACGCATTGCCGGAGATGATTTTCCGCGGGAGGTTGTTAAGAGCCGTTTCCTGAAGATCAATTCCAGCCACTTGGAGTATGTTTTTGACTGTATCGACAAGAACACCACAAAAGTCGGAAATATCAAGGCTTATCTGCTGGCGGCGCTGTATAACGCGCCGGCGACGATGGATAGTTATTACCGTGCCGAGGTCAACCATGACCTGTACGGCTGTTAGGCGCCAGAGGGCGCTTTTTTCATGTGATTAACAGGAAGGAGGCGAAAGCACAATGAATCGAAAAGCTGTGCCGGTATCATGCCCGGCGTAACCAAAGAACAGATTCAGGCAGCGCGGGAGGCGGACCTGCTTGCTTATCTGCAATCCTATGAGCCTGGGGTGCTCAAACGGGACGGGTCAAATTACCGGCATAAAGAGCATGACAGCCTGGTTCATGTGACCGGAAAACGGTACTGGTACTGGAACAGCCGGGGCCGCAGCATTAACGCCCTGGATTATCTGATCCAGATTCGGGGGTATGGGCTGGTGGATGCGGTTCATACGCTGGTCGGCGAAGAAATCCAGCAGGCACCGGCACGCCGGAATACGCCGGAGGCAGACCGTATTCAGAAAGAACAGGAGAAGAAAGCCTTTTCCCTCCCCTGGACCAGACGGTGCGCTACCGCTGCTGTTTCTTATTTGCAGAGGCGGGGAATCAGTTCCGATGTGATCCGAAGATGCTTCTGGGAAGGGCTGTTCTATGAAGCCCGGTATCATGGCGAGCCGGTCTGCGTGTTTGTCGGCAAAGATGACGCAGGGAAAGCGAAGTTTGCCTGTATGCGGAGTATCACCGGCAGCCTGAAAAAAGACGTGTACGGCAGCGACAAGGAATATAGCTTCTGTTACCCGCCCCACAATCCGGGCAGTCGTCATGTGGCGGTCTTTGAAGCGCCCATTGACGCCCTTTCCCATGCAACGCTGCAAGAACTGGAAGGCTGGAAATGGGATGGCTACCGCCTGTCTTTGGGCGGCACTTCCCATGTTGCGCTGATTGCGTTTTTGGAACGTCACCCGGAGATCAGGCGCGTCAACCTTTACATGGACAATGACCTGGGCGGCCTTAAAAATGCCAGAAAGATCAAGGCAATGCTCCATGAGAATCCGCGTTTTAAGCATATCCGGGTAGGAATCAACCCGCCACGCAGCGGAAAGGACTACAACGAAAAGCTGCTGAATGTCAGAGAACAGCACAAAGAGCGCCCACGACAATGCCGCCAGAAACAGGCGGCTATTTCAATTTAACGGGAGGATTTGAAAGAAATGAATGAAAAACCGCAGATTTGCTTTACGGACAGCGCGGGGAAAGCGCTGTTTTCCATTCCTGATAACGGCATACTCTGCCTGTCCTATGGGAATGGAGATACACATTTTTCCCTCTGCAAATTTCTGGACCAGACCCATGCGGAAATTGACGGCGTGAAATATGCCGTCCAGGATTTTGCATGGAGGATGGAACGAAACAAGATCAGTTTTGCCCCGGCTTAACAGCGAGGGAGCCAGAATAACAGGAGGAATTTACAATGACGAACACAGAAAACACCGCTTTACAGATGATTGCCGAAGCTGCCCGGTGCCCGGACTACAGCCCCGACATGGTTAAGGTCCTGATGAAAAAGCTGGACATGAACGAGAAGGGTTTTGCGCTTCTGATGAATGTCACCCCTTCCACTGTCCGTCTTTGGACCAGCGGGGCCGTTCAGCCCAGCGGCACGGCAAAGCGCCTGATGCAGATTTTTGAAACCGGGCCGGAAATCATAAACAAGATTGCTGGCGGGCAGCCACCGGCAGATGGGAGGAACCTGTAAATGGCAGAGGGAACGACACAGCCTGCCGCTGTACCGGAACAGCCCATTGCCGAAAATGAACAGGTCAAAGCGCTGCTTGCGATTCTGAAAGAGAATAACTCAGCGGGGTATGAGGATTTTGCGAAGCTCATTGAATCCATCACGGCTATGGAAAAACGCATCTCTATGGCGGTTGGCGAACTGGAGGCCATGCGGGAGGACTTACAGATGATGCAGGACCATTCTCTGAAAGCCTCCCTCCAAAAGACTTCTAAAGCATTGGAGGCGAATATTGCTTCCATGCAGCAGAAATTATCTGAGCTAAAGGGCAGGATCATTGATGGCTGTAAGCATATCCTGGCGGATTTTAAGGAACGCGGTACTGCTGCTTTGAACGGGATCACCCGTTTCCTGCACCTGAAACCGGCATTGGAGGCAATCCGCCAAGGAGCGGAAAACCACCAGCAGACCAGCAGCCGGGCAATGGCGAAAATCGACGCCTTTGTTTCCGGGTACCATGAGGCAGGAAAACACCTGAAAAATATGCGTCTGGCACTGATGGGAAAGGAATCGGTACAGGAGGCAAAGACCGGCGGGGAGATCGCCCGCTATGTCAAGGCTCCCTACCGTGCCAGCCGGGCGTGTATGGGAGCCGTGAAAAAAAGCGCAGAAAGGGCAATGGATGCAATGGAAAAACTGGAACAGGCAGCCGAGCGCCGCCCGTCTGTCCTGAAGGCCATGCGGGAGCAGGCAGCGAAAACAGAACCGGCAAAAAAGCAGCCGACGCCTTCCCGCGATAAGGAAAGCCGCTGATTTTCAGATTCGGCATGAAAGGAGGAAATTGATTGAACCAGGAACCACTACCGCAGATTCATTTGATCCGGGACACAGACCTTACCATATTTGCTTATGAGCTCCATATTTTTGCTGGGGACTTCCTGCGGGAAAGTGAATTTAACCTGCGATCCCTGATAACGAATACCGGACCGGATTCGATTGCCATTATGGGCCGGCGGCACATGTGGCTTTCCGATACCCTGCACGCCTATTGCTCTACGGCAGACCTTCACCAAATGATCTTTACAACGGAATATCTTGGGGCAAGGGCTTTTTGCTCCATACGGACCGGAAAGCGGACGGTCATTTATATGGAGACGTCCTAATGATGGACTTAGATACGCTGCGCTAGGATGTGAAACGGAATATCCTCTATCCTTATGGCGTCCATACCGAACCGCAGAATGGCAAGGCTACGACAGTCAGCCTTGAAAAATGGCACTCAATGGAGCTGTACGAAAAAGACGCATTGAAAAGCTGGGGGTTCTCTTACAGCCCGGAGCAGGTTACGGAATGGCAGTACCACTATTCCGGCATGTTCAGCCAATGGAAGGAGCAGGTATTTTCCTATATGCCCCAGGATTTGGAGGAACGTCTGAATGTGGAATACATGACTGACGCGCAGAATCCTGATATGGATATGTACCGTATACCGCTGGGGACAGCCAAACAGATGCTTCTTTATGATGAAGCGCCGGTTTACCGGCTCCTTCCCTCCGGCCCGGAAAAGATACCCCCTATCGCGGCAGTTACGACGGGGCTATGGTACGAGCATTACCGGGAATTTGCCGTTGCCCCGGAAGATTTAGGCGCGTTGGACCGGCTGATCCAGAGGGAAACGGACCGGATCATTGGAAGATCCCCGGTCCTTCATAAACCGGAGAAAGGCCGTTCCGATCAGGAGCGGTAATTTGTTTACACAGACTGGAGGTGATAACGATTGGCAGAAACCATACAGCATGAAGATTTTGGGGAAAAGATCGGAGGCGCGAAAAAGGACCTCTGGAAAGACCGCGGCCTTTATGTGGATGACCTTAGCGGCATGAATGAGCGGGAGGCGGATAAATTCGTCAAGAAGGATAATATCTGGAAAAAGCCGGACTATCAGGCCATGCTTGATGATGGCGTCCCTCTCGGCGTCGTTTACTTCATTAAAAAAGCACGTGACAGCCTGGGGGCTTCCCCCGGATATAAATACAGCGATACCACCTCGGAGCTGCGGCGTGCCAGACAGGAGGAATATATTGAGACCGTCCGGCAGTTACAGTCAGTGATCGAGGATGTCCGTACCGTGGAGGACGCCATGCAAGCCTATGACCGCTTTCTGATGCAAAATGGATATTTAGGGAAACACTGATTAAATCTTCCCATTGAGCCACGAATATGGTATAATAG
>ENA-UONX01003310-UONX01003310.1-human-gut-metagenome-genome-assembly--contig:-P74old-NODE-3310-length-10065-cov-4.575924_pt1 | contig 10065 bp, 11 predicted proteins | sample MGYA00242466_ERZ724013 | MGnify/ENA metagenome assembly ERZ724013 | reverse complement strand
AAATTTAAAAACGCAAAAAACAATCTTCCATCCTGAAACACCGTTACACGTTCCACCATTGCAACCCATAATTTCTCGTCAAACTCCGTCAATAGTTCCTTTCGCTGTAAAAATTCTCACATAAATCCGCCAATTAAATATGGTACAAGAAAGGCAAGCTATTCAGTTTTTCTATTACAAAAAAATACTGCATATATCACCAAACAAGCTGTATTCCATGGTTTCTTCACACGAATTCCAGGAACTTCATATGATAAAATAAAAAGTGATGATATGGAGGAACACAACATGTCTGAACAATGCTGTATGAAACCGGAAATCAGAGATTTTGGTGCTGAACCATTAACTATCAACATTGACCAGCTTACAAAAATAAACCAAACTTATCGCACTGCACTTTGGACAGGAAAGCAAATGCAAGTAACTTTAATGAGCATTCCAGCCGGCGGAGATATCGGACTGGAGGTTCATCCACATACAGATCAATTTATTTGCATTGAAAATGGCTGTGCACTTGCAATTATGGGTAAAAGCAAAGATTCTCTGTGTATCCGGAAAAAAATCAATAGCAACTATGCTGTTATTATCCCGGCTGGCACATGGCACAACATCATCAATACTGGTAACACACCGTTAAAACTGTACTCCATTTATGCACCGCCGCAACATCCATTTGGAACAGTACACGAAACGAAAAAATCTGCAGAATCTGCAGAGAATGAATAGATACAATAAAGGCACCCTGCAACAACGCAGAGTGCCTAATTTATCATCTTATGCTATACCTCAATCTCCGTCCCGTCCCGAAACGCAAAAACCAGTCTCCCATCCTGAAATACTGTCAAATGTTCCACCAATGCAATCCATAATTTCTCGTCAAACTCTGTCAACAGTTTCTTTTGCTGTGCAAGCTCCGATATAAATCCGCCAATCAGATCACGCTTGGCGAGACGCTCTTCCTTCTGTTGCTGCAAGGATACAGCCTTTGCTTTTGCCTTTTCATACCGTTCCACCAGTGCGTTGTAATGGGCGTTATATTCCTCCTGATTCTGCACTGTCATACTGTTTTCCATGATATATTTTCGAGTCAGTTCCACAACAACCTCCATCTCCTGTGTGACTGTTTTCCACTTTTCGTCTAACTCAGAACAATCTGTCAGCAGTTCCTGCATCATCCGGCAATTTTCCAGAATTTCAGAACGATTTGCAAACAGCTGATTACAGGCAGAAAGAAACTTTTCTTTGATCGTATCCTCATATAAGTGGGGTGTATTACACTGGCACGTAACATCAAATTTATGATTGCACCGCCAAATCACACGGCGATATTTTGAAGTGGAGTGCCATACTTTTGAACCATAAAAGTTTCCGCAGTCACCGCAGATAATTCTCGCTGCAAAAATACTCTTGCTGTTGTACTGCTTTCCCAGTGCTTTTCTGCGCAGGAATTCTGCCTGCACCAGTTCAAATTCATCCGGCGGAATAATAGCTTCGTGGCTGTGTTCCACATAATATTGCGGAACTTCACCTTCATTTATCTTGGTTTTCTTTGTGAGAAAATCCACAGTAAATTTCTTCTGGAGCAATGCTGCACCCTTGTACTTCTCATTGGTCAGAATGCTTTCAATGGTGGATGACTGCCACTTTTCCTTTCCCGCAGGAGTAGGGATTTTCTTATCAGTCAGCGTTTTGGCAATTTTGCAAGGTGTCATACCTTCCATGAAACTGCGGTAAATCAGACGTACAATTTCAGCTTCCTCTGGCACCACCTCCGGCAAGCCGTTCTCTCCTCTTTTATAGCCCAGGAATCTCTTATACGGCAGACTGACTTTACCATCAGCAAATCGTTTTCGCTGTCCCCATGTAACATTTTCAGAGATAGAACGGGATTCCTCCTGTGCCAGAGAGGACATGATTGTAATGAGAAGTTCACCTTTACTGTCCAGTGTATAAATGTTCTCCTTTTGAAAATAGACTTCTATGCCTTTTTCTTTGAGCTTTCGCACAGTCGTAAGAGAATCCACCGTATTTCTGGCAAACCGGCTCACGCTCTTTGTTACAATCAAATCAATTTTTCCGTCCAGAGCGTCAGTGATCATCCGATTAAAGCCGTCACGATGCCGGGTGTTTGTGGCGCTGATCCCCTCATCCGTATACATTCCTGCAAATTCCCATGCCGGATTTTCCTGTATGTAATGAGTGTAATAATCCACCTGCGCTTCATAGCTGGTGAGTTGCTCCTCACTGTCTGTGGAAACTCTCGCATACGCCGCAACCCTGCGCTTTCGTGCACTGGTTTTCGGCAAATGAGTTGCTATGTTGATAGTAGGCGGAATCATTCTTACGGCTCTTTCGGACATCTTTTTCTCCTCCTTGCATTTAACCCGGCTTGTATTCGCATTTCATCTGTCCAGCTTTCTGAACGGGAACGATCCTGCCAGCACTCTGTGACTTTATGACCATCACAAAAAATAAAAGTCAGTATATTCGGTTCCGGGACAAGAATCCTTTCTATGCGCTGTGCAAAAATATCCGCATCGAATTTCTGTAAGTCCAGAACCTTGCAGCAAACAGAATACAGCGTATTTTCAGGAATCTGCTTTGCGGTAGGGCAATATCTTTTCCCTTTGGTGTTATACGTTGAACAAATCCAGACAATTCCCGCAGCAGTGGTCTTTCTGCGATAATGTTTACCGCAGCATCCGCACTGAATTTTACTTGTAAATGGATAAACCGCAGTCGTATGATTTGACGGAGCAAATAATCTCCTCTGTTCCAACAATCGCCTTTGCACAGCATCAAAAATAGCTTTTTCAATAATTGCAGGATGAGAGTTATCCACAACATATTTCCGCAGTTGTCCCATATTTGCCATTTTCCGCTTGGTAATGTGATTCTCAGAATAGAATTTCTGCAAAATCATTATGCCTGCATATTTCTCATTCCGCAGAATACGGAATACACTTTCCGGGCTCCACTGATTGCCGTTTCGGGTTGGAATTCCCTGTTCATTCAGCTTATTGGCAATTGCTTGTTTTCCCATTCCAGAGAGATAATCTGCAAAAATCATCCTGACAGTTTCCGCCTCCTCTGGTACAATTTCCAGACTGCCGTCCTTGGTACGCCTGTAACCCAGTATGACAATTCCGCCGATTTTACCTTGTTCAAAATCTCTGCGAATCTGCCATTTCTTATTTTCGCTGGCAGACAGACTTTCCTCCTGTGCATAGCTTGCAAGAATCGTCAGCATCAATTCACCGTCTGCACTCATAGTGTGGATATTCTGCTCTTCAAAATAAACATCCACACCGATATCCTTCAATTCTCTGACTGTTTCCAGAAGCGTCACTGTATTTCTGGCAAACCTGGAAATTGATTTTGTCAGAATCAAATCCAACTTTCCGGCACGGCATTCTGCAAGCATTTTCTGAAAGTTTTCACGATTTCCTTTTGTTCCGGTCAGTGCCTCATCAGCATATACGCCGCAGTAAAGCCAACCGTGATGATTCTGTATCAATTCACTGTAATAACTGACCTGTGCAGACAAGGAATGCAGCATGGCGTCTTTGCCGTTGGAAACTCTGGCATAAGCGGCAACCCGTTTCAGCTTTGGCTGCTTCGGTATCGGAAACTGCACCTGTTGTATCACTCGTTCCATGGTACCCCTCCTTTCGTGATGACATATTACCTCTGAACTGCGGAGGAGTCAAGGAATATACTACACGAATTTAAGCCGTATTTTTCGGCAAGAATTGTATTCATTCTGCGGTACTCGTCCGATGAAATGATATGCTCATGAACCCAGCTTTTCAGAATGGAAACCATGATTTGATACATCATCACGTTTTGATATTTTTCAGTCTTCATGACAGACCTCCTGTTTTTGATTTTCCATAACAGGTACGGGAACAATATTTGCGGTTTTTGCAGGAATAGGCTGAAAAAGTATTTCCGCACACCGGACAAATCAACGATTGGGCAGAACAATGCTGCATCTTTTCCAGATGAGAATTCCACCAGGTCAGACGGCATTTGTCAGAGCAAAACTTTTTCTCTTTCCGATGCAAAAGCTGTTTTACTTCTGCTCCGCACTGCTTGCAGGTATGTTTTGCGGAAGTATGCTGTTTTCTGCCGCCCAGCTGATTTCGCTGACAAAAGGATTTGACCGTGTTTACAGATAAATCCAGACTCACTGCAATTTTCTCATAGGTCACACCTTCCATACGAAGCTGACGAATCCGTTCTTTTTGTGCTGTGTTCATGTGTTACCTCCAAAAAATCCTGCATCAGAGCTTGTCCGGTACAGGATGCTTTTTATATCAACTTACGAAAAATTGTCTGCTGAAACATATCCGGTAACATACTGTCCGACAGGCGTTTTGCCGCAGTAATCAGCTCTTGTGGTAATACGATAGCGGCCGTTCTTGCAGGCAACACCGTCATAAATGTAATAAGTACCGCTGATTCTTTTAGAAATCGCCGTTGTTTCCGCACTTGCAAACAGGGGCGTATTGGCGCAAATAGTCACTTTTTGTCCTTTGCTCCAAACAGCAGACTTTGTGTACACTGCTTTACCCGAATTGTCAAAAACACTGTAGCCTGCCAGACAAGCCCTTTTCGCATTCTCCAAAGAAGAATATGCCCCGATCTGGCTTTTTGCATCAGCCCATGTTTTGCGGACTCGATAAAGCTGTGTTGTTGCAGGTGCAGAAGAACCGGAATTAATGTACGACTGCACCTTTGCCTTGAACTTATCCCAGTGCGGAAGAATGTATGCAGGGCAGTTTTTGTAAGGATTCTTTGCCGTATTGAGATAATCCACAGTGCCCGACTTTCCATCACGGACGTTCAGCCAATGGGTGTGAGTGTAAAGATGGTTGATGTCAAGATTATACTTCTTCAGCAATGCTGCCGCCAGTCTTGCACAGTTGTCCTCGGACTTTTTATCCTTGTCATTGTATGCAGAACTCATAATGCACTCAATGGCAATGGTTCTGCGGTTGCCGTTGCCACTTCCGTCAGCGGCATGCCAGCCACTAAGGCTGAGAGGCAGATTCTGCCACGCACAGGCGTTGTCAACGTAATAGTGAACTCTGACATCGTTCATATTGCCATTGACTGTAGCACGAGTGTATTGCTCTGCTGGAGTAGTTCCGCTTGCTACAGAAATCCAATCGGTGTTATGTACGGTAACGCCAATAATTTTGCCCTCCATGGAAACGGAGGGCATATCGATGTGATTAGGATTGTGGTTGGTGAGTAAATACTCGTTGACGGTAACACCGCCGAGGGTTGTTGTTTTATCAGGTTTCAGAATTGCCATGATTAGATTCCTCCTTGCTATTTTCCTGCATTCTTCCGGCTTTTTCCTGTAGTACATCAATTGCATTTTTCAAAGCCGGCGGATAAGGAATGCCCATTAAACTTGTGTTCTCCAGAATCGAAAGTAACTCATTGACACAAAATGCAATGCAAACAGCATCACGGACATAGGTTGTGCCAAGCAGAATATCAATTCTGACAGCAACCACGATCAGCAGCAAAACGCAGAACTTTTTCAGCAGACCGATCCAGCCTGCCGAACTACTCAATCTGCCAGATGCAGACTTCTTGCTTTTGCCCATAGCAGCAGTGACAAGACCTGTTAGAAAATCCACACCCATAAAGATGAGCAACGTCACCAGTGCAGAGTCCCAGCCGCCAAAAACAGCGGCTATAAAGCCGCCTGCCAAACCTGCAATTGTACAGATCCATTCTTTCATAAACATCACCCTTTCAAAAATTTGATTGCTTTTACCATCGGATGTGAGTTGTCCGATGTGCCCTTGAAGGCAAGATAATATTCTCCATCCGGTACATTTTCCAGTGATTGCATCACGGAAATATATGTATCGGAATAAAGCCATTTGAATGATAACTCTACTGCATTTCCTGCCTGTATTTCTTCATAAATATACCTAGCAAGTTCAGCATCCGCCTTATCTGTTTTCTTTACCAGATAAAACTCAGCCTCTTGTGATGCACCTACTGTATAACTGAGAATCAGATGCATGGAAGCGGTCAGAGCAACAGGTGTCAGACAAAGAACAAATACCGTCCCAGACCAGCTGAAATCGGTCTGGTTAAAATAAAGCGCATAGTCATTATCGGCACAGCAAAAATGCGGATAGCTTTCCGAAAAACCTGAAAGCGAACGATATCCGTCATTGTAATATGTGTAGATATTCTCACCGTAAGTGGTCAGTGTATCGGCACCAAATTCAAACAGAACGTTATAGCTAATGGAAGCTGCACTTTTTATTAGTTCTTCCAAGTATTCAGCATTTTCCTCAAGCTTTTGCAATTTATCTTTGGTTGCATAATTGGACAGGTCAACTTCGGGTGCATCTTTTCCGGGTTGTCCATCCGCACCTTTCAAAGAGGCGAGCCACTCCGTTTCTGTTCCAGTAAATCCATGCTCTACGGCAATTATGTATGCGGATTTCCCGTCTGTCCCGTTGGTTCCCGGTTCGCCGTCTTTGCCGGGTAGTCCGTCAGCACCGTCCTTTCCATCAATGCCTTTCAAGCTTTCCAACCATTCGGCTTCTGTTCCAGTGAAACCATTTGCAACAGCGATTTCATAAGCAGATTTACCGTCAGAGCCATTGACTCCGTCCTGACCATCTGCGCCATTCTGACCATCAATGCCGTCTTTCCCTGGTTCGCCATCAGCACCGTCTTTTCCGTTGATACCGTCTTTACCATCAATACCTTTCAGACTTTCCAGCCACTCCGTTTCAGTTCCGACAAATCCATTTTCAATTGCTATCTGATATGCTGATTTTCCGTCTTTTCCTTTCTCACTTATTTTCTGTAAAAGCTGTGTATACAAATCCGGTGTTGGAGGAATCGGACTGTTGTCATCATCTCCCACAAATCCGGATTGACGAATATTCAACGTAACAGGAACAGTAGTTGCCCTCAGACCCTCTGTATTCTCAGCATCATAACCGAACACCGACATTTTCACTGAACCTGCATGAAGCTCTGCAGGTAGTAGACAAGACAAATCATCTGTTCCAAGCACTCTGTTGTAAGTTTCATCGCACTGCGTAAACTGTACCACCTTGTGAAACTTCTTCCAATCGCCGTCAAAAGTGAATTTCAGCGTGACAAAAGCAATCTGATCGGATGCAATAATCTCACGCTCCAGAATTTCAATTTTCTGCTGTCTGACTAAAAGTTTCAGCATCAGTCTATCACCTCAATCCACGCCTTTGATGTATTGTCATACTCAAAAAGTCCGTCTGTACACTGGATTTTGGTTAGTCCGGAAAGTCCGTCCCAGTTACTGCCTTTTGTAATACTGCTCCACTGACTTGTAGTACCGTAAAAACTGATACTTTCAAGACTGCTGCAGTAAGTAAAGGCACATTCACCGATGCTTTTTACCTTTGACGATATGGTCAGGGTCTGCAGCTTCGTACATCCGGTAAACATGAATGCTCCGAGCAGCGTTCCGTTTATATGTGCTTCTGTCAGATTCAAGCAGTCACGGCACAGATATTTTCCGATTGCAGTGACACTTGCTGGAATAGTAATAGAAGTGATTGCTGTACCCCAGAAAGCACTGCCGCCAAGTGTAGTCACCTTATCCGGAATGTTAATATCTGTAAGCCCATGCACATATCCGATGCGGTCATCGCTCTGCATAAAGGAACTGTCTGCAATAGATGTAAGACTATTCGGCAGTGTGGCAGATGTCAGATTAATTGCGTCCATGAAAGCATCTTCTCCGAGATGTGTAATGCCAGAGGAAACAATAAGGGTTTTGATGGTTTCATTATCTCTTAACGGAGAATGATTGTCTGAATCATAATCATACATAGCACCTGTACCACGCAGGAGAAGTTTGCCGTTGGAGTAGAGTACATAGTAAATATCCTCACCGCACTGTCCGGTTGTAACAATATCACCTGTAAGATCATCGACTTTTGGTTTGCAGCAAGTCCACGGTATACTGTAAGTCGGAAATCTGCTTGTTATAAGCGGCAAGAAGGGTGTCTATCTGTTCCATTTTCAGCAGCATTTCAGAGACACGGCATTTCCCAAGAATGCACTTCACATAACCGCACTTCTTTTCATCACTGCGATAATCCTTGATATTGGATTGAGAAATGCTTGTGATACCGCCATTCAAACGGACTGACGCAAGTGTCAGATAAGTTTTCGTGTCTGTATTTTCAAAGGCAGGAACAGACGGAGAAGTTGCTGCCGTGCCGGACTTCACTTCCAGCTTGCAGGCACGAACAGAATCACTCACATCACAGCTGATGCCGATGGTCACATAACGGCTCAGAGATTCGTCAACATACAGCCGTAGGTCAAGGGTATACGCCATATCGTTGATGAAATAATGACCGCCAATCCATGCTTTTCCTGTGCCGATAACAACAGATAAATTACCACTTGCAGTAACTGAAAAGTTATCACCATATGTATCAAGAATGCCGTTACAAATCAGACTGGACAGGTAGCTTGTGAAATCCTCTGCGGTATACACTCTATCCAGATTCTTTGCATTGAAAAATCCATATGAAAATGCCATAAAATCACGCTCCTTTGAATGTTGGTGTTAAACTCCGACCGTTCTGGTCAAAGCTTTCAATCATGCCGATCAGCTGTATTTTCGGCTGAATCAAGCCGAAACGTTTATGCTCCACTGTCACATAATCACCGACAAAGTAATCTTTGTTGTACTGATACTGAGTGGAAAATGCAGCAATTGTGGATTCCGATGCCGTCTGCGGAGGAATTATATTTTCTGCACCGGATTCTTTTAATAGCTCCAGATATTCTGCATCGCTGACATCTTCCTCCTGAGCCGTATTTCGCTCGTCCACATACACTTCATATCGGTCAAGATAGGTCGGCTCTGTGCCGGAATAATAGGTAGTTCGCTTTCTTGCATTTCCTTCACCACAGCCGAAAACATAGGAAAAATTCTTTTGCACGGAAGAATCCGCAGCATAAGAAAATGAAAGCAGATTGTTGTAAGAATCAGAGAAAACAATATGAGGATTAGTGTTTTGCTGTATACTTCTGTCCGTTCCTTTAAACAAATCACACTTCAAAGCATTATTGTCTATGCGGATATTTGCAGAACCGCCGATGGTTTCACAGATGGTATACAGCCATTCCATCAAATTATCATAGCTGACCTGCAATCTCGTTTTGTCCTGCCAGCATTCACCGCTGACCGTTCCTATAGAAAGTCCGGGAATACTGCGAATGCCTGCTGAAATCACGTTTTGCGACAGCACGTTTCTGACAATGTTTTCGTAGGTGTTGTTCGCCGAAAAAGACGGATAAATAATTCTTCGCTCCAGCAAGCAAGTGAGAAATCTGCCCGAAACAGTGAGATAATCGCCGTCTTCTGCATCAGTTTCAATTTTCACCGATTCAATGATTCCATAGTGTTCCTTATCATCATCACGCCCGACAATTCTGCCTGTCTGGAAGATTTCAATATTCTGCGGACTTGCGGCAATGTACACCTCAAAAGCACCGCAGGAATAATATTCAACGTCCCACAAAAGAGAAGAAAAGCTGTCGCATATTGCTTCAAGGGTTATAGAGAGTTTATCCTCTGTTGGAATCATATTGTATATTTCAATCTGCATTTTTCACACTCCCAAGTACGCATTGCGGTGTATCAGACGAACTTTCAGTTCTGAAAGTCCATCAGATGCACGGACATAAAATTTGCTTTCTCCTGGTCTTAATGTCAACCATGTGGAACCTGAAACCAGACGATTGATGATATTTGTAACAACGCCTTCACGCTCCAAGGTTACAGTTTTATTGCCTGTTTTCGTGGTTATGGTGATGACATCACCATCTTTTAGTTCGCCGAGAATCTGCATATATTCATCTGTTACAGCATTGTAGATAGTCGGATTCTTTGCAGGTCCTCCGCTGATTTCAAGAGTAAAGCCAACCTCATCACCGTCATTTACAATGGTCATAATGTTCTGCGTGTTGGCAAAAGACTGGGTCCCGAGTTGGAAAAGAATCTTTTGGACG
>ENA-UONX01003308-UONX01003308.1-human-gut-metagenome-genome-assembly--contig:-P74old-NODE-3308-length-10067-cov-11.190272_pt1 | contig 10067 bp, 9 predicted proteins | sample MGYA00242466_ERZ724013 | MGnify/ENA metagenome assembly ERZ724013 | reverse complement strand
CGAGGCCGGCACGCAGCAGCTGCAGCTGACCCTGCAGATGCATGAGCGCCGCCTGGCCGAACTGCGCCAGCGCGCCGAAACGCTGCGCAGCGACCTCGCCGCGTGCAGCAGCCGCAAGCTGGAGCTCGAGGGCCAGCGCACCCGCACCGACCGCGACGCGCAGGCGCGCAACCGCGACCTGCTGGATATGCAGGGGCTCGTGTCGCGCTTCGAGCAGAAAAAGCTCTCGGCCGACATGGAGGAAAAGCAGATCCTCGATAAACTCTGGGACAATTATGAGCTCAGCCGCACGGCGGCCGAGGCGCTGCGCCAGCCGATCGAGAACATGACGAAGGCCAACCGGCAGATCGCCGAACTGCGGCGCAATATCGGCGCGCTGGGCACGCCGAACCTCGGCGCGATCGACGAATTCACGCGCGTGAACACGCGCTACACCTTCCTTACCGGCCAGCGGGACGACATCCTCAAGGCCAAGCGCGAGCTGACCGGCATCATCGCCGACGTGACGGGGGAGATGGAGGGCATCTTCACCACGCAGTTTCAGGCGATCGACCAGGCGTTCCGCCAGACATTTCTGGAGCTGTTCGGCGGCGGCAAGGCCGCGCTCGTGCTTGAAGACCCGGAGCACGTGCTCGACAGCGGTATTGAGATCAAGGTGCAGCCGCCTGGCAAGGCGCTCTCGACGCTGAGCCTCATGTCCGGCGGCGAGATGGCGTTTGTGGCCATTGCACTCTATTTTGCCATTTTGAAGGTGCGGCCGACGCCGTTTTGCGTCATGGACGAGATCGAGGCTGCGCTCGACGAGGCAAATGTCACGCGCTATGTGCAGTATATGCGCCGCCTCGCCAAGAACACGCAGTTTCTCGTCATTACGCACCGCCGCGGCACCATGGAGGAGGCCGACCATCTGTTCGGCGTGACCATGCAGGAAAAAGGCGTGTCCCGCGTCATCGAGCTTTCGCTGGATGAAGCGGCTAAAACCATATCGTAACGGAGAAGATAGTTCTATGGGATTTTTTGATAAGATCAAACAGGGCCTGACCAAGACCAAGACGAAGATGGACGCCCAGCTGACCGGCATTTTTGCCGCCTATGAGCCGGGGGACGAGGAATTTTTCGAGGACCTTGAGGAGACGCTCATCCTCGCCGACACCGGCGTGGAGACGACGACCAAGGCCATCGCGCAGCTGCGCAAGGCCATCGAGCTCAAGAAGCTGCGCACCGGCGCGGAGGTGAAAAAGGAGTTCGTGCAGATCCTCACGCGCATCCTCAAAGTGCAGGACACCATGCTCCTGCTCACGACGCAGCCGTCGGTCGTACTCGTCGTCGGTGTTAACGGCGTCGGCAAGACGACGACGATCGGCAAGCTTGCCGCCCAGCTCAAGAAAGAAGGCAACCGCGTTCTGCTCTCGGCGGCGGACACGTTCCGCGCCGCGGCGGCCGACCAGCTCACCGTCTGGGCGCAGCGCGCGGGCGTGGACATCGTCAAACACGAGGAGGGATCCGATCCCGCCGCCGTGGTGTTCGACTCCATTCAGGCGGCGAAGGCCCGCGGCACAGACGTTGTCATCATCGACACCGCCGGCCGCCTGCACAACAAAACAAACCTCATGAACGAGCTCAATAAGATCACCCGCGTCATCCGCCGCGAGCTGCCGGAGGCCGATATCGAAACGCTCATGGTGCTCGATGCCACGACCGGCCAGAACGGCCTCATCCAGGCCAAGCAGTTTCTCGACACGGCCGACCTCACCGGCATCGTGCTCACAAAGCTCGACGGTACGGCTAAGGGCGGCATCGTCTTTGCCATCGCAAACGACCTGCAGCTGCCGGTGAAATACGTCGGCGTTGGCGAGCAGATCGACGATCTGCTCGAGTTCAAGCCCGCGGAATTTGTGGAGGCGCTGCTGTCATGATCCTAGCAAGCAACAACGCACATAAGCTCGAGGAGTTTCGCGCCATCTTTGCGGACATGGGCATCGAGATCATCCCGCAGAGCGCGGCCGGCTGCCACTTTGAGGTGGACGAGACGGGGGAGACCTTCGAGGAAAACGCCTACCTGAAGGCCATCGCCGTGACCCGCGCGACGGGGCAGCCCGCCGTCGCGGACGATTCCGGCCTTATGGTCGATGCGCTCGGCGGCGCGCCCGGCGTGCACTCGGCCCGCTATACCGGCCGGCACGAGGATTCGGACGCCGCGCGCTACACGCTCTTGCTCCATAACCTCGGCGACCGCACCGACCGCACGGCCCGGTTCGTGTCGTGCATCTGCTGCACGTTCCCGAACGGCGACGTCCTGCGCGCCCGCGGCACGTGCGAGGGCAGCATCCTGTTTGCGCCGCGCGGGGAAAACGGCTTCGGCTATGACCCCGTGTTTCAGCCGGACGGCTATACCTGCTCCATGGCGGAGCTGCGCCCGGAAGAGAAAAACGCCATTTCCCACCGCGGGAATGCGCTCAAAATCCTGAAAGAAGAATTGAGGAACTACTATGCTGACAAGTAAACAGCGCGCCCAGCTGCGCGGTCTCGCTGCGACGGAGGACACCATCGTCCACATCGGCAAGGGCGGCATCACGGACAACATCATCACCCAGATGAGCGACGCGCTCAAGGCGCGCGAGCTCGTCAAGGGCCGCGTGCTTGAAAACTCGCTCCTGTCCGCGCGCGAGGCGTGCGACCGGCTCGCCGAGGTCTGCCGCGCAGAACCCGTGCAGGTCATCGGATCGAAGTTCGTGCTCTATAAGCGCAACGAGCAGAAGCCGAAGATCGAGCTCGTGAAAAAGGCACGCAAATGAAGATCTGCATCTATGGCGGCAGCTTCAACCCGCCGCATCTGGGACATACGGCCGCGCTGCGCGCGGTGCGCGCGGCCATCCGGCCGGATCTGACGCTCGTCATTCCGGATCGCATCCCACCGCACAAGGAGCTCACGGCGGGCAGCCCGGAGCCGGCGGAGCGCCTGCTCATGACGATGATGGCCTTCGCAGACGAGCCGGGCGTGGAGGTTTCTGACATGGAGCTGCACCGCTCCGGCAAGAGCTACACGGCCGACACCGTGCGCGAGCTGAGCGCGTGCAATCCGGACGCGGAGCTGTATCTCGTCATCGGCACGGATATGCTCACGACGTTTGAGCAGTGGCACGATTTTCGGTATCTGCTCGCTCAGGTGACGCTCGTCGCGCTCGCCCGCACGGGCGATGAGCATGCGGAGGTCGAGCGCTTCAGCGCCTACCTGCGCGGGACGTATGACGCGCGCGTCATCGCCCTGCCGGCCGAGCCGATCCCGGTCACGAGCACGGCCGTTCGTGCGCTGCTGCCGCGGCGGCGGGGCAGCGAGTACCTCGCGCCGAATGTGTATGCGCACATCATCCAGCAGCGGCTCTACGGCGCAAAGCCCGATCTCAACTGGCTGCGCGAGCAGGCTTATCCCATGCTCAAGCCGCGGCGAATCTCCCATGTCTGGGGCTGCGAGCACGAGGCGCGTCACCTCGCCGAGCGCTGGGGCTGCGATCCGGATGCTGCCGCAGAGGCCGGAATTTTGCACGATTGCACGAAAAAATTAGAGCTATCTGACCAATTGCTATTGTCTGATAAATATGGTATCATAAACGATACGGTCGAAACGGCCAACACCAAGCTCCTGCACGCAAAAACCGGCGCTGCCGTGGCCAGGGATCGTTTCGGCGTACCACTTGAGATAGAAAATGCCATCCGCTGGCACACGACCGGCAAGCCCGATATGACCACACTCGAAAAGGTCCTGTATATGGCCGACTATATCGAGCCGTCGCGGGATTTTGACGGCGTGGACGAGCTGCGGCGGCTCGCTTACACCGATCTGGATGCGGCCATGGTGCTCGGGCTGAAGATGAGCCTGGAGGATCTGAAGGCCGGCGGCATCACGCCGCACGAGAACACGGTGCAGGCATTAAACTGGTATCAGGGCAGGGAAAAAGAATATGAAAAGACGACAGAGTGACGATCGCTATCCGGGCGATTACGGCGGATATGACGATCAGGGTTACGACCGTTACGACGGCGGCTATGACGATTCCTACGACGACGGCAGCGGCTTTCAGGACGACCCGTTTTCCGAGGCATCTGCGGCGGTGAACCACCGCGTGCAGGCGCAGCAGTCGCAGGCAAAGCGCAAGAAAAAGAAAAAAGTGCGCATCACGGTCATCGTGGTCGTGGTGCTGGCGCTGCTCATCGGCGAGTTTGCGATCCTGATGAACCACTGGATCAGCCCGCCGAGCCTGAGCGACGGCGATTCGGACGATGTGAGCGTCAGCACAGACGGCCGCAAGAAAGGGTGCTACACGTTCCTCATCGCCGGCAAGGACCGCGCGGCCGGTCTGACGGATACGGTGCTCGTCGGCATGCTCGACACGGAGAACAAGTCTCTGAAGTTTGTCAGCATCCCGCGCGACACGGCCGTGAACGTGTCCTACAAGCCCAAGAAGATGAACCAGTACTACGCCGCGGCCGAAAACAACGGCAAGGACGGCGTGGAGGCGCTCATCGGCGGCGCGGAGCAGATTCTCGGCTACCGGGTCGACAGTTATGCGCTCTTTGACGTGGAGGTGTTCGTCGAGCTCATTGACGCCATGGGCGGCATCGACTTTGACGTCCCGGTCGATATGGACTATGACGACCCCGGTCAGGATCTGAGCATCCATGTCCAGAAGGGCTATCAGCACCTCAACGGCTATCAGACCATGGGCGTGTTCCGCTTCCGCAACACGTATGCCAACGGCGATATCGGCCGCATCGACGTGCAGCACCAGTTGCTTAAGGCCATGACGAGCCAGTTTTTGAAGCTGCACAACATCCCAAATCTCAACAAACTCATTGACATCTATGAAAAGGATGTCACCACAAACCTGTCGGCAGGCAATGTGATGTTCTATGTCAAGGAGTTTTTGAAGCTCGATGAGAGCGCCATCTCGTTTGAGACGATCCCCGCCAATTACAGTGGCACCAAAAACGGTATGTCCTACGTGTTCATCCACGTGGACGAGTGGCTGGATTATCTCAACACCTGGCTCAACCCCTATACGAAGGAGATCACGTCCGCGGATGTGGACATTCTCTATGAATCCAATGGGCAGGTCGTGGCCACTTCCGGCACGGTTCAGGGCCCAAACAAATGGTAACAAAAAGGAAGGATGTAGCATTATGATGCCTGCTAACGAGCTTGCTGCGGTCATCGTCAAGGCGCTGGACGCAAAAAAGGGCGAGAACATTCAGCTGCTCAAAACCCAGGACCTGACGACGCTGGCAGACTATTTTGTCATCTGCACGGCCAGCTCCTCGACGCACGTGAAGACCCTGACCGACGCCGTGGAAGCGGCGGCGGACGACGTGGGCGAACCCGTCCTGCGCCGGGAGGGGCACCGCAGCGGCAGCTGGGTCCTGCTCGACTATGGCTGCGTGATCGTGCACGTGTTCCAGGACGAGGCCCGCAAGTTTTACGATCTGGAGCGGCTCTGGAGCGACGCGGAGGTCGTGGACATTTCCGATATGCGCGCCTGAGCGCCAAAACAAAACCAACCGGGGCGGATGCTTGTTCCGCCCCGTGACCTACTTATGATTTTTTGATTTTTCAGAGAGAAGTGAATGCTATGAAGTACGATTTCCAGGCGATCGAGAAAAAATGGCAGGCGCGCTGGGAGGAAGAAAAGCCCTTCGCAGCCGTCACCGGCGACCCGCGGCCGAAGTTTTACGGCCTGATCGAGTTCCCGTACCCCTCCGGACAGGGCCTGCACGTCGGCCACCCGCGCCCGTTCACGGCGATGGATATCATCTGCCGCAAGCGCCGGATGCAGGGCTACAACGTTCTGTTCCCGATCGGCTTTGACGCCTTCGGCCTGCCGACCGAGAACTACGCCATCAAGAACCATATCCACCCGGCTGTCGTGACGAAAAACAACATTGCCAACTTCACCAAGCAGCTCAAAATGCTCGGCTACAGCTTTGACTGGGACCGTGCGGTCGATACGACCGATCCGAGCTACTATAAGTGGACGCAGTGGATCTTCCTGCAGATGTATAAGCACGGTCTGGCCTATAAGACCACCATGCCCGTCAACTGGTGCACGAGCTGCAAGTGCGTGCTGGCGAATGAAGAGGTCGTCAACGGTGTCTGCGAGCGCTGCGGCAGCGAGGTCGTGCGCAAGGAGAAGAGCCAGTGGATGCTCGCCATCACGAAGTATGCCCAGCGCCTGATCGACGATCTGGACGATGTGGATTACATCGAGCGCGTCAAGACCCAGCAGCGCAACTGGATCGGCCGCTCCACCGGCGCGGAGATCACGTTCAAGACCAATGTCGGCGACGATATCACCGTCTACACCACCCGTGCCGATACGCTCTTCGGCACGACGTACATGGTCATTTCGCCGGAGCATCCGCTGCTCAAGCAGTGGCAGCCGCACATTGCCAACTGGGACGCCGTGGCCGCCTATCAGGAAGAGGCTGCGCACAAGTCCGATTTTGAGCGCGGCGAGCTCAACAAGGAAAAGACCGGCGTCCGTCTCGAGGGCATCGAGGTCATGAACCCCGTGACGCATAAGGCGCTGCCCATGTTCGTCTCGGACTACGTTCTCATGGGCTACGGCACCGGCATCGTCATGGGCGTTCCGGGCCACGACCAGCGCGACTGGGAGTTTGCCACGAAGTTCGGCCTGCCGATCGTCGAGGTCGTCGCCGGCGGCGACGTGACGAAGGAAGCCTTCGTCGCCAAGGACGACAGCGCCGTCATGGTCAACTCCGGCTTCCTCAACGGCATGACCGTTAAAGAAGCCATCCCCGCCATGAAGAAATACGTCGTGGAGCAGGGCTTCGGCAAGGAAAAGGTCAACTACAAGCTGCGCGACTGGGTCTTCAGCCGCCAGCGTTACTGGGGCGAGCCGATCCCGCTCGTCAACTGCCCGAAGTGCGGCTGGGTGCCGATCCCGGAGGATCAGCTCCCGCTCGTGCTCCCGCAGGTGGACAGCTATGAGCCCACCGACGACGGCGAGAGTCCGCTCAGCAAGATGACCGACTGGGTCAACACCACCTGCCCGCAGTGCGGCGGCCCTGCCAAGCGCGAGACCGACACCATGCCGCAGTGGGCCGGCTCGAGCTGGTATTTCCTGCGCTACATGGATCCGCACAATGACAAAGCGCTCGCTTCCAAAGAGGCGCTGGACTACTGGAGTCCCGTCGACTGGTACAACGGCGGCATGGAGCACACCACGCTCCACCTGCTCTACAGCCGTTTCTGGCACAAGTTCCTGTATGATATCGGCGTCGTGCCGACCAAGGAGCCGTATCAGAAGCGCACGAGCCATGGCATGATCCTCGGCGAGGGCGGCGAAAAAATGTCCAAGTCCCGCGGCAACGTCGTCAATCCCAACGACATCGTCGATCAGTACGGCGCGGACACCATGCGCCTGCACATCATGTTCATCGGCGATTTTGAGAAGGCCGTCACCTGGTCCAACGAGGCCGTCAAGGGCTCGAAGCGCTTCCTCGACCGTGTCTGGAATCTGGCCGAGAGCTGCACGGACGATCCGGCCATCTTGGACAAGAACGAGGCGATCATCCACAAGACCATCAAGAAGGTCACGGAGGATATCGACGAACTGAAGATGAACACCGCCATCGCGTCCATGATGACCATGGTCAACGAGTTTGCCGCCAACGGCTGCACGAAGGGCGACATGGAGCAGCTGCTGCTCCTGCTCAGCCCGTTTGCGCCGCACATCGTCGAGGAGCTCTGGGAGCGGCTCGGCTTTGCCGCCAAGTACGGCAAGATGTGCTGCCAGTGCGACTGGCCGACGTATGACGAGACCAAGACGGTTGACACGACTGTTACCATGGCCGTGCAGGTGCTCGGCAAGCTCAAGGGCACCGTCACCGTCGCCAAGGACAGCGACCAGCAGACCGTCGTCGACGCGGCGCTGCAGCTCGACAAGGTCCAGCGTCAGATGGAGGGCATGCAGATCGTCAAAGTCATCCACGTCCCGAACAAGCTCGTCAACCTGATTTTGAAGCCGAAGGCATAACTTCATCTTGACATCGGCGGTAATTGCAATTATAATATTAACGCTAAAGCCATGCATGATGGCCCTTGAAGCGCCGCAAGGCGTATTTGGAGGGAGGGAATAAAATGTCTGAAATCTACGTCAAGGAGAACGAGTCTCTGGACAACGCGCTCAAGAGATTTAAGCGCAGCTGTGCCAAGGCCGGCGTCATGTCTGATCTGCGCCGCAAGGAGTACTACCAGAGCCCCAGCGTTCGTCGCCGCAAAAAGTCGGAGGCTGCTCGCAAGAACAAGAATAAGCGTTATTACTAATGCAAACAAAAAATCCTGCATCTTCGGATGCAGGATTTTTTTCTTGCTTTTTCAGGTCTGCGGTTCGTACACCGGCAGGTCCACATACGTCGGTGTGTGCGCCAGCGCCGGGATCAGCACGTCGATGGCGTCCGCCATGCGCAGCTTGAGCGTTGACGTGTTGATGCACGGGTGGCAGCAGAGGTACGCATCCTGCAGCAGGTCGCGGTCGATGAGCAGGCGCACGCGCCCGTCATGGTCGTTCATCAGCCCCAGCACGCTCACAGAGCCGGGCGCGATGTCCAGCAGCTCGAGCATATGCTCCGGGGAGGCAAACGACAGCCGCGCGCTGCCGATCTGGTGCGAGAGATCCTTCGTGCGAAACGGCTTGTGCCCCGGCATCAGCAGCAGATAAAATGCCGTCTGCTGCCGGTTCGTGAGGAAAAGATTCTTGCAGATCCCGGCGCCGAGCACCTGCTCCACGGCGGCGCAGGCTTCGATCGTGTCGGCAGCGTCGTGATCGGCCCGGTCGTAGGCGAGCCCCAGACGGTCGAGCAGGTCGTAGCAGCGCAGCTCCTTGTCCAGCCGCTGCCCACTCACTGGGCGGCCGTGATATAAATTCTGGTCAACATACATAGCGGTAACTCCTTAAAAATCGGTCTGCCGCCATTATAGCGGCTTTGGCGTGCGGGTTCAAGTCCCGCACGTCCGGTTGACAGGTCGGGTTGAAACGGGTACAATGTATGCTGTGAAACTGTGCAGAAAGGAACGTCCCATGGCATATCAGCTCATCGCCGTCGATATGGACGGCACATTGCTCAATTCCAAAAAAGAGATCACACCGCGCACGGAGGCCGCTGTTACGGCAGCGCTTGCGCGCGGGTATCACGTCGTCATGACGACCGGCCGCTGCTACCGGCAGATCGTGCCGTATATGGCGCAGTTTCCGGCCATGCGCTATGCCATCACGTCCAGCGGCGCTGCCGTGGCCGACTGCGCGCAGGATCGGATCATTTCGGCGCAGAACCTCCCGGCAGATGTCGCGGCAGAGCTTGTCCGCGCGTTCGAGGGGCTCGACGGCTTCCCGATCCTCTTCTTCAACGGCGAGGCGCTCTACCGCCCGGAGCTGCTCGATGACCCGCAGCACTTCGGCATGGACGCTTATGTGGACAATTTCAAATCCCACTGCACGGCCTGCGAGGACATGGAGCGGCGCTTTCTCGCAGCGCCCTATCCCGTGGAGAAGCTGGATTTTTACTTTGTCGATTCCGCCGAGCGCGCCAAGTACCTCGCGCGTGTGCAGGATGTGCGCGCCTGGGTCGTCCCGTGCGAGAGTGCGGGTGTGGAGATCAACGCCATCGGCACCGATAAGGGGAGCGGGCTGCAGGCGCTGTGCCGCTGCCTGAACATTCCCATCAGCGCGACGATCGCCATCGGCGACTCGGAAAACGACCGCCCGCTCCTGCGCGACGCCGGCCTGCCGCTCGCAATGGGCAACGCGATCGCAGACGTGAAGGCCGCAGCGCGGTATGTCATGCCCGACTGCGACCACGATGGCGTGGCCGAGGCCATTGAACGCTTTCTGCTCGCGCAAAGTTGACCCCGCGCGCGAAGCATTGTATGATAAGAAATGACCCCATTTTTGGGGCAGTGTAACAGGAGGCAGTGTCCATGGACAACATTCAGCAGCTAAAACAGTGGATCGACGGCAGCGACCGGATCGTGTTTTTCGGCGGCGCCGGCGTCT
>ENA-UONX01003307-UONX01003307.1-human-gut-metagenome-genome-assembly--contig:-P74old-NODE-3307-length-10069-cov-6.471340_pt1 | contig 10069 bp, 9 predicted proteins | sample MGYA00242466_ERZ724013 | MGnify/ENA metagenome assembly ERZ724013 | reverse complement strand
GAAGCCCTGCTCGTTTCAACGGGGGTTATGGGGTTCTTAGGGGATTTAAGGGGGAAAAATCGAAATTTCCCCCTAATCCCCTAAGCCCAGCGGAGCGCGTTCCCTTCAAGCGTCATCTAAAATAAAAAAATATTTATATTGCAAAGGAGCAAATCGTATGCAGTTCAGCAAAGAACAGAACCTGACCTTCGAACAGGCCGTCGAAAAGATGTTTGAAAAGCTCGGCGACAGCAAAATCATGGCGCTGGCCAGCGCGGTGGGCACGCACGTGATGGTGCGCAACGTAAGCTGCCTGTTCTACAACAACAAAATCTATTTCAAGACGGACAAGAATTTCCGCAAAACCCAGCAGCTTTTTGAAAACCCGAACGTCGCGCTCTGCTGGAGCGGCGTTCAGGTCGAAGGCGTCGCGGAAAACAAAGGGCTTGTCGTTGACGAGCCGGGGCGCACGTTCGAAACCCTCTATAAGAAATACCTCTGGGGCAGCTACAACAAGTATTCCCACGAGGACACGGAGATTTTGATCGAGGTCACGCCGAAGTTTGTGGAAATCTGGGATACCAGTCTGGATAACTACGCCTATCAGCTTTTCATTGATTTCGAAAAGCACGAGGTCGTCTTTAAGCCGTATGACGAGCGGTAAGGCGGGCTGAAAAAGCATATACGCAAGGGGTCTGTTGCCGAATCGTTTTTCCGCAACAGACCCCTTGTCGTATCTTCCTTCGGCCGCGCGTTTTGTCAGCGCAGCGTCAAACCGTTTCGATCCGTCTTTTCCAGCACATCAAACGGAACCAGAACGGGTTCGCCGGACGATTCCTGCGGACGGATATCGGTGCCATTGCTGAACACCATAAAACGTCCGTCCGGCATCGGGCAGACGCTGAAGCCGTAATCCCCATGATAATAGAACCTTCGCACATCCGTCGATACTTCCCGCATATCCTGATCCAGTTCCATGACAAACACGTTGTATTGATCGCGCGAAACCGCAACGCCATGCCCGAAGATCATCAGTCGGCCGCTGTCCGGCTGGAAAGCGAAGCCGCAGGAAAGCACCAGTCTGTCCGCAGACAACGTGCGGCTGAGCAGCACATTGCCGTCCGCATCCACACGTTCGATGTGAATGGGGCTGTATTTCTTTCCACTTTCCTTTTGGAGGACATAGAGATATCCGTCCCCCGGACAGCGTATCCCGATATATTGCCGATATTCGCGTTGCCAAAGGACGTCCCCGTCCCTTAGCGCGTAAACGGTAGATACGCCGTCATCCCCGGCGTAGCGTCGGCTGTTCACCACATACAGCGTATCGTCCTTTGCCCTTAAAACCGACATGACAGTGCTTTCCGGCTCAAACCGATAGGTTTGCAGCGGCGTTCCGTCATACCGGTAGATTTGCATCATGCCGGTTTCCCTTTTATAGACGGAAAACGCATCGCCAAGCACCGTGATCTCCGTGCGCTCTCCGTAATCCGGAATCGCCGCGATTTGCTCCACGCCCGCGTCCGTCCAGCGATACACCGCGGCCGTGACCGCGCGGTCTGTCCCTTCTTCATCCTCCTGCAAGACAGTCTGCGCAATCACATAGCATTCGCCGCCAACCGGCATAAATTCGAGGGGACTCCAACTCTGATCGACTGCGACCTCATACGGCAGATCGCGATACACGCTGCCGCCGCGCATCCATTCGAAATGCCAAAAATATCCGTCGCCGACCGTGCCCACCCGGTCGCTCCATGTTTTGAAAAACATATCGCCGTTTTCCAAAATCGGGTTCGGCGCAAAAACCGCAAACCCGTTGGTCTTCACCGCATAAGCGGAAAAATCCTCGGCCAGCGCCGCGTGCGCAAAAGCAAGCAGCGCCATCAACAGCAGCATCGTTCGTTTCATTCCGTTCTTCCTCCCGTTTTTTTCTTCCTTTTCAGGAACATTCTTTATATAAAACGACCGACCCGCTCCATTTCTTCCCATATATTTCCGCCTGCCCCTCCGTCAAAGGCTGCAAAGCGTCAAACGCCTGCTCACGCGGGCGATTTCACGCATTTTCCGATATTGGGCAAAACCTCCCGTTACAGCGCATTTTCACGCCGCAACGGGAGGTCTTTTTCTATTCTCCGTTTTTCTATCCGTTTTTCAGGGGGAGCTCTCTTTGTTCGGAAAGCCGCTTTTGCAGCAGCCCTTCGCGTTTATTCGACGTTCTCAAAGAAATCCCCGCCGACGATATCCGGCCCGACGGTCGTATAGACGAGCGAAAATTTGGCGTTGCCCGTCTTGCCCTCGTCGGTGACGACATAGCGCGTCTTTTGCTGGGTGACGTGCAGCAGGAAGGCCTCCTGTGCGAGCTGTTCGCCCGTCTTGCCGCCCATGGCGGACAGCGGAACGTTCCAATCCATGCGGATCACGTTCTCCTCGCCCATGTGCAGATAGAGCTTTTTGACCGTCCACGTGCCGTATGCCTCGCAGAGCGCGGGGAGCACGGAGGGATTCGCCGCGTTTTCCACGCAGTAAACGCTCGCGTCGGCGGTGACTTTGTGCGCGCCGTGGCCGTATTCGCCGCCCCTGTCGTGGGTCACGACCACGTCCGGCTTATACCGGCGAATCAGCCCCATGACGTATTTGCGCACCCTTTCCCTGCCCCATTGGTCGTATATCACGGCCATGTTGGTGGAATATGCGTCGCCGAACGGGCCGATCACGGGGTATTGGCGAACGCCCATGTGCCACAGGCCGTTGAGCAGCTCGCTCCGCCGCGCCGCGCTTGCGCCGCTCATGTAGGCCACGACGACGCTCTTCTCCCGCTCGACCGCATAGGTCGGAATCGTGCCGCCGAAGAAGATCAGCTCGTCGTCCGGGTGCGTCGCCAGCACAAGCAGATCGGCCTTTTCAGCCGTCGTCTGCCAGCGCTGCACCCAGTCCGGAAGCTCGCCCTCGCCGAAGACGAAGACCTCGTTGAATTTGAGCCGCGTGGTCACGCCCGAGTTTTCCACGATGCGGAAATGGTTCTGTCCGTTCAGCTCGACCAGCGCGTGCAGGTAATCCGTGCCGCCCTCGGCGACGACCCGCCATTTGCCGTCCACGCGCTCCTCCACCGCCCACGACTGGGGCATTTCGGTAAAGCAGACGTACAGATAGCCCGCCGTTTCGCCCTCCGGCAGCTCAAATTCCAGATACGGCCTTCTGACCCATTCGCTGCGCCACGCCGTCGTATAATCGCCGTCGTGCGCGGCCGTGGTCTTGACCTTTCCGGAGGTGATGACGCAATCCGCCGTCAGCGCTTTGGCCTCCTGCGCCAGCGCGCGCATGGGCGTGAGCAGGAGCGCCAGCGCCAGCAGAGCTCGCAAGATTTTCATTGTCCGTCCCCCGCTCACAGCTTGAGCGCCGCGATGGCCTCTTCGCCATCCATCTCGCCCGTCTCCATGAACCCAAAGCTGTTATACAGTTTCCTGGCCTTCTGATTATCTGGATCATAGGAGAGCCAGCAGTATTCCGCCTCTCCGAAAGGCTTGGTGCGGACGTATTCGACGACCTTTTCAATCGCCTGCTTACCGTAGCCGCGCCCCTGCCAGCGCTCGTCGATCATCAACCGCCACAGGCAGTAGTTGCCCGCGGAAATCGCCGGGTTTTCCTCGCCCGGCAGGTCGCCGTAGCCGATCATCACAAAGCCGACGAGCGCCACGCCGTCATACAGCGCGAACGGCGCGGCAATTCCACCCGCCTCGCGGGTCGCGAACGCCTCCAAAATGCTTTCGATGTTGGAGGCCACGTAATCCGCCTGCGCGCGCTTGACCTTGAGCCGCGCCACCTGCCAAACGTTGTTTCTGTCGATTTTTCTGAGTTCCAACATCTCTTCTTACTCCACCCTCACACTTTTTACGCCGAAATACTGCGCCATGGCCTCATTCGTCCAGAACGCCGCGTCCTCGTAGGCGGTGGGCTTGCCGGTCACGGTCTGCACCGTCCACGCGGGCAGAACCACGTCATCCGCCGCCCCGGCCGCCTCGCACAGCGCATATTCGCGCTGAAACTGCGCGATATACGCATCCTGCGTGCCGTCAAGCTGGTCGCTCACCAGCTTTTTATAATTGCGGAGCTGACCGCCGCACAGACACACCGCCAGCGCCGCCGCCGCCAGCGCGAAGCAGGCGATTTTTCCCCGCCCCGCCGCCAGCGCCGCGCGCTTTTCCGGCCTGACGCGCGCCAGCGCCATCATGCAGACGACCGGCGCGAACAGCAGCACATAGCTGTGATACATGTTGATGACGCGCCCCGACCCCGCGTACCCGGAGGAATACATGTGCGGAATAATCATCGCGCAGAGCATCAGATAGCCGCCCAGCAGCGTAAAGCCGATCCGCGGCAGGCCTTCCCCCGTCTCCCCGCGCTCGTTCATGCGTCGGCTCGCCGCCGGCAGCGCCAGCAGCAGCAGCGCCAAAAGCGGCGTTTTGAGCATGAACCGCAGGATGTATTTCACCGCGTCGCGCAGCGTCCAGCCGATCGAGGCCAGCAGATAGCCAAGCCCGCTCTCGTGCGCGCCGTCCGCCGCCATGCGCACGCTGTTGCCCGGCGCGATCACCGAAATCAGCAGCCCCACGCCGATGGGCAGAAGCATCAGCGCCGTGCGCACCGCCGCCGCGCGCTCATGCGCCGCCGCCCGCCAGAGCGCCAGCATCAGCAGCGCCGCCGCCGTCATCATCGCCGTGATGTAGTTATCCACCCCCAGCGCGAAGAGCAGCGCCCAGCAGAGCGCAAAGGCGAGAATCGTCCCCGCCCCGCAAACCGGGCGCTCGCTCAGGCTGTCCCCCAGCGCGAGCGTCATCAGCGCGACGGCCTGCGCGCCCATGTAAAACCACGCGCCGTTGAACCAGTACACGCCCTCCACGATATCCGGCAGAAACAGGAGCTGCGCGGCGGAAAGCGCGGCAAACGCGGCGCGCCACGGCAGATTCAGCCGCTTTTGCAGAAAATGCTGTAAAAAGACGCGCGTTCCGATCAGAATGAGCCCCAGCAGCACAAAGACGTGCGCGCCGTAGTGCTCGAGGGAGAACACCGCCGGGTTGAGCGTCATAATCAGCACGCCCGTCACCGTGCCCTGCCAGTCGCGCCAGGTGCGCAGGGTATAGCTCAGCGCGTCCTTGAGCACGTGCAGGATACTGCCGGTCTGCACCCACGTCGGGTGCGTATAGACGGCGAAGGTGAAATCATCCGTCGCCGGGTGCGCCGCCTTCGCGCCGAGGAAAAACGGCAGGAGCAGCAGCGCCCAGACCAGCGCCGCCGCCACCGGAAGCGCCTTTTTGAGGGTTTTCATGTCACATCCGTCCGTCCTTCATGTCGATATCCTTAAAGTCGTTCATTTCAAGGTTATCGGCAATGCTGCGGTCGTCCGCGCCGAGCATCAGCTGCCTGCGCATGCCGAGGCTCTCGCGCGGATCAGTGATCTTCGCCGGGCCGTTGACACAGCCGCCCTCGCAGACCATGCCCTCGATCATCGTCTCGTTGAGCTTGCCCGCGCGCAGCAGCATCAGCGCCTTCTTGCACTCCGCCGCGCCGGAGCACTTGACGCAGCTGACCGGCATATCGAATTTCTCCTCGGCGAGCACTTCCTGCACCGCCGCCGTCACGCCGCCGGCCGCCGCGAAGTTCTTGCCGTATTTGCTGCCCTGCTGCACGTCGCCGGAGGCCATCGCCTCGGGGTCGATGTGCTTTGCCTCGAACATGGCATACAATTCGTCGAACGTCAGCACGTAATCCGCGCCGATCTTCCCCGCGTCCTTGTAGCGCTTGACCTCGCTCTTTTTGGCGATGCACGGCCCGATGAACACAACCACCGCGCCGGGATGCTTCTTTTTGATGAAGCGCGCCGTCGCCACCATCGGAGAGACGGTGTGGCTCACCTTATCCAGCAGCGCCGGGTAGTGCTTGGCGACCATGTTGTAGAAGGCCGGGCAGCAGCTCGTGGTCATGTGGCCGCCCTCGCGCGCGACCTCCTTGGCCTCCTGCGCCTCGTAGTAGGCCGTCGCGTCCGCGCCGAGGGACACCTCCATCGCGTCGTCAAAGCCCAGACGCTGGAGCGCCTTAATCATCTCGCCCACACTCACGCCGCCGAACTGCCCCTCGATGGAGGGCGCGAAGCAGGCGTAGACCTCCTGCTTTTCATCGCGAATGGCCTCGATGACGTCGGTAATCATCGACACATCGGAAATCGCGGAGAACGGGCAGGCGACGGTGCAGTTGCCGCAGGAGATGCACTTGTTGTAGTCGATGGACGCGCGGCGGTTCTTCTTATCCACCGAGATCGCGTCCACCGGGCAGGAACGCACGCAGGGACGGCGCGCGTCGGCGATGGCGTTGTACGGGCAGGCCTGCGCGCACATGCCGCACTCGCGGCACTTGTCCGGGTTGATGATCGCGCCCTGATGGGTCATGGTAATCGCGCCGAATCGGCAGGCTTGCAGGCAGCGCTGCGCCATGCAATGCTGACAGTTGCTGGTGACGGTGTAGCGCTGCAGGGGGCAGCCCTCGCAGGCGCTGTTCATAACGGCGACCGGCTGATCGGTGAAGGTATAGTGGTTTTCGCCGTCGTACACGGACGCGCGGCCGCAGGCCCAGTCCACGCGGTTGCGCAGCACCTCGCGCTCGCGGTAGACGCAGCAGCGGTGGGTCGGCTGGCTGCCGTGCGGCACGATTTCCAGCGGAATGAACTCCTTATGCGCCTCCAGCGTGCCTTCAAAGCAATATTTCGCGACGTGCACGAGCACCTCGCGCTTGCGGTCAATGCGATCGATCATATGTTTCCTCCCTGAAAGGATACGGTTGAGGCTTTGCCCCAAACCCCACCAGAAACCCGAGATTTCTGGATTTCCCATTGGTATGCGCGGCCATGGCAAAAGGCGTTACGCGCCAAATTCATCCTTGCACCGCGCGAGCATCTGCCGAATCGGAAGCTGATACGGGCAGCGCTTTTCGCACGCGCCGCAGCCGACGCAGTCCCCGGCCTTCTTGCCCAAGGCCGCATAGCGCTGCTTCGCCCAGTCGCCCAAGCCGTAGCGATTCAGATAGCCCTCCAGCACGAAGATGCCGCTGATGGCAATGCCCGCCGTGCAGGGCTGGCAATAATTGCAGCGGCGGCAGAACTGCGTGCCCAGCTCCCGGCGGATCACGTCGAGCTGCGCGCGCTCCGCCTCGGTCAGCGGGGACGCATCCTCGATGGCCTCGATATTCTGGTCGATTTCGCGCACATCGTACATGCCCGGAATCACGACGGAGACATTTTCGTTGCGCCCGATGAAGCGCATCGCCAGCCGCGCATCGTCCAGCGCGCCGCCCGCCATCGGCTTCATGCAGATGAAGCCGACGTTCTGCTCGCGGCACTTCTGCATCAGCGCCTCGCCCTGCGTCTCCACGATGTTGTAGGGGAACATGACGGTTTCCACCCAATCCATCGTCAGCGCCTTTTCAAACACGCCCGCCATGTGTGCCGTCACGCCGATATGGCCGATCTTGCCCGCCGCCTTGGCCGCCAAAAGCGCCTCCAGCGCGCCGCCGGGCGCGGTCACCTGCTCCAGCTCCGCGAGGGACGGGTTGTGCACCTGATACAGGTCGATGTGATCCGTGCGCAGGTTGCGCAGGCTGATCTCGATATCCCGCTCCATCTCCGCCCGTGTGCGCGCCATGGATTTGGTCGCCAGCACGAATTTCTCGCGCAGGCCGCCCTCCAGCGCCTCGCCCAAAAAGGATTCGCTGACCGTGTAGCCGCGCGCGGTATCAATGTAATTCACGCCGCGCTCGACCAGTCGCTCCATCAATTTGCGCGTAACGGCCGCATCCACCTTCTGAATCGGGATGCCGCCAAAGCCCATGCGCGACACGCGCAGGCCGGTCTTTCCCAATGTCGTATATTCCATATGTACGCTCTCCCTGTCTTTCTGCTTGACGCTTGCAAAAAAGATTGAAACCTGTTGATCCACGATCTATTATAGCGTTTTTTGCTTTTCTTGGCAAGGCGGGGATGCGGGAATCGCGCCCGAATCGCTTTGCCGCAGCCGACAAGCGTTTTCCGCGCATATTGAGACGATTTTCCGCCATACTAAGCCGCGAGCGATTGGCTCACAAACCAACATGGAGGGATTGCATCATGGAAAACCAGACGATCAACTGTTCCGTTTCTTCCTGCCGCCACCACAACGCGCAGAACCGCTGCGAACTGCGCAGCATCAACGTCTGCGCAAACTGCAACTGCCATTCTGGCAAGAGCGACGAGAGCATGTGCGGCTCCTACGAATGCGGCTGCAAGTAACGAAAGGAACGTCGGGACGCTGTCCCGAACCCTGGCAGGAGCCTGAGGTTCCTGCGCTTCCCGCTTCTGTATCGCTGCGCGGTACAGGCTAAATAAAAAGGCGCGGCTTTTTCTTCAAGCCGCGTCTTTTCATTCATAATCGTCCCCGCATCGCACAGCGATACAGATTCGGAAGGCGTCGGAAACGCCGTTCCCGACCGAGGTTTGGGGAGCAATGTCCCAACGTCTCCCCCGCTTAAACGTTGAAGCGGAAGAGCGTCACGTCGCCGTCCTGCATCACATAATCCTTGCCCTCGCTGCGGACAAGGCCCTTTTCCTTGCAGGCGGTCATGGAGCCGTTCGCCTTCAAATCGTCAAAGGAAACGATCTCCGCGCGGATGAAGCCGCGCTCAAAGTCGCTGTGGATCTTGCCGGCGGCCTGCGGCGCTTTCGTGCCCTTGCGAATCGTCCACGCGCGGCACTCGTCCGCGCCGGCGGTCAGGAAGGAAATCAGCCCGAGCAGATCATAACATTCGGCGATCAGGCGATCCAGACCGCTCTTGCCGATGCCCATTTCCTCGAGGAACATGTCCCTTTCCTCGTCATCCATCTGCGCGATGTCCTCTTCGATCTTCGCGGAGATGACCAGCACCTTGGCGTTCTCGCCCGCGGCAATGGCCTTCACATCCGCCACGCCGGGGAGGCTGTCCTCGTCCTTGCCGAGGTCGTCTTCCTTGATGTTGCAGGCGTAGATCACCGGCTTGGTGGTCAGCAGGAACCACTCGCGGGCAATCTCGCGCTCCTTGTCCGTCATCGGGCAGGTGCGCGCGGGCTGGAGATTATCCAGATGCGCCAGCAGCTTTTCGCCCAGCGCGGCCTCATCGGCAAAGCGCTTTTCGCCGCTCTTGAGCATCTTCGCCGCGCGCTCGGCGCGCTTGGCGACCGTCTCGCGGTCGGCGGCGATCAATTCGAGGTTGATCGTCTCGATGTCGTGCTGCGGGTTCAGGCTGTCCGCGTGGCGGATGATATCCGGATCCTCAAAGCAGCGAACGACGTGAACAATCGCCTCGCACTCGCGGATGTGGGAGAGGAACTTGTTACCCAAGCCCTCGCCGTGGCTCGCGCCCTTGACCAGACCGGCGATATCGACGAACTCGATGACGGCCGGGGTCGTCTTCTTCGGGTGATACATGGCAGAAAGCTCATCCAGCCGCTCATCCGGCACGGCGACGACGCCGGTGTTCGGCTCGATGGTGCAGAACGGGTAATTCGCCGCTTCCGCGCCCGCCTTGGTGATTGCGTTAAACAAAGTGGATTTGCCGACGTTCGGCAGACCGACAACGCCCAATTTCATATATGCTCACAGCTCCTTTGTTGCCTTGCTTGACATGCTATTCCGTTCAAAAACCTGACACGATTACTGATTATAACACACCCCTCCCTTTTTCTCAAGGCACGGCTGGATTTTCGTTGCGATTTCTGTCTCAATTTTTTATGGTTGCCGGTGCTGCCGTATTCCGCCGCTTCGCGAATCGTCAGCGTCATTTTGCGCCGGATCGAAATGCTCTGAATTCGATCTCTGTCTAATCATCGCCCCAATCATCATTTATATCACTTCAAGTTCCTCACAACATATAACAAGTTCATCTCCAGAATTTATCTCCATTCCCACCGGAATAAACCTATCTCCATTAGCCAACCTTGAACCAGAATATAGTTCTTGATTCTGGTTTTGTTTGTTCTGAAGTTCCGTAATATAATCATCATTAGCCACATACATGCACTGTATATTATTCCCCC
>ENA-UONX01003301-UONX01003301.1-human-gut-metagenome-genome-assembly--contig:-P74old-NODE-3301-length-10073-cov-27.101218_pt1 | contig 10073 bp, 9 predicted proteins | sample MGYA00242466_ERZ724013 | MGnify/ENA metagenome assembly ERZ724013 | reverse complement strand
CGGCACCAACGACGTCACCCCTTTCGCGTTCGCGCTGTTCGCTTACCGCGAAGCGCTGATGGCCGCCTTTTTTATTGCCAGCGGCTACGGCTTCCGCAAGCGCTCCATCCACAAATGCATCGAGCAGCAGCTCAAGACCCTGCTCAAGCCTTACGTTTATACTGCACTGGCCACCACGGTGCTCCACGCTTTCATTCACCACGCAGCTTTCGGCTCGTGGGATGCTGCCATCTCAGAATCGGCCAAGGTCTTAGGCGGTTTCCTGTTAGGCCTGCCCCACACGGCCACTTACTTCGGGCAGCAGTTTTTCTCCTGCGGACCCATGTGGTACTTAGTGGCTCTGATGCTGGCGTGGGTGCTTCTGGACGTGTTGCTCGAGATCTTCCCCGAGCGGTACATAACCCCCGCAGTCGTCGGCGTCACCCTGCTTGGCTGGGGCGTCACGCTGGTGTGGGAGGCTCCTTTCTGCATCGCACAGGGCATGGTGTCGCTGCCCTACCTTTACATCGGCTATCTGGCCAAGAAGCGCCGTCTTTTCGAAACTCCCCTCTCCGGCAGAGCCAAGGCCGGCCTCATCGCGGCTGCGCTGGGCGTCGTCGCGGGCGTTTTGCTGACCCAGAGCACCGACTGCGTTTCGCTGGGTGAGTGGACGATGGGGCCGCTGAGCATCCTGCTGGATGGCGCAGTGGGCTACGGCATCATCCGGCTCTTTTTGAAATGGCAGCGCCGAGTGGACGGCCCCATCTCCCATGCCATCGAGTGGGTGGGCCGGCGCTCGCTCTTCATCTTCTGCATCCACACTGTGGAGCTGACGGCCATCCCGTGGTATCTGATGGCTGCAAAGTATGCTGACCATCCGGTGCAGGGGATGCTGCTGCAGTTCGTGTTCTCGCTTGTGTCCATCTTCGCCGTCACCGAACTTCTGATGCGCCGCAAAGAGCTTGGCCGGAAGCTTCGGGGCGGCAAGCCTGCGGACAAGCCCCGGCAGCGGAGCAAGACTCGCCGCTATGCGGCAAAACACTGAAATTCCTGCGCTTTGGTATCCAGCCATTTTGAGGGCAGACTATAATTACTTTTGATGCATGGGCTTGCAGCGCGGGTTGTACGCCTTGCGATAAATTGGAGGAGGCCCCGGTAATGATGAACGAAACTCCTGAAGCGGCTCTGCGCAGCCGCATTGCGGACCTTGAACAACAGCTCAAACTTGCAGACGAAGGCACTTCGCGGCTGGCCCAGCGCTGCCTTGAGCTGGAAAAGCAGCTGCAGACCTTCTATGCTGCCCACCCCCAGAGAGAGAGGCAGACCGACTCGCCTGCTCTGGTGCAGCCGCTGCTTTACTATGATGCCGGGTTCGGCTTTTCCCAGAAAGACACCGTCAAGGCCCCGGACTACGAATACGACGAGCTGAACGGCATGGTGACAGCGACCTTCGAGCTGCCGGAGGCCGCGTTCAATCTCCGTCTCGACCCCGGTGAGCTGCCCTGCTGCATCACCGATTTCGTCTTCTCGGATGACCGCATCCTCTGCCGCCCGGTGAACGGTGTGCCGCTCCACGGCGACGGCATCCTGTTCCTCAACAACGACCCGAATTTCATGCTGGAAGGTCTGAACCGTTTCCCCGCCGGGATGAAGCTGGGCGTGAGCTACTGCTACTTCCCGCTGGAGCCTCTGGCTGACGACCCATTGTTCGCCGCCGTTCTCGAGGGCGTACAGTATTTCCAGAAGACCCGCGTCTGCGAGCAGAAGCACCTCGACCAGCTGGAAAAGACTACGGCTGACCAGAAGCAGACCATCGAGGCCCTGCAGAAGAATCTCTCCGAGCTGCATCAGGCCAACGCCGAGCTGAGCGCCCGGAGCAAAGCCTACGAGAGCTCGCTGGAAAACATCCTCTCTTCCAGCAGCTGGAAACTCACGCTGCCCCTGCGCCGCCTGCTGGGGCTGTTCCATCGCAGCCATTGAGCCTGCCTGCGGAGAGGAGGATACGATGTACAGCAGTTATACCACTCTGCAGCGGGCTCAGCTCGCCAAACAGGAATATCTCGACACCCAGGAAGTTTTTCTCGGCGTCTATGCGCCGGGGCGGAACGCCGCCCTGAAAGCTTCCCTGCAGGACCAGCTCCACCGCAAATTTTTATTGACGGACAGCCTCCGCTCCGAAGCCCTCGGCAGCGCCGCCGGTGTGCTTCTGGTCAGGGAAGACCTTTTCCTGATGTCCACGGCCCTTTCCTGCTTTGCGGACGCACTGCGCAGCGGCGCAGACTACGTCACCAGCGACGCCGTCTTCGGCTACTCAGGCGTCACCACCCTCTACCACAGTCAGGGCTTTGCAGCCTGCCCGGGCTGCGCCCTCGTCTCCCGGGAACTGCTGCGCCGCTGTCAGGCGGAAGCCCGCGACCCGGAAAATCCCGTCGAACTGCTGACGCTGGCGGCGAAGCTCAGCCGCAGCCACGTCTGCCTCCCGCTGGCGCTGGCCCACTATGAGCGGGACATCTGCGCCGAAGACGTCTGGTCTGTAAAGGGGAAGCGCGTCTTTATCATGAGCCACCTGCTGGACATGACCGGTGCGCCCATCGTGCTGGTGAGCGCCGTGCCGGTGCTGCGCAGCATGGGCTACGAAGTGGTCGTTCTCGGCCCTGAGGACGGCGGCTCCATGCCGCTTTTCCTCGAGGCGGGAGCTACCGTCATCACCCGCAAGGGCTGTGTTCAGTCTCCCCTGCTCTGGGGGCTGGCCCTTTGCGCCGACCTCGTTCTGGCCAACACCGTCGTGGAGGCCCGGGCCGTCCGCGCCCTGAGCGGTGCGCGGGTGCCGGTGCTCTGGTGGCTCCACGATGCCTTTGCAGGCTACCCCCACATCGCCCACCAGATCCCCAGAGAGCTGGGCGAAAATATCCGGCTCTACTCCGTCGGCAGCCACGCCGCCAACGCCATGCACTCGGTGCGGCCGGAGTTCAACATCCGGCCCCTCATCTACGGCCTGCCGGACTACGCCGCCGAGAAGTTCTCCCACTACGATTTGAGCTATGCGGGCGGGCGGCCTCTGTTCGCCACCGTCGGTTCCTTCGAGAACCGGAAAGGCCAGGACATCTTCTGCAAAGCCATCCGGCTGCTACCGCCTGAGACCATGAAGAAGGCATCCTTCCTCTTTGTGGGTAAGGCCGCAGAGGCTGAGATGATGGACGCCGTGCGGAGCCTGACCGCTGACTGCCCCGACAACGTCTTTTACGTCAAGCGGCTCACCCGCGACGAGATCAAGAGCCTGATGGCCCAGTGTACCTGCCTCGTCTGCGCCTCCCGCGACGACCCCATGCCTACTTTCGTCACTGAGGGCCTCATCTTCGGCAAGCCCGCCATCGTGTCGGAGCACACCGGCACCGCCGGGCTCATCACCGAGGGCGTGGACGGTTTCGTCTACGAGGACGACGACCCCGAAAAGCTGGCCGAGCGGCTGGCCTGGGCCATCGAGCACCCGGAAAAGCTGGCTGCCATGCGCCCCGCCTGCCGTGAACTTTACGAGAGCCATTACTCCAAGCAGGCGTTTTCCGACAGTTTACAACAAGCTGTAAAGGAACTCACCGGTGAGTAAGCTCCCCGTTCTTTATCACTCTGCCGAAACTGAGGCAAAAAATTTGGCAGTTGTTCACAAACACCCCTCCGGACTGTGATATACTCTCCTAAGAGTTTATCCCAGTCCGTTTTTTGTTGAAATTTGAAAGGAGTCCCCGCATGAGTTCGTCCGCCTCCCCCGCCCCTTCGCGCCGAAAGACCCTGCTCTCGCTGGGCGTTCTGGCCCTGCTGACCGGCATCGTGGTGTTCATCTTCCGGGAGCACTGGGCCGAGATCTCCGAGGCGCTGAGCCGGCTCACCCTCGGGCAGGGGCTTCTGGCACTGGCCGTGGGCCTGAGCTACCCGCTTCTCGAGGGCGTATCCAGCTGGCTCATCGTCCGCAGCCGCCTGTCCCATTTCCCGCTGCGGCAGGGTATCGACAATGCATGGATGGGGACCTTCGGCAATGTGGTGGGCCTCGGCGCAGGGTCGGTGCCGTTTCAGACGTGGTATCTCCACCGGCGCGGGCTGGACGTCGGCCCCGGCGTGGGGCTGATGACCCTGCAATACGTCTTCCACAAGACAGCCGTCCTGCTTTACGCCACCGTGCTGCTTCTGGCAGGCCGCCTCTGGATGGCGACCCACTCCGACGGTGTGCTGCGGTATCTGCCCGGGGCCTACGCTGTCGTGGCGGGCGTCATTGTGGGGCTCATCGCCCTCTGCGCCCTGCCGGTGGTGCAGCGTCTGGCCCGCTGGCTGCTGCATTTTCTTCCCGACACGGGCCGCTGGGCCGAGCGCCGGGAAAGCTGGCTCAAGCAGCTGGACACCCTGAGCACCGAGAGCCGCCATCTGCTGGCGGACAAGCCCCGCTGTGCCGCCATTCTGGGCGTGCATCTCGTAAAGCTGTTCCTGCTCTTCTGCCTGCCGTGGATGGGGCTGCGGTTCATGGAGCTGGATACCGGACTCACCTTCTGGCAGGTGCAACTCCTGACGTCGCTGACCCTCTTTGTCTCCAACGCCCTGCCCAACGTGGCGGGCATGGGTTCGGTGGAGACGGCCTTCCTGCTGGTGTACAGCAGCTTCCTCCCCGATGCTTCGTCCATGAGCCTGCTGATGTTCTACCGGCTGGTCAGCTATTACGCCGTCTTTGCGGCAAGCGCCGTCGGCTTTGCGCTGGCGCAGCGGCGGCTAAACCGCGGATGACTTTGTGAATGTCGTCATCACCCGCGATGTCGAGACCGACAAGCAGGGCGACATGACCTATGTTCTCGAGTTCACCACCGAGGACGGCAGCACCCAGAGCTTCGAGACCCTGCACTACGAAACCACTCCCATCTCTCTGAAGAGCGTGGACGCAGCTGCTGGCGCTACCCCCATCGCATTCGCTGCTCCTGAGCAGTAAAAATCAGCTCATAACAAAGAAAACGGCAGGTTCATTGAACCTGCCGTTTTCTTATTCTATCAAATTCAGCCCTTCATGGGGACAAAGCCCACGAGGTCCTTCACGACCTCGCCGCCGATGATGAGGCCCACGACCGACGGGACAAAGGCGTTCGAGCCGGGAACAGAGCGGCGGATGGTACACTTGCGCTGGGTACCCGGAGGGCAGATGCAGTGGTGTTTGCAGCTGATGGAGTCATCCTCGATGGGAGTCATGACAGGCTCCCTGGAGTAAACGACTTTCAGGTGCTTGATGCGGCGCTTGCGGCACTCGGTGCGCATGACCTTGGCCAGCGGGCAGACGGAAGTCTTATAAATATCCGTGACCTCGAAGCGGGTAGGGTCCATCTTGTTGCCTGCACCCATGGAGCAGATGATGGGGACGCCAGCCTCCTTGCACTTCATGACCAGCGCAATTTTACCGGTGACAGTGTCGATGGCGTCCACCACGTAGTCGAACTGGCTGAAATCGAAGCTGTCCTGCGTCTCAGGGCCAAAGAAGGTCTTGTAGGTGGTGACCTTGATGTTAGGGTCGATGTCGTGGACGCGCTCTTCGGCCACATCCACCTTGAACCTGCCCACCGTCTTGCGGGTGGCGATGATCTGGCGGTTCAGGTTGGTGAGGCAGACTTTGTCGTCGTCGATCAGGTCGAGAGCCCCCACGCCGCTGCGGGCCAGCGCCTCGACGGTGTAGCCGCCCACGCCGCCCACGCCGAACACAGCTACGCGGGAATCGTGCAGTTTGGTCATTGCTTCCGCGCCCAGCAGCAGCTGGGTGCGGGAATACTGGTCTTGCATATCATTTCTCCTTTAGGTTCTGCTTTTTACATTCACGGGCTTGCCCTCTCAGTCACCTTCGGTGACAGCTCTCCCAAAGGGAGAACCAGAATGCAACGGTCAAGCAATAGGCTCTGGCGCGAAGCGCCTGAGAGGGCCAGGCCGCTCCCCCTTATCCCTTCGCCACCTGTGTAATGGTGCCGCCTCCAAGGACGACATCGCCCTGATACAGCACGACGGCCTGCCCCGGGGTGGGGGCGCGCTGAGGCTGGTCAAATTCCAGACGGAAGCTGTCCGGCCCTGCCGGGTAGACGGTGGCAGGCTGTTCGGTCTGATGATAACGGGTGCGGGCCGTCACCCGCAGGGGGCCTTTCAGCTCCGGGATGGCGATCCAGTTCACTTCGTTCGCATAGACGATGGTATCGAACAGCTCCGACTCCGGGCCGACCGTGACAGTGTTGGCCTGCATATCCTTGGCGCAGACGTAGACCGGTGCGCCCATGGCGAGGCCCAGGCCCTTCCGCTGGCCGATGGTGTACCGCACAGCGCCGCTGTGGGTGCCTACCTTTTTGCCGCCGACGTCGAGGAAATCGCCCGCCGGGTAGTGCTTGCCGGTGAAATCCTCCATAAAGCGGGCGTAGTCGCCGTCCGGCACGAAGCAGATGTCCTGACTGTCGTGCTTGCGGGCGTTCACGAAGTGTTGCTGCTCGGCGATGGCGCGCACTTCGCTCTTGTGCAGACCACCCAGCGGCAGGCGGACATGAGCCAGCTGCTCCTGCGTGAGGTTGTAGAGCACATAGCTCTGGTCTTTGTTCTCGTCCAGACCCTTTTTGAGCAGCCAGCGGCCCGTGGCCTCGTCCTGCTCCACCCGGGCATAATGGCCCGTGACCACATAATCCAGTCCGTGTGCTTCCGCCCAGCGAAGCAGGTGATCGAACTTCATATATCTGTTGCAGTCGATGCAGGGATTGGGCGTACCGCCGGCCTCGTAGACCCGGATGAATTTGTCGATGATCTTTTCCTGAAAGTCTGCCGTAAAATCCAGCACCTCGTAGGGAATATCCATCGCATAGGCCACCTCGGCGGCGTCCTCAATGTCCCGCTCCGAGCAGCAGGTGTGCAGACCCTCGGTGTTCACGGCCTCGTTACGGGTGAGGCGCATGGTGACGCCGGTGCAGTCGAAACCGTCCCTCTGCATAAGCCATGCCGCCACCGAGCTGTCTACACCGCCGCTCATGGCGATGAGCGCCCCGGGGCGGCGGGAAGTGTTCTGTGTTTCTGTCATTCTGTTCCTCTTCTGTTATAACATACTAAAACAGTAGTATAATACTACCGCAGCTTCTTTCTCTTGTCAAGACGCAGAAAATTTGGCCGCAAAGGCCAGAAGTTCTGCTTTTTCGTTGGGCAGCCGCCCGGTGATGACCTCTTCCAGCAGCGCTTCCAGTGCGCGGCGCAGGCCCGGCCCGGGCGCGACGCCCGCCGCCATCAGATCGCGGCCATTCACGGCCAGCTGGGAGACGCGGCAGCAGGCGCTTTGGGCGGTCAGCGTCCCGGCCTCTTTTTGCAGGGCGGTAAATTCATCTTTTCTTTCCGGTTGAAGAGCGCTCCAAAGGGCAGTCAACTGCTGCACGGTGTGGAGGTCGTATTTGCCAAGAAGTCGTTTGGCTTGAAGCGACAGCGCAGGAGTGCGGGGAGCTTTCTCCTTCACAAGTGTTGATACTCCATCTATCACAGCATTGGAGCATTTCAAGCGTTTCAACGCCTTTCGTGTTCCATCCTCCCCCAGCGGCAGAAGCAGCGCCGCCCAACGGGTGGTCACTTCCTCTGCTCCTGCCGGAAGGGCATCTATGACCTCACGGGCTTCCGACAGATCGTCAGGCGGCAGTTCCGGCAGGACGAAGGCCAGCACTTCCGGCTCCAGATACGCCCCCGGCTTCGGGGCAGACAGAAGCTTGTTCAGCTCTTCTTCGATGCGCTCCACCGACACGCAGTCGAGGTGGGCGGCCAGCTGCTTCGCCGCCGCTTCGGTGGCCTCGTCGATCACAAAACCGAACCGGGCCGCAAAGCGGTAGAGACGCAGGATGCGCAGAGCGTCTTCTTCAAAGCGGCGCAGCGGCTCACCGACGGCCCGCACCACGCCCCGGGCCAGATCTTCCTGCCCGCCAAAGGGGTCGCACAAGCCCTCTTCGGCGCTGTAGGCCATGGCGTTGATGGTGAAGTCCCGCCGGGCCAAGTCCTCCCGGACGTCGGGTACAAAGGCCACGCTGTCGGGGTGGCGGCCATCGGAATAACTGCCCTCGGTGCGGAAGGTGGTGATCTCGTAGAGCCTGCCGTCCCGCTTCACAGTCACGGTACCATGCTGCAATCCGGTGGGGATGCACTGCTTTTCTCCGAACAGCTCCATCACCTGCTCCGGGCGGGCGGCGGTGCAGAGGTCCCAGTCGTGGGGCGCAAGGCCCAGCAGACTGTCCCGGACACAGCCGCCCACAACGTAGGCCGCAAAACCTGCCCGGTGCAGCGCGTCCAGCAGGGCGGAGGCGTCGGGTTCCAGGACGATGTTCATTCTTCGGCCTCCTCATATTGCAGGGTGATGCTCTTGCCGTCATAGCCGCACTCTGCCGCCGGGAAGAGGCTCTGCGCCTGGGCCAGCTCTTCTTCCGGGTCGGTGATCATGGGCGAATAGTGGACGAGCCAGAGCCGCTTCGCGCCCGCTTTGGCGGCGAGGGCTGCGCTCTGCCCGAAGGTGCTGTGGCCGTACTGTTTGGCCTGCGCGGCCTGCTCCGGCAGAGCATAGGTGGAATCGCAGAGCAGAAGGTCAGCACCCGCTGCGGCCTTTTCCAATGCCGGACAGGGGGCGGTGTCGCCCGAGAAAACAAAGCTCAGCCCCTGCCGGGCCGGGCCGAGGACGGCTTCCGGCCGGATGACACGTCCACCGTCCAGCGTGATACTCTCGCCGTGCTGGAGCGCCTTCCACTGCTTTACCGGTACGCCCAATGCCCGCGCCTGTTCGGGTGAGAACCGTCCGGCCCGGGGCAGATCGAGTCGGTAACCCTGACTGATGACACGGTGGCGGGTCGGCACCGGCGTGAGTTTCGCGCTCTGGGGCCAGCCGCCGAATTTTTCGCAGAGCGCCGCCGGGGCGTCCAGCACCTCAGCATAAACCGGGTACGGCAGAGGCCCCGTCAGCACCCGCAGTGCCGCCCAGACTTCGCCGAGCCCTTTCGGCCCGTACAGCGCCAGCGGGCGGGTGCGGCCCTGACAGCCCAGCGTCTGCAGCAGCCCCGGCAGGCCGAAGATGTGGTCGCCGTGGTAATGGGTCAGGCAGACGGCGTCCATCTTCATCAGGTTGACTCCGGCCCGGCGGGCGGCAGTCTGGGTCCCCTCGCCGCAGTCGAACAGGAGGCTGTGTCCTCCGCATTCGGCCACCGCCGCCGTGAGGGCGCGGTCGGGCAGGGGCATGGTGGCCGCTGTACCCAGCAGTGTAATGGTCAGCATAAAGTTTCTCCGTATCACAAAAAATCTCGATGGCTATAGTGTACCACACTCTTCGGCCCGGCACAATCGCACAGCCGCACCCTGACAGGCATAAGATGGCCCAAACCACAAAAGGAGGGGTCTTGTATGCGGCGTCAGCGGCCCAGGCATCGCATTTTGTCGTTCCACCACCGGGGGCTGCTGCTTCTGGTGGCGGCAGTGGCGGTGATGCTCTTTTTTCTCTACGGCTGTGTGGCCGGGGCGGCGTACAGCCCCCGGGGGAGGCTGGTGTTCATCCCTCTCGCACAGGTTTCAGGCAGTAGTACGACTTCGCTTTCCGCTTTTATCTGGAAGAATCGGAGCTGCCCACCGCATGGTACAATGTGCGGGCCGATATGAAAAGCAAGCCCGCTCCCCTGCTGAACCCCGGCACCCTCAAGCCCATGACGGTCAGGGAGCTGAGCGGCGTTTTCTGCGATGAGCTGGACGACACCACGGCCTGCATCATCAGCCAGCTCTACCACGACGGCCTGATGGAGGCCACCAGCGTGGAGCAGACCAGCGTCTTTGAGGCGGCAGAGCACTGAGCCAGACGGTCATTCCGCAAACAGCAAACCAGCCGCCCTGCAAGGTAACAGGGCGGCTGGTTGCTTCTATTATGCAATTCAGGAGAATAGAGGAGAGAATAGCGTTTTTATGCTTCCGGGGGACGGAAGGTTTGCCGGAGAATCACTCGCCGCGGACGGCTGCGAAGCCTGCCTCGAGGTCGGCGATGATGTCGTCGATGTGCTCGGTGCCGATGGACAGGCGGATGGTGTTCTGGTAGATCTGCTGCTCGG
>ENA-UONX01003300-UONX01003300.1-human-gut-metagenome-genome-assembly--contig:-P74old-NODE-3300-length-10075-cov-7.212675_pt1 | contig 10075 bp, 7 predicted proteins | sample MGYA00242466_ERZ724013 | MGnify/ENA metagenome assembly ERZ724013 | reverse complement strand
CGCTGTCGATGGCCTCCATGGTCAGCAGCAGCGTCATCACCTTGGTGACGCTGGCAGGCTCCAGCTTGGCGTGTTCGTCCTTGGCGAAGAGGATGGTGCCCGTCTCCTTTTCCATCAGCACCGCCGACGGCGCCGATACCTCCAAAGCCTGGACGCTGCCGCCCATCACCAACAGGGCGCACAGCAGCACGACGAGTTTCTTCATGGTGATCCCCCTTTGCTTCGATGGTAAACTCTATGTCCGTCCGAAGACTTTCATGCGTGAAGTTCATTTTTAGGTTGCAAAACGAAAACAGGTCTGCTATAATAAGTTTCACCGTTCCAATGCGGCTGTAGTTCATCGGTAGAACGGCAGCTTCCCAAGCTGCATAGGTGGGTTCGACTCCCATCAGCCGCTCCAGCTCAGAAAAAGCCCTAAGGCGATGAAAAAAGCCTTAGGGCTTTTCTCATACGCCGGACGTGCTTTTTCTTCGCTTCCAACCGCGACCCGCTGCGCTGGGCTCGCAGTTGGGGGACCGCCCTGCGGGCGGTTTTTTGCTGAGCCGAAAATATCGATTTTAGCCGTCCCTTCCACAAAGGCGGCACGGCCACCAGTGGCGAGCTCTGCTTTCCATATGCATCAATATTCCCTTCTATCCACCCAGTTATTTTTGCATATTTTATGTATATATTCCGTATTTTCATCAGTCGGACTCGCTTATTTGCCGGAATATTCCGGCCTTTTACCATTACTTTTTGTTTAAATATCCGCATACGCAGCCATTGACAAATATTCCAATTTATCGCATAATAAGTCAGTACGTCAGTCTGCGGCCGCAAGGGCCCTGTTCCACAAACCACGCAAAGGATGATATGATGGATATTATTGAGATCTTCTCGAATTATTACGAGTACTTCCTGCGAGGGACGAGAACGACGATTGTCGTCTCCGTCATCACCGTGATCTTCGGCGCTCTGCTGGGCTGTATCATCGCCCTGCTGCGGCTCTCCAAGATCAAGCCGCTGAACTGGTTCGCCCGCCTCTATATCACGGTCATCCGGGGCACGCCGCTGCTGGTCCAGCTGTACATTGTGTACTACCAGCTGGATTTTATCCCCTATCCGGACGGCACCCTTTTCGGCGTGGATCTGGCCCGTGCCATCCCCTGCATCATCGCCCTTTCCATGAACTCGGCGGCCTATGTGGCGGAGGTAATCCGTGCCGGCATCCAGGCGGTTCCCCTGGGCCAGACGGAGGCCGCCCGCTCCTGCGGCATGACCTCCGGCCAGGCCATGCGGTACATCATTCTGCCCCAGGCCATCAAAAACATCCTGCCGGCCATCGGCAATGAGTTCGTGGTGATGGTGAAGGAGACCTCCATCATCCAGTACCTGGGCATCAGCGACATCATGTACAACAACGGCATTGTGGTCACCACCACGTATAACCCCCTGCCCTGCTATTACATCTCCGCCCTGATCTATCTGGCGCTGAACATCATCCTGGGCCGTGGGCTCAACATCTTCGAAAGGAGGATGAAGCGGAATGAGCGCTGAAGACAAGTCTTCCGTCCTGTTTGAGATCCGGGACCTGCACAAGAGCTTCGGGGATCTCCACGTGCTGAAGGGCCTGAACGAGCATGTGGACCGGGGCGACGTGATGGTGGTCATCGGTCCCTCCGGCTCCGGCAAGTCCACGTTCATCCGGTGCCTGAATCTGCTGGAGCAGCCCACCTCCGGGGATATCATCTTCGAGGGGGACCGCATCACCGCCAAGGGCTTTGACGTGAACAAGCACCGGCAGAAGGTGGGCATGGTGTTCCAGCAGTTCAATCTCTTCAACAATCTGACGGTGCTGGAAAACGTGACCATCTCCCTGACGAAGGTCAAAAAGCTCTCCCAGGAGGAAGCGGAAAAGAAGGCCATGTCCCTGCTGGAGCGGGTCGGCCTGGCCGACAAGGCCGGCGCCTATCCCTCCCAGCTCTCCGGCGGGCAGTCCCAGCGGATCGCCATTGTCCGGGCCCTGGCCATGGAGCCCGACGTGATGCTGTTTGACGAGCCCACCTCCGCCCTGGACCCCGAGATGGTGGGCGAGGTGCTGCACCTGATCCAGGAGCTGGCGGAGAGCGGCATGACCATGGTGGTGGTCACCCATGAGATGGGCTTCGCCAAGAAGGTGGCCTCCCGGGTGCTGTTCATGGACGACGGCATGATCGTGGAGGAGGGCTCTCCCATCGAGATCTTCGAGCATCCCCAGAATCCCCGGACCCAGGAGTTCCTGTCCAAGGTCATCAATGTTATCTGACAGCGGGGCGGCCGGCCTGTTCCTGTTTTCTCCGGCCATTGAAATTCCGATCATTTTTAGGAGGTATTTTTTATGCTGCATTCCATTGATTCCGAGATTCTCTTCCTGAAGCAGGAGGACGTCATTGCCGCCGGCCTGCTGGATATGAAGCACATCCTGAAGGCTGTGGACAAGACCTATCAGATGATGGGCCTGGGCCAGATCAAGAATCCCCCCAAATGCCGCACCCGCATCCCGGATGACGAGCACTGGCAGTCCTTCTTCAACTCCATGCCCTGCTACATCGGCGGCGACGTGAACATCGCCGGCATCAAGTGGGCCGCCGAGTCCAAGAAGAACGCCACCACCCCCGGCATCCCCTACGGCATCGACATCACTATCCTGTCCGATCCCGAGACGGTGCTGCCCTTCTGCATTCTGGACGGCACCCTGATCACCGCCATGCGGACTTCCGCCGTGGGCGGCCTGCTGGCCAAGTACAGCGCCCCCTCCAACACGGAGTCCGCCACCCTCGTGGGCGCCGGCGTCATCGGCAAGACCATGGTCATGGCCGTCTGTGAGGCCATCCCCACCGTCAAGACCATTTATCTGTGCGACCTGGATGTGCCCAAGGCGGAGTCTGTGGCCGCTGAGCTGCAGCCCCAGTACCCCGGCGTGAAGATCATCCCCACGGACGACAGCAAGGGCTGCGCCCTGAAGTCCCAGCTGATCATCACGGAGACCACCGCCAGCAAGCCCTTCGTGGACAAGACCTGGCTGACCCCTGGCTGCGCTCTGATCTCCATGGCCTCCAACGAGATCGCTCTGGACGCTGTGCGGGCCTCCAACGCCATCTGCATCGACTACTGGGATCAGATGATCACCTATGAGGGCAAGGCCGTCACCCAGCTGTACAAAAAGGGTGAGCTGTGCAAGGACGACGTCTGCGAGCTGGGCGATCTGGTGCTGGGCCGCAAGACCGCCCGGACTTCTGACGACCAGATCGTCTTCGCCACCTCCATGGGCATCGGCGCTCTGGACATCATGATCGGTTACGAGATGTTCAAAAACGCCATGGCCAAGGGCATCGGCACCAAGGTCCGGCTGTGGGACAAGCCCCTGTGGGAATAAGTCCCCGGACAGTCTAATTGATCTAATTGATAAAGAGAATTGTGAGGCACTGCATTATGAAGAAGATGAAGAAGTTTGTTGTTCTGCTGCTGGCTTTGGCGTCCCTGCTGAGCCTGACCGCCTGCGGCGGTAATACCACCACCTCTGACGACGCCGCCTCTGACGGCGACACGGCCGCCGACACCTCCGGTGAGACCGGCGGCCTGGACAAGATCAAAGAGGCCGGCGTCCTGGTGCTGGGCACCTCCGCCGACTATCCCCCCTGCGAGTTCCATATGGAGATCGACGGCAAGGACACCATCGTGGGCTTCGACATCTCCATCGCCCAGTATTTCGCTGACCAGCTGGGCGTAGAGCTTCAGGTAGTGGACATGAACTTTGACAACCTGCTGATGAGCCTGGCCCAGGGCGATTTCGACATCGTCATGGCCGGCATCAGCGAAACGCCCGAGCGGGCCAAGGCCGTGGACTTCTCTGACGTCCTGTTCCACAACGACCAGGTGGTCATCATCCGCAAGGAGGACGCCGACACCCTGGTGGACCAGGCCTCCCTGGCCGGCCACACCGGCGCCGTGCAGACCGGCTCCACCCAGGTGGCCATCGCCAACGACGTGATCGGCGAAGAAAACGTGGTGGGCCTGAGCAAGTTCAATGACATGATCCTGGAGCTGAAGAGCGGCAAGGTGGACGCCGTCTTCACCAACTCCATGAACGCCATGCCCTGGGTGGCCAGCAACGACGATCTGACGACCATCAAACTGGATATTGAGGATCCGGGCTATTCCGTCGCCGTCCAGAAGGGCAACACCGAGCTGGTGGACTTCCTGAACGAGCAGATCGCCTCCCTGCAGGAGCAGGGCCTGATCGATCAGTACGTCCTGGAGGCCCAGGAGCTGGCCGGCGCCACGGAGGGCTGATCCCATGCCGCAGCTGAGCCAGCGTGTCGGCACGTTTACCGACTCTGTGATCCGCCGCATGACGCGGATCAGTGACGCCCACGAGGGCAGCATCAACCTGTCCCAGGGCTTCCCGGACTTCGATCCCCCCCAGGCGCTGCTGGATGCCCTGGCCAAAACCGCCCAGGGCGGCCCCCAGCACCAGTACTCCGTCACCTTCGGCGCCGAGAACCTGCGCCAGTGCATTGCCGGCAAGTACTCCCCCATCTGGGGCCGTACCATTGATCCGGACACGGAGGTGGTGGTGACCTGTGGCTCCACCGAGGCCATGATGGCCGCCATGATGACGGTCTGCAACCCCGGGGACAACGTCATCGTCTTCAGTCCCTTCTATGAGAACTACGGCGCTGACGCCATCCTCAGCGGGGCCAACCCCATCTATGTGCCCCTGGTGCCCCCGGAGTTCAACTACGATCCTCAGGTGCTGGAGGATGCCTTTGCCCAGAATGTAAAGGCCATCATCCTCTGCAATCCCTCCAACCCCTGCGGCAAGGTCTTCACCCGGCAGGAGCTGGAGCAGATCCTGCGCCTGGCGGAGAAGTACGACGCCTTCGTCATCACCGACGAGGTCTATGAGCACATCGTCTATCCCCCCAACGAGCATGTCTCCGTGGCGTCCCTCCCCAACGCCTTCCAGCGGACCATCACCTGCAACTCCCTGTCCAAGACCTTCTCCATCACCGGCTGGCGGCTGGGCTTCCTGATCGCTCCGGCGGAGGTCTGTGAGAATGTGAAGAAGGTCCATGATTTCCTGACGGTGGGTGCTCCGGCGCCGCTGCAGGAGGCGGTGTGCGCCGGCTTCTCTCTCGGGAAGGACTACTACGACGGTCTGCTGGCCACTTACAGCCGCAAGCGGGAGATCTTCTGCTCCGGCCTGGACCGGCTGGGCCTGAAGCACAACGTGCCCCAGGGCACCTACTTCATCCTGGTGGATATCTCGGACTTCCTGTCCACAGAAAAATTCCGTGGCTGGACAGATCTGCAGTTCTGCGAGTGGATGGTGGAGGAAATCGGCGTGGCCGCCGTCCCCGGCTCCAGCTTTTTCCGGGAGCCTGTCAACAATCTGATCCGCCTGCACTTCGCCCGCAGCGAGGATTCCCTGCATGAGGCCCTGAACCGCCTGGCTAAGCTGGTAAAATACCTGCCAGGTCAGCCGGAGGCGGGCAACTGACCATTTGACGCACGGCAGCGCCCAGGACCACCCCCCGGGCGCTGCCGCTTCATTTCTTCCGTGTACTTTTGAAAGGGAGGACAACCACATGGGATACAAGCGATCCATGCTGATCGACCCCGCCGACAACGTGGCCGTGGCGGTGGAACCCATCCAGCCAGGCGAGACCACCCTGGTGGCCGGCGTAGAGATCACCGCCAGAGAATTCATCAAGGAAGGTCACAAAATCGCCCGGATGGACATCCCCAGGGGCGGAGAGATCATCAAATACGGCACCCACATCGGTGTGTGCTCCGCCCCCATCCGCCAGGGAGACTGGGTTCACGACCACAACGTCTACGATGACTTTGAGGAACGGAATCGGGAGCGGGTGGCCTATTACCGCTCCATGACCCCGGACGGGCTGGACTATACCGTTCCCAACCGCTTCCGCCGGGAGGAACTGGACCTGCCGGACACCTTTCCCGGCTACCGCCGGCCGGACGGCAGCTTCGGCATCCGCAATCAGGTGCTGGTGATCTCCCTGGTGCAGTGCTCCAACAACGCCGCCCAGCGGATCGCCGCCGCCTGCGATGTGCCCGCCACCACTGTTGACGCCGCCTGCGGTGAGTTCCCGGAGCGGTTTGAGCGGACCCGGAAGGGCTTTCTGACCGCTGCCACCCACCCCAACACCTTCGGGGTGGTGCTGCTGTCCCTGGGCTGCCAGCAGACGGATCCGGAGGCCCTGGCCGCCGAGATCCGGGCCACCGGGCGGCCGGTGGTCAGCATCAGCATGCAGACCGCCGGCGCCGGCCAGGCCATTCAGGACGGCATTGCCGCCGTCAACGCCCTGAAAGCCCAGGCCGCCGCTCAGAAGCGGGAGCCCTGTCCCGTCAGCGGTCTGGTCATCAACGGCTACAACGGCGGCTCTGACTGGACCAGCGGCCTGTCCTCCAACCTCATCGTGGGGGAGGCCCTGGACATCCACTACTCCATGGGCGGGGCCATTGTGGACACTGTGGGGCGGGGCGGCTATCCCCCGGACACCGCCTCCTATGAGGTGGGGATGCGCCTGATGGACATCGGCGATTTCTTCAACGCCGACTGCGCCCGCCGGGCCGGCAAGGGCCTGTCCCAGGTGAATCCGACTCCCGGCAACAAAGCCGGCGGCCTGACCACCCTGACGGAGAAGAACATCGGCACCTTCAAAACCGCCGGCCACACTCGGATTCTGGGGATCCTGGACTGCGGCGATCCGGTGCCCGGCCCCGGCATGTGGGGCATCAACCAGGCCCAGGGCGCCAACGACGCCTATGCCTGCACCTCCGTGGCCATGAGCGGCTGCCACATCTGCCTGTTCACCACGGGCCGGGGCAGCCCCATCGGCAACGCCTGCATGCCCATCATCAAGCTCTCCGGCAACCCCCACACCGTCCAGGCCCTGGCGGATATGACGGACTACAGCTGTGTCCCCATGCTGTTTGGGGAGAAAACCCTCCACGAGAGCGCCCTGGAGCTGTACCGCCTGATGCTGCGGGTGGCCGGCGGCGAGTTGACCTGTGCGGAACGGCTGGGCGACTACAGCTGGCTCACTCCCCACGGCACCAGCTATAACGGGGATTATTAAAGCCATGGGAAAAATCCGGCCTGCCCCACAGGCGGACGCCGCTCCCAATCCGGCAATAAAAAGGGCCGGGGTATTCCGAAGAATACCCCGGTCCTTTTGCGTGCAATTCCCTGTCGTTTCAGCCTGTGCGGAATGGTCTTCCGGGGGCACATGCTTTCAGCGCTCCGCTTTTCACAGGAACAGCTAGTTCCTTCACATGCTCCCTCCGCCGCATGAAATTGATTTCCCCGCTTTTCTGTGGTACGATGAAGGCGTTCCCCGCAAAATTTTCAGAATCTGGAATTGTGAAGGAGTGATTGATGATGAAGCGTGTCAGAATCCTGGCTATGGTTCTTTTGATGTCCCTGCTGTGTCAAAGCTTTGCGCTGGGTGCGGCACTCTCCGCAAGCGCACACTGGTCCCGGACAGAGGGGGACGGTGATTACATCACCATCCGGGTCCCGGTGCCGCCCAGTATGCAGGCGGAGGGTACCTTCCAGCTGGCAGTGCGGTATGCGGATACCCGGGAGCCAGTGGCCCTGTCCAGCATCTATCTGGACGGCTATCTGTTTGCCACTGTGCCGGCAGCGGAGGCGGACCGCCCCCTGGAGGTGTTCCAGGGCACGGAGCCTGCCTGGACGGACCTGGCGCAACCGTATCTTGCGGTGCAGGGGAGCAGCGATTTGTATATCCGGGGCGTGATCTTCGGAGACCGGGCCGGACGGCTGAAACAGGACAATCCCCTGACCCGGGCGGAGGCCGCCGTGATCGCCGCCCGGCTGCTGGGCCTGCAGCCGGCTGGTGACCCGGGATACAGTGATGCGTCGCCGGAGGACTGGTACTATGACGCGGTATCCGCCCTCAAGGCCGTCGGCCTCGGCGTGGATGGTGATCTGTTTGACCCGGATCAGCCCGTCACCCGGGCGGAGGCCACCGTCCTGATGGCCAAGCTCCTGGAGACTGTGGGCTGGCTGGAGGTCCCGGAGACGGGGAACCTGTCCGAAGTGGATCTGGCGGACACTGAGGCGGTCCCAGACTGGGCGGCGGGGGCCTATCAGGCCCTTTGGTCCCGCAACCGGATCATCGTCATTTCCACTGAGCAGCCCAGCGGGGAGACCGATTCCAACGGCATCCCGGTGCTGGCGGAATACGCCGAGCCGGATCAGGCGGCCACCCGCGGGGAGGTCATCGAGATGATCGACGAGGCCCTGCGCTGGGTGCCCTGGTATCCCACGGAGACGGCCATCCAGCTGGGCTTTGACCGGGAGATGCCGGTGATCGACGGCTCCACCTCCACCTATCCCTACACCGAGGGCGTGTACAACGCACTCTTTAGCAACGGCACCGCCCATCCCCAGTTTCCCCAGAGCCACTCCAAGAGCTACGAGTCCTACGAGCGGCTGATCAACGGCGATGTGGACGTGCTGTTTGCGGCCACCGAAGCGTCCGCCAATCTGGAGGAACTGGCGGCGGAGCGGGGCGTGGAGCTGGAGTATATCCCCATCGCCTATGACGCCATGGTGTTCTTCACCAATGCGGAAAACTCCATTGCCGGGCTGACCCGGCAGCAGATCCAGGACATCTATGTCCGAGACGCCTACGACAACTGGAGCCAGGTGGGCGGGCCGGACGCGGAACTGCTGCCCTACTGCCGCAATACGGACAGCGGCTCCCACGCCCTCATGGAGCGATACTTCCTGGAGGACGGGAAATTGTCCCTGAGCCCGAACATCCTGCAGGGCAATGTGTCACTCTCCATGTCCTCCGCCCTGACGGATGTGGCCATGGCTCTGTCCCTGGATCCCCCCGCCTACGCCATCGGGTACAGCGTCTACGCCTATTACGACGTCTACGAGGAACTCATGGCAGATGTGACGCCCAACAAGCTGAAGCTCCTGGCCATTGACGGCATACTGCCCACCAACGAGACCATCGCCGACGGCACCTATCCGCTGGCCGGCTACAACTATGTGGTGCTCCGGGCGGATGAGCCGGAGAACTCCCCAGCCCGTCGGCTGGCAGACTTCATGGTCAGCGACGCAGGACAGCAGGTCGTGTCCACTGCCGGTTTCCTGCCGTTGGCAGACTGACTCCATCCGGTCCATGGAGTCCTGGCTGGTGATGAGAGTCTTCCCTCTGCCCCCTCTGTCACTGGGGCTGATAAAGGTTCCGGCCCTCTAAGAGCGGGTACAGACGGTATCCAACGCATCCCTTTGATGACCAGCAGACTCGGCTAGAGAAGCCTGCCGGATAAAGTTTGGCACGGGGCGGTGCGCTTTTATCAGCTTTTGATATGCCGCATCAAAGAGAGAAATGTTCTCTCCGGTGTCGGGCTGGCAGCGGCTTCTACCTTGTTCAGCTCTGCGAGCCGCTGGTGGCGGATCTCTTAGAAGGCACCCGCATCCTCACCCCACATATATGCCGAAAGAATTCCCGTTGTGCCCTGCGGTGGAATTCCTGTGCGATTCAGTGCGGTCAAATACAATAGCCGAAGTTTGAGCTGCCTGGAATTGTTATAAATGGAAAAAGGAAAGACCACTTTTCAAATGAAAAGTGGTCTTTCCTTGGAGCTGATAGCCAGATTCGAACTGGCGACCTCATCCTTACCAAGCGACCCCGGAACTTTTTTCTAACTATTTTTCGCACTTTATGGCCGTATTCGCTCCAAACCGATTGCTTTCCGTCACTCTTTGGTCACAAGGTTTCCGCCTGTTCCGCCGCTCTCTGTGGTTGCCTGTGTGGTCAAACCGTTGGGGCAGTAAGTTCCCGTGATTTGACGGTTTGCACAAATGTGGTCAGAGCGCGGTTTTCTGCGCCGCCACAGTAATGCGCCGGTCTGGTTTTGGCAAGTCACCGTGGAACTGCTTTTGCGAGGGTGTTAACAATGATAAGCGCTGTAGCAAACATTTTTCTCCTCATTATTTTACCGCACTATATCCACTTTTACATCAAAAATTTGGTTGCAAAAT
>ENA-UONX01003297-UONX01003297.1-human-gut-metagenome-genome-assembly--contig:-P74old-NODE-3297-length-10090-cov-3.592028_pt1 | contig 10090 bp, 8 predicted proteins | sample MGYA00242466_ERZ724013 | MGnify/ENA metagenome assembly ERZ724013 | reverse complement strand
GAACCTACACCTGCACCAGATGCAGCAGCAGCTACACAGAGAGCATTGCGAAGCTTACGAGTCCGTCGCCGCAGCCAACTGCAACACCGTCAGGTAAGCCGGAGACACCATCACCACAGCCAAAGGGCACCAATCTGAAGGATGACACAGGTGCAGCCTACAAGGTAACAAGTGCAAATGGCAAAACACCGGCAGTGCAGTATCTGGCACCAAAGAGCGGCACCAAAGGAACGGTGACAGTTCCTTCGGAGGTCACGATCGATGGCGTAACCTACAAAGTAACCTCTATCGCAGGCAATGCTTTTAAGGGCACTAAAAAGATTAAGAAGATAGTGATCGGAAGTAACATTACTTCTATCGGAAAAAATGCTTTTGCAGGCTGCACAAGTCTGACAAGTATCACGATCGGAAAGAATGCCTTTACCGGCTGTAAAAAGCTAAAGTCGATCACAATTAAGACGAAGAAACTGACAACAAAAACCGTTAAAAAGGGAGCGTTTAACGGCATCAGCAAAAAGGTTGTGGTAAAGGTGCCAAAGAGCAAATATAAGACCTACAAAAAGCTGCTCCCGGCAAAAGGTCTGAAAAAAGCGGCAAAGATCAGAAAGTAACCAACACGCTGAAAATACAGTAACCTCATATGAGAGACTGCTTAGGCAGCAGAAATGCAAATACAGACCTGCGAATCAACCGGAGCAGGGAAGTAATTGTATTTCTGCTGCCTTTTACTGCATTTTTTACTCTAAGTATTTGCAAAAAGATTTTCGTGCTTTTTTCAATTATGATGTTATAATTTTTATAATGTATTTACGAAAATGCGATGAACAGATAGCATTATTACACACGACATTGATGGAAAACAGGTTTTCATTACTGTGATAAAGGAGCGGCTATGAAAAAAACAGGAAAATCAGGGAAACGACACAATAAGTTTCTGGCACCGCTTCTGGCACTTATCGTGCTCCTGGCAGCATGCAGCTCGCAGGGCGGCGATAATGCACCGGATAGCAGGCAGAAGGAAGCTGTGCAGACGGAAGAGACATCGGCTGAGACAGCGGCAACGGATGAAATCAGGATGGATGGACAGCTCACAGGTGATATGCTCATGCAGCCATCCGGGGATACAGAGGGAGAAGCAGCGGATCCGGACGGATATAGTCAGGAACCACTTGAAGTACATTACATAGATGTCGGACAGGGCAGCGCGACACTATTAAAGAGTGGCAGGCATGCTATGCTGATTGATACCGGTGACAGCGATCAGGGTACAAAGATACAGCTCTATCTGACAAAACAGGGCGTGGAAAATCTCGATTACCTTGTACTGACGCATCCGGATGCGGATCATATCGGTGGTGCTCCGGTCATTATTACGAAATTTGGGATCGGACAGCTTTTTCTTTCTAATTATGAGAAGGATAATAAAACAACACAAAAAGTCAGGGACGCGATGCAGTATAAAGGTCTGACCGCATCGGACTGTCAGGTTGGAGATACATATACACTTGGAAATGCATCTTTTACGATTCTTGCTCCCGTAAAAGAATATGCGGATTCCAACAACGCATCCATTGTCATTATGGTGCAAAACGGAAATAACAGATTTCTATTTACCGGAGACTGCGAAGCAGAAGCCGAGGTGGATCTGATCGCATCCGGCGCGGATCTTAGTGCAGATGTTTACCTGGCGGGACATCACGGAAGTGACACTGCATCTTCACAGGCATTTATGGATGCAGTCAGCCCTTCTTATGCGGTGATCAGCTGCGGTGAGGGAAACAGCTATGGGCATCCGCATGCAGAAGTCCTCAACAGATTCCGCAGCATGGGCATTCAGGTATTCCGTACAGATGAGCAGGGCTCTGTGGTAGCTGAGAGTGATGGAACCGGGATCACATGGAACTGTGCACCTTCCGAGACCTGGCAGACAGGAGAACGAACTAAAAATGCACAGACCGGTGCAGAAAATGCGGAAACACAGCCTGCAAATGAGACACCCATACAGGAGACAGATACTGCAGCCGTGCAGGATAAGCCTGCAACCCAGCAGTCAGATGCGGTAACACTTCCTGCGCAGGAGCAGAAACCGGTTGTGGCAGACGAAACGTCGCAGGCAGGCAATTATATCGGTAATCGCAATAACGGCAAGCTGCATAAGGCTTCCTGCAGTTATCTGCCGGATCCGCAGAATCAGGTGCCGTTTACAACAAGGGAAGAAGCAGTGGAAGCAGGTTATGATGATCCGTGTAAACGTTGCAATCCGTGATGAAATATGCGCCGGGATGAGAAAACCGATTGCCGGCATTCTGACGCGATACATAAATAAAAAGCAGATGTAATGCAAATGTTTGCCGTATGTTGGCGGAGAAACAGGCAAGCAATCCGGCGGAGTAAAAAATGATTCTGGAAAAGGGGAATACATCATGGAATTGAGACATATCAGGTATTTTAAGGCTGTGGCAGAGGAAAAGAATTTTACCCGGGCGGCGGAAAAACTGGCGATCGCACAGCCACCGCTCTCAAGGCAGATCCAGGATCTCGAGGCAGAGCTTGGTACACAGCTTTTTATCCGTTCACCGCATAAAGTAACGCTGACAGAAGAAGGAGAACTGTTTTTGCAGTATGCATCCCAAATACTGGATCTTGTGCACCGTTCTGAGGAAGAAGTCAGGGAAAGAAAAGAAGGTCTGCAGGGAACCTTATATATTGCTTCCGTAGAAGGCTGTGGATCGCGTTTGTTTGCAGAATGGATTGCAGCATTCGGACAGCAGCATCCGCACGTGCAGTACAATCTCTGGAATGGCAATACGGATGATGTGAATAACCGTGTCATGAAAGGTCTGTGTGAGATCGCGATGATCACAGCACCCTATAATACAGAAGAATTTCAGGTACTTCCGGTTTACCGAGAGCCATGGGTGGCAATGATCCCCAAGGGACATCCATTATATACGCCGGAAAATGATCCGGTAAAGCCGGATGATCTTCTGCCGTATCCGCTGTTGATCCCTTCCAGGGAATCCAGAAAAAGTGAGATTGACAAATGGTTTTCCAATACCGGTCAGACACCTGCGATCCGCGGCAGGATCGCACATATGATGAATGCATATGAGCTGAGCCTGCACGGTGTCGGGATTTCCATTTATCCGGCTTCTATTTCCGCAATGGCAAAGAACAAGGAAGTCTGCATCCGTAAAATAGAGCATCCGGATGCGTATGCATCCTATGCTCTCATTTGGAAAAAGGATCACACGCTTTCCCATGTGGCGCAGGAATTTCTTTCTTTTATCCGGGAAGGCAGTGAAAATACAGATGAAACATGATTTGTATTCACTATACTCGAAAAGTATCATAATATATTTATAATATGTATTTCACATTATAGAGCCTGTATGTTACATTATAATCATCAAAAGGAAGTCAGGCCGGACCTCTAAAGTAACTGATCAATTTCAGAATGTAGAAAGGTTATGGTGAGTGTTATGAAAAAGATTATGGGTAAAATCAATGAGTTCTTTGGTGAATATTACAAGAGCTTTGGCGAAAGAATCTGATCAAAGAGGCGTAAAATGAATCAGAGTGAAAATCAGACAGAGACTTAGAACGGGCAGTGTATCATATACATTGCCCGTTTTGTGTCATGGCGACGAGGAGAATGAATGCCATGCTTGCATGAGCAGACATTCGACGACCGCTGATCAGAGCGAGATTCGCGAAGCGTATCTCGTCTCTGTTGCGGGCAGAAGGATTTTCGAATGAAAAGATAGAACCCCTTCTTTATTGGGAGAAAAAAGACTTTCAAAAAATAGGGACTTGCGTACAACTGGGGGATATGCTATGATATCTCTCGGCGGCATACAGTTGTACGCCGTACAAAAACATTCGGAAGAATGGAGCGTGAAAGAAATGGAGCAGTCTACTGGCTATTTTGTTGTAAAGCAGAAAGCATTACCGGAAGTATTGTTAAAGGTCGTGGAAGCAAAGAGACTGATAGAGTCCGAACGTGCTGTTTCCGTGCAGGAAGCAACAGAACGGGTGGGGATCAGCCGCAGTTCTTTTTATAAGTATAAGGACGATATTTTTCCATTCCACGATACGGCGGCGGGCAGAACGATCACGCTGACCTTCCAAATGGATGATGAACCGGGATTGTTATCGGATGTGCTCAAGATCATAGCTACATTCGGAGCAAATATATTAACCATCCATCAGAGTATTCCGATCAACGGAGTTGCCTCCCTGACGATCAGTGTACAGATATTGCCGACAACAGCGGATGTATCCCTGATGGTCGATGAGATGGAAAAACAAAAAGGCGTACATTACGTGAAAATCATAGCTAAGGAGTAAAGAAAATGGTAAAAGTAGCAGTATTAGGATATGGTACAGTAGGAAGCGGTATCGTTGAGGTAATCAAAACAAATCAGGATATGGTAAATAAGAAAGCCGGAGATGAGATTGATGTCAAATATATCTTGGATCTGCGTGATTTCCCGGGAGATCCTTATGAGAATCTTGTTGTACATGATGTTGAGATTATTTTAAACGATCCTGAGGTGCTTGTGATCGCAGAAGCAATGGGCGGAGTGGAACCGGCCTATACCTTTACAAAGAGAGCACTCAGTGCAGGTAAGAGCGTATGTACATCAAATAAAGAGCTTGTTGCAAAGCATGGTGCAGAGTTGATCGGGTTAGCGAGCGCTAACAAATGCAACTATATGTTTGAAGCAAGTGTCGGTGGTGGTATTCCGATCATTCGTCCGTTAAATGCTTCTCTGACACCGGAACGTGTAGACGGTATCACCGGTATTTTAAATGGTACAACAAACTATATCCTGACAAAGATGGAAAAGGAAGGATCAGATTTTGATACAGTACTGAAGGAAGCACAGGACAAAGGCTATGCGGAGCGCAATCCGGAAGCAGATGTGGAAGGTTATGATGCATGTCGTAAGATCGCCATTCTTTCTTCTCTGATCTATGGTAAAAATGTAAATTTTGAGCATATTTATACAGAGGGTATTACAAAGATCACTACAAATGATTTTGCATATGCAAAAAATGCAGGCTATACGATCAAGCTGCTTGCCATGAGCAAGGAAGTGGACGGCAAATATTTTGCCATGGTAACACCTTGCATGATCAATGACCAGAACCCGCTTTATTTTGTAAATGATGTATTTAACGGTATTCTGGTACATGGCAATACACTGGGGAATACAATGTATTATGGAGCAGGAGCAGGTAAGCTGCCGACAGCAAGCGCGGTTGTATCCGATATCATTGACTGTGTGAAGCATCTTGGCAAGACAGTATTCTGTTTCTGGGATAAAGAAGAACTGACATTGTCCAGCATGGATGATTCCGTAAAGCGTTTCTTTGTTCGTGTGAAGGATGCTGATTTTGCAAAGGCAAAGGAAGTATTTGGTGATGTGGAAGAGATCGATGCTCAGATCGCAGGAGAAAAGGGCTTCTTTACACAGGCTATGAGCGAGAAAGCATTTAAAGAAAAGAGTGCACAGGTCGGTGAGATCATCAGCCGGATCCGTGTTGAGGAGTAAGCAGGATTACATATGGAATCACACATGACAGCTCGTGTGATCCTAAGTGAAAATAAATACCGAGGAGTAGGAAAATGAAAAAAGTAGTAAAATTTGGTGGTAGTTCATTAGCAAGTGCAGAGCAGTTTGAGAAGGTCGGAAAGATCATCCGCGCAGACAAGTCAAGATGTTATGTGGTTCCGTCTGCACCGGGTAAGAGAAACAGCAAAGATACAAAAGTAACGGATATGCTGTACAATACCTATGCACTGGCAGAAAGTGATGATGCGTTTGATAAAGAACTGGATGCGATCAAAGCAAGATATCAGGAGATCATCGACGGACTGAAATTAAAGCTTTCTCTGGATAAGGAATTTGAAGTGATCCGTGAGAACTTTAAAAAGAAAGCGGGCAGTGATTATGCAGCAAGCCGTGGGGAGTTCTTAAACGGTATCATTATGGCAAATTATCTGGGCTATGAATTCATCGATGCAGCAGAAGTGATCTTCTTTGATGAAGAAGGCAATTTTATGCCTGATCACACAAATGAAGTACTTTCCGCGCGTTTGTCAGAAACACCAAAGGCAGTTGTTCCGGGCTTCTACGGTGCGAAACTGGATGGCAGTGTAAAGACCTTCTCCAGAGGCGGTTCCGATATCACAGGTTCTATCGTGGCTAAGGCTGCACATGTGGATGTGTATGAAAACTGGACAGATGTTTCAGGCTTTTTGATCGCTGATCCGCGTATCATCGATAATCCGAAGGGAATTGAAACAATTACCTATCGCGAACTGAGAGAGCTTTCTTACATGGGTGCTACCGTGCTGCATGAGGATGCGATCTTCCCGGTTCGTAAGGAAGGTATCCCGATCAACATCCGTAATACAAATGCACCGAAGGACAATGGCACATGGATCGTAGAAAGCACCTGCCAGAAGCCAAAGTACGTGATCACAGGTATTGCAGGTAAGAAGGGCTTCTGTTCCATCAATATTGAAAAGGATCTCATGAACTCCGAGATCGGTTTCGGCAGAAAGGTGCTGCAGGCATTTGAAGAAAATGAGATTTCTTTTGAACATGTACCATCCGGTATCGATACAATGACCGTATTTGTACACCAGTCAGAATTCATGGAAAAAGAGCAGCGTGTACTGGCAGCAATCCATAAGATGGCACATCCGGATTCCATTGATCTGGAGTCTGATCTGGCACTGATCGCAGTCGTAGGACGCGGTATGAGACAGACGCGCGGTACAGCCGGACGGATCTTCTCCGCATTGGCACATGCCAATGTCAATGTCAAGATGATCGATCAGGGATCTTCCGAGCTGAATATCATTATCGGTGTGAAAAATGAAGATTTTGATGCAGCGATCCGTGCGATCTACAATATCTTTGTTGAGGTTCAGTTATAAGATGATGCCAGGGTCAAAAGGTCTAAACCCATGTGAGCTTGCTCATAGGTGGGTGAAAGACCTTGGGACCCGCCCCGATATGAGCATCAAAGTCGGGCTTTTGTCCCCGACATCATAAGATAAAAATAGATAAAAACAGAAACATCATATAGCAAGCAATCGATAGCGTAGGCGACTGAGATTTATCGCTCGTTTACCCGGCGGCGAGATCGAAACGCTCTTTTTCGACCAGAGCCGGGTAAAATACGAGCAAGATAAACGTGAACCACCACACATGTAAAATCGGCTTCGCCGATGTGTGGTGGCTGCATAATGAATTTGTTGTACAAATTCATTATATTTCGCAAGGTAGCCAAGCGTGATTGCGGCTATATGATGTTTTTGTTTTAGACAGAATAACTAAAAATGCCAAAAAGTTATGCCGAAATGGCATAAAAGCAATAAAAGTATTGCGATTTTATGATCTACCCCGTATACTGAAATTGTGTTTATCACAATACTATCTTTATATGGAGGGATTTATGAAAAGTACAAAAGGAATCAAGAAAATTTTAATGGCGCTTGCACTGGTATTATGTGTTGCTGCATTTGTTCCGGCAACTGCAAGCGTACAGGCAGAAGCAAAAACAAAAAAAGTTACAGCAAACAGAAACTACAAAAAAGCACCGGCGCTGAAGTTTGGAATAACCTATAAGGTGACAGAAAAGGTAAACCATTCTATGGTAAAATTTACAGCTCCGAAGAATGGTACTTATAAGGTTACGATCAGCAATATTGCAACTTTTCCAAAGGTAAAAGGCAGAACAGATCATAATCTGGGTAATCTGTATATCCGTAAACCATATTATAATGGTAAATACTTTATGTCTCAGACTGTAAAAACACAGGGTGGCAGATACTCCTGTTTATTTACAGCAACAAAAGACAGCTACAATCATTTTTACAAAGGTCAGAGAGTAAAAACAGGTACTTATCTGGCAAGTAGATATGGTAAGATCAGGCTGAAAAAAGGCGAAACAATTTATATGGATTATTTCTATACCGGTAAAGGTGGAAAGTGTACTTACACAATGAAGGTTACAAAATAAAAGTTTTAATTTAGGCTAAACAGGCGGCGTTTCTGATTTCCCAGGCAGGGAGTTAGGAACGCCGCTTTTTTATGGCGTATGGTGTATGGCAAGAAAGACTAAATGCACTTGTAAGAAAATATGTGAATCTGGAATATAAGAATTGTCAATGCTTTGCAGTAATGGCGACATGGAAAACAGAAATGAGGTGGAGATGCAGGAGATCACGGAGGCTGAGGCACGTAAAATGCTGAATTTATAAGATCAGGCTTCTGACCATCTGTGCCATGGCGGCAGGTGTTTCCTGCATACCGCCTTCGAGCCATTTTAAAAACACATTGTAAAGGGCACCGGAATAAAAATAAATTTTATAGCGTCCCACATCATTATATGGCATATCGCCGATCTGTTCTTCTAACTGCCTGTCGAAAATATCCAGGTAAATATAGGCAAGACCTGCTTTATATACGCATAAGATAAAATGCTTGTATGTTTTGAAGTAGCGGAAGACCAATAAGATGGAATCATATCCGAAAAAGTCGTCAGATAGTTTGGCGGCTTTTTCTCTGTAATTCTGCCAGATCTCATCTGTTACCTTGATCAGTACTTCTTCCTTGGAAGTAAAATTCCGATAGTAGGAGGCTCTTGCCACGCCTGCGGTCTGCACGATCTCTGTGACCGTAATATCCGAAAAATTTTTCTTTTCCATAAGCTTTGTCAAAGCTCTTGCGATCCGCAGCTTCACAAGGCGGTTCGCTTCCAGTCGTTTATCAGTTTCTTTCATCGTAATCTCCATTCTGCCGCGGAAAAGAAAGGTTTCCGTTCGTATCACGGAACAATCTGCAGGCATCAAAGTCAGGTGACTTTTAAAATCGACATCATGATATAAAATGAGATAAAATGTCTCACGTATATGCCTTGTATTCCGAAGAATCCCTGTTAAAATCATATTTATGTATTCAATGTGATACAAAATATATCATATTTGTCTAACAATACTATGACACAATATGAGAATGAAGTCAAGAAAAGAGATGTCATGTGCTGCATGAATGCAGGAAATCAGGGATGTGGCAGGAAATGGAGTAGAATGAGAATTATAACAGATACGGGAACAGATATACTGGACAAAGAAGCCAAAAAGCTGGGGATTGAACTTGTGGCAATCCGTTCCAATTTTACAGATACCGTTTTCAGCGAGAATACAGAAGCTGAATTCACACGGTTTTATGATAAACTGCGGCAGACGGATACACTTCCTGTCTCCAGCCAGCCGTCTCCGGCCGAGTTTTTAGAGCTTTTTGAGGATGCGAAGGAAAAACAGGAAGAGGTCGTTGTGATCACAATCTCCTCAAAATTGTCCGGCACATATAATGGAGCTATGCTTGCGAAGGACATGGCAGAATATGACAATATCTATGTGGTAGACAGTCTGCTGGCATCTTTGTCAGAAAGACTGCTTGTGGAATATGCGGTAAAGCTTCGCGATGCGGGTATGGGAGCAAAGGAGCTTGTACAGAAACTGGAACAGGACAGGGAACGCGTGATACTGACAGGTGTTCCTTCCACGCTTTTATACCTTAAAATGGGAGGCCGTATTTCTCCGGTTGTGGCGGCAGTCGGTGGCGTGATCGGGATCAAACCGGTGCTCTGGCTGAAGGACGGCGTGATCGAAAGCCGCAGCAAGGCAAGAGGTATGCGTATGGCGAAGTCAGGCATGCAGAGCTTTTTAAAGGACTATGAGGCAGATCCTGCAATGCCTGTCATGTTTGCACACAGTGACAATGCTGAAATGGGACAGCAGTTTATGGAAGAAACTGTGCAGCAGTTTGGACTGACAGGCTGCAGCCTGCATGAAATCGGCATGGCGATTGGAACACACATCGGACCGGATGCCCTTATGATGGCATTTATGCGGAAGTAATTATGGAAATTGTAGAACAAAAGTGATTGCCCGGCAGTGTATGTATGATTAGTTGAAACCATCTGTATGTTGAAAAACGTCAGGTGGTTTTTTTTGTTATGGCGACGAGGAAAATGCACGCATTTATGCGGTGCATTTGACGAC
>ENA-UONX01003285-UONX01003285.1-human-gut-metagenome-genome-assembly--contig:-P74old-NODE-3285-length-10132-cov-3.792101_pt1 | contig 10132 bp, 9 predicted proteins | sample MGYA00242466_ERZ724013 | MGnify/ENA metagenome assembly ERZ724013 | reverse complement strand
TTGTCAAGGGGGAAAATTTTATATAGGAATGTCTGCAGCTATTTCTTGTGGCATGCACAGGAGGACGGGCAATGCTCGCAGCCGCAGCTGCAGGAGGACTTCCCATTTTTCTTGTTTTTAAATAACTTTATAATAATTCCGATGACGATTGCCGCAAGCACGGCTCCGATCACGATCGTTCCCCAATAATCTGCAAGAAAACGCAGCATCGTCAGATCCCCTCCTTTCAAAATGGTTATACCTTTACTTTTGCCGTCAGCCTGTTGCTTTCTTTATACGGGCGGAAGAGCTGGTATACAATAAAGGAAATAACGTAGGCAAATACGCACTGATAGCCGATTGCAAACCAGGTCCACTTTGCGCTGTTCATTTCGCGCTTAATGGCGCCGATTGCGGCAAAGCAGGGGGCGCAGAGCAGGTTGAAGATCAGGAAGGAGTAAGCGGCAAGCTTTGTCATTCCTTCGAAATCAAGCACGCCGAACACGCCGACCACTTCTTCTTTTGCAACCAGTCCCATGATCGTTGCAATAGCCGCTTTGATGTTTCCGAAGCCGAGCGGCGCAAAGATCCATTTGATTCCCTCTCCGATTTTGCCGAGTATGCTCGCTTCAAGCTCCATTTCCAGGCTGAACGTAAAGCCTCCATCCACAAATCCAAAGCAGGAGCCTGCCCAGATTATAATAGAGGAAAGCAGGATGATCGTTCCGGCCTTGCGCATAAACGAGCTTCCTCGCTCCCACATGCTGCGCATGATATTTCCAAAGGTGGGCCAGTGATACGCCGGCAGCTCCATAACGAAAGGCGCGGGATCTCCGGAGAACATCTTGGTCTTTTTCAGAATAATTCCCGACACGATGATTGCCGCCACTCCGAGGAAATACGCGCTCGGCGCTACCCACCATGCTCCGCCGAACAGCGCCGAGGCAATCAGCGCGATAATCGGGAGCTTCGCTCCGCACGGAATAAAGGTCGTTGTCATAATTGTCATTTTACGGTCGCGGTCGTTTTCAATGGTACGCGACGCCATGATTCCGGGAACACCGCATCCCGTTCCGATCAGCATCGGAATAAAGGATTTTCCCGAAAGGCCGAATTTCCGGAAAATACGGTCCATGACGAACGCAATCCGTGCCATGTATCCGCAGGACTCCAGGAAAGCAAGGAAAATGAAAAGGACCAGCATCTGCGGAACAAAGCCAAGAACTGCTCCTACGCCGCCGATAATACCGTCAAGGATCAAGCCCTTCAGCCAGTCGGTGCAGTGCAGGGCATCCAGTCCTTTTTCCACAAGAACAGGGATACCGGGAACCCATACGCCGTATTCGGACGTATCCGGCGCATTCTCCATCGCCGTGTCTACGATTCCCGAAATGTCATAATTTTTTTCTGCCAGCGCATCTGCATACGTGCCGTAAGCCTCGTCGAACGCGCCGAAGTCCTGATCCTCGATCGCACTCATCATTTCGTCTGCGCCTACGACGCCTGCTTCCTCGGCATTTTTCACAATGGCAACGAGCTCGTCAGTCCAGATGTTTTCCTCCGCATATTCCGTCATGTCTTCGTCAAATGCAGAGGATCCGATTCCGAAAAGATGCCAGCCGTCGCCGAATACGCCGTCATTCGCCCAGTCCGTGGCCCAGGTCCCGACGGTTGTTACCGAAATATAGTATACGATAAACATTACGACTGCGAAAATCGGGAGCGCCGCCCACCGGTTCGTAACGACTTTATCGATCTTATCCGAGGTCGTAAGCTTTCCGGCGCTTTTTTTCTGAATGCAGCCCTGGATAATCGAAGCGATGTAAATATAGCGTTCGTTTGTGATAATGCTTTCCGCGTCGTCATCCAGCTCTGCCTCCGCGGCTTTTATGTCTTCTTCTATGTGATTCATTACTGACGGATCAAGCTTTAGCTGTTCCAGAACCTTTTCGTCGCGTTCAAAAATCTTGATCGCATACCAGCGCTGCTGTTCCGCAGGCAAATGATGCACGGCGGCTTCTTCGATATGCGCGATTGCGTGTTCGACCGCGCCGCTGAAGCTGTGCTGCGGGACTGTTTTCGTTCCCTCTGCCGCCTCGATTGCCGCTTCCGTTGCTTCCATAATTCCGGTTCCCTTCAGCGCCGAAATTTCAACGACCTTGCAGCCGAGCGCGCGGGACATTTCTGCCGTATTGATTTTGTCTCCGTTCTTTTTAACGATATCCATCATATTGACGGCAATCACAACGGGAATTCCGAGCTCCGTAAGCTGCGTCGTCAGATACAGATTTCGTTCCAGGTTTGTTCCGTCCACGATATTTAAAATCGCATCGGGACGTTCGTTGATCAGATAATTTCGTGCCACTACCTCCTCCAGCGTATACGGAGAGAGCGAATAGATTCCCGGAAGGTCGGTAATAATTACGTCGTTATGCTTTTTCAGCTTGCCTTCCTTTTTCTCTACCGTTACGCCCGGCCAGTTTCCTACAAACTGGTTGGATCCGGTCAGCGCGTTGAACAATGTCGTTTTTCCGCTGTTCGGGTTTCCCGCGAGGGCAATTCTAATACTCATTGCGTTTCTTCCTTTCTCTCGTAATTAGTTTCAGCTAACACCAGTGCAAAAATTATTTTATCTCGATCATTTCCGCATCCGCTTTCCGGATTGAAAGCTCATACCCTCGGACCGTTACTTCGACCGGATCCCCTAAAGGAGCAACCTTTCGCACGTGAACCTCCACGCCCTTTGTAATGCCCATGTCCATGATTCGGCGTTTCACTGCGCCTTCTCCATGGAGCTTGAGCACGGTGACCGTATCGCCGATCTTTGCCTCTTTCAATGTTTTCATTTGATTTCCTCCTCTTCTGCCAAAATCCCTTATACCATTATTTTATTGGCCATTTCGCGGCTGATCGCAATGCGGGAATCCTTTACTCTGACGATCAGGTTTCCTCCTATTGTTGAAATCACCGTGACGATTCCCCCGGCTACAAAGCCCAGATTTTCCAGATGCGCCCGCACTTCCGGTTTTCCCCCGATTTTCCGGATTATGTTTTCCTCTCCGACCGCCGCAAGCGTTAACGGCATCATTTTTATCCATCGCCTTTCAGTAAGTTTTCACTAACTCGCTCACAAAAATTGCGGTTAGATTTCTCTAACCGCGTTTATGTTACCATCCGGCAGCAGCAATGTCAATCCCTTGTTGGGAAAATATTTTAGAGGAATCTCCTGCGTTCTAGCCTTCCCCTTTTCCGTTTTTCCGCCGTTTTACCGCAATGGGAATCGTAATTGCAGCGCAGACCAGAACAGCCGCAGCCGCGATGCCTACAACGGCCAGTACGGGGAAACCGGAGCCGCCCGTTACATATGCGATCTCGTCCGTCGTGAAACGGAACGCAAATCTCCCGCCGGGAGCCACATCGCCGCTCAGATAGAAATCCATGATGTCTCCTTCCACTCCATCTACCGGCTGCATATTGTCCGACCATTTAAAATTAAAATTCAGGGTATTTCCCGTAAGGCCGAGCGCTTCCCTCGGAATCGCCAGCTGAAATACGTTATCCTGTATGGAATACGGAACCTGACAGACCATCTCCCAGTTCCAGCCGCCTGTGCTTCGTTCAAGATATGCGCCGTATGGGTCTGGGTTCTGACGGTTGACGACAAATTCAAATTCCTCCCAGTCTGTAGAATCCGCCGTGGCCGCCCCCGTGTCGATAAACAGACGCATCCATGCGGGATCGCTCGACGGCGTCAGCGTCTCAGCCGTTTCCACATAAAAATAGATGTTGTCGTCGTCATACGCCGCCTTTGTTTTTATGATATCGTTTCGCATCGTATCACTTTCATAGTGCAGACTGCCGAAGCCCTTCGCGTCCCGCGCCGGCGTGTTATTTGCATAATGGTTATAGGTATAAATGGAATCCCATTGGCTGAGATCGCCGTTAATATCAATGGTATGCTTTTCGTTCTGTTGTACCGGCTGGCCGCTTCCCTTAAATTTTCTGATGTTGGAAACAAGCTGATAATAGTAAAAATCCTTCAGATCTCCTTTAGACGGCTCGCAGTCGCGTGAATATTCGTCATTGAACTGATCGGGGAAAGCGTTCGGAGAATCCTGCCACGTTTCAAAGCGGCCCATCGTCCATTCGTTCCATCCCGTCACAAAAATAAACGTCGGATCCGTCTCCAAAGCGTAGTCCCACTGCTGCTGAAAATTCACGCCGTAATAATGCGCGTTTTCCATATCGGAGTCGACCGTTATGTCGGAATTCCTGTACGTGTAAGTGTAAGAATATTTGCCGTCGATATCCGAGGAATACGCCCTGCCGTACACGCCGCCCCTATAGTCGTTCATGGCAACCAGGCCGTGCTCACTTGCATTCTGCGCTACGCCCACCGTCATCTGCTCGACCGTCCCATCCGGTCTCAGATATTTCGCCTGCGGATAAACGGACAGCCAGCCCCAATACTCGGAGGACTGATCTCCGTCAAAATATCCGGCCCAATTCTTCCGGAAGGTAAAGAAGTCCAGAATTTCTTTCTCCCGTTCGCTTTCCGGAGACAGGTTATCCGGATGCGCCATGATCAGAGGCTTTCCCTCCCAATAGAACCAGAGGTCCTGGTATTTTTCTTTGCTGTAGAACCTTCTATAAAGGTTGCTCAGCGACTGCTTGCTGTCGCTGTTGGCCGCGAACGGAAGCATGAAGCAGACGCGCGGCGCATTGATTCCGTCTTCCCTCGCTTCCAGAATCACGTCGAACAGCGCATAGCAGCTTTGCTCCCACAAAAAGGTGCCGTTCGTGCAGTCGAAGAAAAGAACGTCTACTCCCGCGTCTGCCAGAAGCTCCATCTGTTTTCTCAGAACATATTTATCCGTGCTGGAATAATACCCGTAAATCGATTCGTTCCACCAGCACTGTCCGCTTTCCGTTTTCCAGATTTCCGCATTGTAATCATGCAGCGCCTCCGGATGCTCCTTAATTACATTGTTGACATTGACCGCTTTGTTGCCCGCAAAATTATAATGCCACGTCCAGTAAAAAATTCCAACGTATCGGTCCGGCCGCGGCGCGCCCGTGTTCTCGTAAGTCGCCACGGTCCGGCCCAAATCATCTACCGCTACCCACTGCGTAGGATCGATCGCTTCGTTCTGTTCCGCCGGAGCGGCCTCCGCATATGCAGTCCGCGGCTTCGGAGCCAGAACGACCATCAGAAGCAGAACGGCGCCAGCAGGCACAGTATTTTTCTGTAGGAAATATCATTCGTCATCTTGCAAAACTCCCATGTGTATTTTTTTACGACATCTTTTAGGCTCTCATTATAATAGCAACCGGATTATTTTACAATCGTTTTTTTTCGGAAGAAATACCGGAGGATTGCCTGTTTTCCCCGATCGCCGCATGCCTTTTTTTCATTGCAAGAAAAAGCGTTATTCCTACTGCCGCCACAATTAATTCCGCTGCGGGAAACGCGCACCACACGCCGCGGATCCCCCATATTCTGGAAAACAAAAATACCGTTGGAAGCATAACGAGAAACCCGCGGAGAATGGAAATAAGATGTGCAGGCTTCGGATGCTCCGAGGAGGTAAAATACATCGACAGCACGATATTGAAGCCAACAAATGGGCAGGCAGAAAAATACAGACGCAGCCCCTCTTCTGCGATTTCCTGCAGCACCGCATCGTGTTCCCTGTTAAAAATGCCTGCGATCTGCGGCGCGCCGAAAAGCACTCCGAGGTAGATCAGAATCGAAAAAGCAAGCATGGAAAGCATGGCATACCGCAGGACGGCTCTGATGCCCGCATCGTTATTTCTGCCGTAATCCCGGCTGATCAAAGGCTGGATTCCCTGTGCGATCCCCGTGTAAACGGCGATAATCACTAAAGACAGATTTGCAATTACGCCGTATGCCGCTACGCCTGGATTGCCCTCCAATTCCAGGATAATGGCGTTAAATACAATCATGACAATGCCGGAGGACGCTTCCGTAACCAACGACGGAACGCCGCTGGACAGAATTCCGGCCAGTCTCTTTCCCGCCGGTCTGCATTTGACAGGCCGGAATCCGTTTTTCTTCCGGAAGAAGTGCGGAGACAGGATCAGCATGCTGATCAGCGGCGCCAGTCCCGTTGCAAGGGCAGCGCCGAAAATCCCCATTCGAAGCGGAAAAATGAAGAACCAATCCAGCGCGACATTTGACAGACTGCCACCGATCATCGCCGTCATGGAGCGCTGCGGCGCTCCGTCGTTGCGGACAAAGCACAGCAGCACGTTATTCAGCAGGAACGCGGGAGCAAACAGCAGAATGACCTGCAGATATGTTTCGGACATCACAAATACGTTTTCATCCGCACCAAACAGCGAAACGATCGCGCCCGAGCAGAAGATCCCAACCAGCAGGAAAAGCACGGCAAATACGGCAGCAAGAACGACCGCTTCGGTAAAGGTACGGTTCGCCTCCGCATGATCTCCGCGGCTTTTCAGAATGGAATACCGGGTGCCGCCGCCCATGCCGATCATCAGTCCGCTCCCATGAATAAAGCTGTAAACGGGGATGGCCAGATTCAGCGCCGTCAGACCGTTTGTGCCAAGGCCTTGCGATACGAAGAACGTGTCCGCCAAAATATAGCACGATAGTCCAATCATTCCCATTACATTAAGCGACGCATATTTGGCAAAGTCGCGGAAGGAATCCGTTTTTTTCATAATATCCATACCTCCATAAAAAAACGGCAGGCCTGCGTTGTGCTGCGCAGGCCTACCGCACAATCAAAAGCCCCGGCGGGCTTCCTTTACTCCGTTATGTTGTCTGCTGTTTTGCTCTTACCAGTTCAATGGCTTCTTTTCCGGTGATATGCTCCGCCGTCATCTCCAGCATACACAGAGGCTCCCACTCGCGTTCGATTGCGTTCCGTCTGTTGGCGGCGCTGTCGTCCGGAGCATATTTCAAGGCAATCTTTTCAATCGCCGTCCGTTTCTCCTCATCCGTTTCCAGAATCCGAATTTTTCCGAAGACAATGACGCTTCTGTAGTACGATGTATATTCCTGCGGCACGACCTGGTCTTGATCGATCACGCAAAAAGACGCCTTGGAATTTCGGCGGACGGCATCGAGCTTATGCCCGCTTTGCGCGCAGTGAAAATACAGCCGCGTGCCGTCGTATCCATAGCTGAGCGGAACGGCATAGGGGTAATCGCCGTCTCCTGAGAGCGCAAGAACACCGGAAGTACCGCGGTTCAGAATTGCGGCGCATTCCTCCGGAGGCAGCGCTTGTTTTTTTCTTCGCATTTCACGAAACATCGTACAGCCTTCCTTTTGCGCTTGCCCGTCAGGCGGCGGACAAAGCAGATTTAAGACCGCATCATTGTAGCGGATCGGCGCCCTCCTGTCAAGGGAGAGCAAACCAGGCCTTCATCGTGTCCAGAACCTGCACCAGTTCCTCTTCTTTTATGACGTAAGGAACCATCGCATACAGATATTTTAAAAATGGCCTGCTGAATATGCCTCTTTCAAAGGCAAACTGCTGATACCCCTTGCGCGCGGACGGATCGTGGACCTCTATGCAGACGCAGGCTCCCATAATCCGGATTTCCTTCACCCGCGGATCGGAAAAGCCATCCATTTCCCGCCGTGTAATTTCCTCAATTTTCCGGATCTTAGACATGTAATCGTGCCGTTCGAAAAGCTCGATGGATTTCAGCGCCGCGCTGCAGGCAAGCGCGTTTCCCATAAAAGTCGGCCCATGCATCAGAGCATGCTCCGGATTGTCATCATAAAAGCCATCGTAAACCCGTTTGTTTGCTACCGTCACCGCATGGCCGATGTATCCTCCCGTCAGCGCTTTCCCCAGAACCAGGATATCCGGCTGTACCAGATCCGCCACAAACCGGTTTCCCGTACGGCCGAAGCCCGTTGCAACCTCGTCAAAGATGAGCAGCACGCCGTATTGATCGCAAAGCTCCCGCGCACGTTTCAGGAAAGAGATATCGTACATCCGCATCCCTCCTGCGCACTGGAGCAGCGGCTCCGCAAGAAAACAGTTCAGTCGGTCATGATATTGTAAAAACGCCGCCTCCAGCGCGTTTCTTTCGGTTGGGATATGAACGACAGACCGGCTCGGTCCATAGGCTTTCAGAATAAAATGATAATCCTCGTCGTCTCCGGCTTCCATCGTTTTGAATGTGTCCCCGTGATACGCATGTTCCAGAGCAAGGACCATGGTGCGCTGTGATTCGCCGCGATTTAAGTAAAATTGCAGCGCCATTTTCAGCGCGACCTCCACCGCAACGCTTCCCGAATCAGAAAAAAAGCAGTAATCTAAATCTCCCGGAAGCCAGCTTTGCAATCGATCGGAAAGCCGCTGTACAGGTTCATGCGTCAGCCCACCGAGCATTACGTGTGAGAAGCGCTCGGCCTGGTCGCAAATTGCTTTGTCCAGCTCCGGATGCTTGTACCCGTGAATCACGCTCCACCAGGAGGATACGGAATCGATCAGCTTTTGAGAGGCCGTATATAAATAAACGCCCTCCGCGTCGATGACTTGATATGGCTTTTTCATCGTCTTCATCTGTTCATACGGATACCAGATCATTTTTCGGCGCCTCCGTTTCTTCGTAAAGTGCTTTCAGTTGTTCGGCCGGGATTTCCAGCTCCGCTGCGCCGTCGCGTACGCAGGCCACGACACGGACGCCTGCGGCAGCCTCGCACTGTTTCAGATTATCCTCATGCAGTCGATTCCCCGGCTGAAACCGGTTCAGAATGATTCCTTTTAACGGAATTCCCCTTGCTTTCATATAAAACGCCGTCAATCCGACGTCGTTGATCGTTCCGAGTCCGGCTCCGGCAACGAGAAGGCAGCTAAGCCCGCAGGCCTTGATCACGTCCGCAAGCAGAAGCATTCTGCCTTCGACATAGCAAATCGGGCAAAGAATGCCGCCGGAGCCTTCCATGGTCACATATTCATACCTCCGGCAAAGCGCATGAAAATTTTCCAGCACGCGCTCCATACGAACAGGATTTCCCTCAAGGCGGGCCGCCAGATGCGGCGCGGCCGCATACTCGTAAACATAGGGGCACATTTCTTCCAGCGGCTGTTCGATTCCGGAAATCTCCTTGACGTACACGGCATCGCCGGGGACCGGTTTTCCGTCTGTGCCGAGCCGGTTTCCGCTCATGGCGGCTTTATAGTATGCGGCGCATACCCCGCTCTGCTTCAGCTTTTTCAGAATCAGACCGGTAACAAAGGTTTTTCCGACGTCTGTGCCGGTGCCGGCGATAAACAAATTTCTACTCATCGTCCCGCCTCACCTTATATCCGAGCTCCTTTAACATCTGCAGGTCCCTTTCGACCGTGATACCGGAGGTCGTCAGCATATCCCCCGAAATGGCGGCGTTTGCCCCGGACAGGAAGCAGCTCCTCCCTTTATCCGGCAATTGTCCTCTCCCGCCCGCAAGGCGGATGGAGGCGTCGGGAAGAAGGAAACGGTACACCGCAGTAATCCGGCATAAAGCCTCCGCATTCAGCCTTTGGTTCCGTGCCAGCGGGGTGCCCGGGATCGGATTCAGCACATTCAGCGGAACGCTTTTCACCCCAAGCTCACGTAATGTCAGCGCCAGATCGATTCTGTCCTCCGGCGTCTCTCCAAGTCCCATGATTCCTCCGCTGCATACGGACAGCCCCGCGGCCTGCGCCGCACGCACGGCATTGATTTTGTCGTCAAACGTGTGTGTCGTACAAATATTCGGGAAATAGCGGCGGGAGGTTTCGAGATTGTTATGAACTCTTGAGACGCCGGCTTCCTTCAGCTTTCTGTACTGCGCTTCGGAAAGCAGCCCGAACGAAATGCAGACGCCGAGCCTTGTCTGCGCTCTGATTTGGCGGACGGCCTCGCACATTCTGTCCACCTCCCGGTCCGGCAGGCGCTTTCCGGATGTAACAATCGAATAACGCAGCACGCCCCGCGCGTCATTCGCCCTGGCCTGTACGGTAAGCGCTTCCGCAGAAAGCAGCGGATATTCCGGCGCAGCCGTATGATGGCGGGCAGATTGCGCGCAGAAACGGCAGTCTTCAGAGCATCTGCCACTTTTTCCGTTCACGATCGTACAGAGATCAAACCCATCAGAGCAGAATGTTCTCCGAATTTCATCGGC
>ENA-UONX01003284-UONX01003284.1-human-gut-metagenome-genome-assembly--contig:-P74old-NODE-3284-length-10132-cov-12.444378_pt1 | contig 10132 bp, 10 predicted proteins | sample MGYA00242466_ERZ724013 | MGnify/ENA metagenome assembly ERZ724013 | reverse complement strand
CAAGAATGCCCGCAGGCTTTGGCCGCCCCGATATGAACGCCCTGATGCGTCAGGCCCAGAAGATGCAGGAGGACATGAAGGCCAAGCAGGCCGAGCTGGAAGCCGCCGAGTACACCGGCAGTGCCTCCGGTGAAATGGTCACCGTGAAGATGAACGGCAAGCACGAGGTGCTGGCCATCACCATCAAGCCCGAAGCTGTGGACCCGGATGACATCGAGATGCTGGAAGATCTGGTGGCTGCTGCCGTCAACGCCACCGTCAAGCAGGTGGACGAGACAGCCGAGGCCGAGATGGGCAAGCTGACCGGCGGCATGAACATTCCGGGTCTCTGATCCGGCTGGAGGGAAGAACATGGGCTACAATGCTGCCCCGCTGGAAAAGCTGATCGAAGAGTTCGGCAAGTTTCCGGGCATCGGGCGCAAAGGCGCGACCCGCATGGCCTATCAGGTGTTGAGCATGTCCGATGAGGACGCGGCGGCCCTGGCTTCGGCCATCCAGAACGCGCACACCAAGCTCCACCGCTGCCGCATCTGCCAGAACTACACCGAGGCCGAGATCTGCCCCATCTGCGCCAGCGCCAAGCGGGACACGTCGGTCATCTGCGTGGTGGAAACGCCGCGGGATGTGCAGGCGTTTGAGCGTACCCGGGAGTACCACGGCCTGTATCATGTGCTGCACGGCCTGATCAGCCCCATGGACGGCATCGGGGCCGAGCAGCTCAGCGTGAAGGAACTGCTGGCCCGTCTGGGTGACGGCAAGGTCAAGGAAGTGATCATGGCCATGAACCCCACCGTAGAGGGGGAGGCCACCGCCATGTATCTGGCCAAGCTCATCAAGCCGTTGGGCATCAAGACCACCCGTCTGGCCTACGGTCTGCCGGTGGGTGCAAGCCTGGAGTATACCGACGAGACCACTCTTTACCGTGCGCTTTCCGGCCGCGGAGAACTGTAAACCGCCTTAAGTGAACAGAGAACGCCCCGTCTGTCAGACTGCAATATCTGGCGGATGGGACGTTTTTGCGTACAGAAAAAACTGGATGCTTTCGCAAACCTCTACGGGGGTGAAATATCTGGCAAAATTCTATTTATAACGTTATTTCGTAAAAACCGAAACTTTGCCAGATAACACTACCCCAGTAGACATTCCGGATAGTTGGGACTGGGACCCGCGCGCTCAGCAACAGCCCACTGGGCTGATTGCTGCCCCTGCTGCGCAGGGTCGTGCTGTTTGCCTCCTCATCGCCGGGGCCACAAAAACAAGAACTCCCCCACCGCAGCGCGGCAGGGGAGTTCTGTTTTTGGTGGAGGCGATGGGAGTCGAACCCATGTCCGAAAGGAGTTCAGTGTAGGTGTCTCCGGGTGCAGGCGATCTACAACATTCCCGCCGCGCCACGCCGATCGTCAGGCTAGCGCATTGGTAGCTTCATGAGTTCCTGCCGGTCCGCAAAGCTTAAGTCCGTTCAGGTGCTGTGTCTAAAGGACGCCCCGGCCCCACACGACACAAGAGTGGGCGAGACGCGCAGCACTCAGGCTGCGAGCAACTGATAATTGTTGTTGTCAGTTAATTGTTTGGAGGAGTTATAGAGCAGTTCCCCCGCTGCTACCCGCTGCCCAGACCTCGCTCCCCCCGTCGAAACCTTTACGCCCCCATAAAAGTGCACCTTGCGATGCACGAAAAACAGGAGAAGTTCCGCTTCAGGGAAACCGTCTGAAACGATCAATAGTATTTGCCGTTGGATTTCATGGCACGGTCGATGGAACGCTTGGCGTCGCGCTGGGCGGCGTCGGCTCGCTTGTCGTAGAGCTTTTTGCCCTTGCAAAGGCCCAGTTCCATTTTTACGCGGCCATGTTTGAAATAGAGCGAAAGCGGCACCAGCGTGTATCCCTGCAACTTGCACTGCTGGTGCAGCCGCCGGATCTCGTTTTTGTGTGCCAGAAGCCGCCGGACACGCAGAGGGTCCTGGTTGAAGATGTTGCCGTGGTCGTAGGGCGTGATGTGCATGCCCTTGACCAGCAGTTCGCCGTCCTCAATGTCCACCCAGCTGTCCTTCAGGTTGACCCCGCCGGCCCGCAGGCTTTTGACCTCGGTGCCCTTGAGCTCAACGCCGGTCTCCAGCGCTTCCAGAACGAAATACTCGTGGCGCGCTTCGCGGTTGGTGGCGATGGTTTTGGTCGCCGGGCGCTCCTTGGTAGGTGCCATGCTGCGCGCCTCCTTTCTCCGTTCAGTTCGTTGTATTAGTATACCATTTTTTTGTACTTTTGCAAGGGGCATCTTTGAAGAAACTGTAAATTATTGCACTCTGACCGGCCGCGGACCGGTCACCCTTGACCTTCCCCCTTGTGGAAGGTATATTCTAAGGGCAGAGGGGCGCACTGCCCCGGACAAAGGAGGGCACTTTATGCTCAACATCGAACATCTGACCAAGACCTACGGCGGCAAGGCGGCCGTGCAGGATCTCAGCCTGCACATCCGCCCCGGCGAGATCTGCGCATTCATCGGCCACAACGGCGCGGGCAAGACCACCACACTCAAGTGCTGCTGCGGCATCCAGCAGTTCGACAGCGGCCGCATTACGGTGGACGGCATCTCGGTGCAGGATGACCCGCTGGAATGCAAGCGGCGGCTGGCCTATCTGCCGGACAACCCGGATCTGTACGAATACATGACCGGCATCCAGTACCTGAACTTCATCGCGGATATCTTTGCCGTGGGGGCACGGGAGCGTGCCGAGCGCATCCGGTCCTACGGCGACCAGTTCGACCTCACGCGGGACCTGGCCCAGCCCATCAGCGCATACTCCCACGGCATGAAGCAGAAGCTGGCCATCATCTCGGCCCTGCTCCACGAGCCGAAGCTCATCCTCATGGACGAGCCCTTTGTGGGGCTGGACCCGCTGGCGGCGCACCAGCTCAAGACTCTGATGCGCCGCTTCTGCGACGGCGGCGGGGCCATCTTCTTCTCGACTCATGTGCTGGAGGTGGCCGAAAAGCTCTGCGACCGGGTGGCCATCATCCGGGCCGGGCGGCTGGTGCGGGCCGGTTCCATGGACGAGGTGCGCGGCGATGACAGTCTGGAAGAGGTCTTTCTGGAACTGGAAGGCACGGAGGCGCAGGCATGATGATCCGTGCATTGCTCCGCAAGCAGCTGCGGGAGCTGGGCGCGGCCTTTCTCCGCAGCAGCAAGACCGGCAAAGCGCGGTCCCGGGCATCGGCCGTGGGGTATGCGCTGTTGTTTGCCGTGCTGGTGGTGGTGCTCATGCTCTGCTTTGCAGGCATGGCCCTGCCGCTGGCTTCGGTGCTGCTCCCGGCCGGGCTGGACTGGCTGTATTTTGCCTCTATGGGGCTCACGGCGCTGCTGGTGAGCGTGCTGGCCAGCGCCTTTACCAGCTATTCCGGCCTGTTCCAGAGCCGGGACAACGAACTGCTGCTCTCGCTGCCCATCCCGCCGGCGGTCATTTTCGGGGTGCGGGTGAGCACCGTTTATCTGGCCTGCCTGATCTACCTGCTCATGGCGTGGGTCCCGGCGGTGGTGTGTTACGGCCTGCTGGCAGCCCATCCGCTGGCCGGGGTGCTGTGCAGCATCCCCATGGCGTTGGTGCTGGCCGGAGCGGCCTGCATTCTGGCGGTATTGCTGGGCTGGGCCGTGGCGCTGGCCAATGACCGCGCCCGGCACAAAAGTCTGGTCACCGTGGTGTGCTCGCTGGTGTTTTTTGCGCTGTACTATGCGGGCTTCCTGCGGGTGCAGGACATTCTGGACGATCTGCTGGCCGATGCCGCACAGTCGAGTGCGGCGCTTGCCCGTGCAGCCTGGCCGCTGCGGCTGCTGGGCGGTGCGGCGGCAGGGGAGCTCCCGGTGCTGGTCGGCCTCGTGCTGGGCACAGTGCTGTGCTTTGCGGCCTTTTGCAAGCTGCTGGAAAAGCCCTACCTGCGCCGCATGACGGCCCGGAAGGGTACGGCCCGCACGGCATACCATGCGCGAAAAGCACGCCCCGTCAGCCTGCGGCAGGCTCTGCTGCGCCGGGAACTGCTACATCTGGGGTCCAGCTCGGCCTATATGCTCAACAGCGCCATGGGCACGCTGGGCCTGCTGGTGCTGGGCGGCGTGTCCCTGTGGAAGGCAGACCTCTTTGCCCGGTTTGCGCAGGCCGTGCCGGAAGGGATCCCGGTGCTGGTGTGCTGTGCCGTGTGTGCGATGTCGGCAGTCAACTTCCTGACCACGCCCTCCGTCTCGCTGGAAGGCCGGACGGTCTGGCTCCTGCAAAGCCTGCCCATCCCGTCCTGGCAGGCCCTGTGTGCCAAGCTGAAACTGCATCTACTGCTGACCGGCGTCCCGGCGGCATTGTGCCTTGTGTGCATGCAGGCGGCGGTGCAGATGCCGCCGGTGTATTTCTGCCTGACCCTGCTGGAAGCAGAGCTGTTTGTGCTGCTCAGCGCAGAAATGGGCCTTGCACTGGGGCTTGTGCTGCCCAACCTGCATTGGACGAGCGAAGCGGCGGTGATCAAAATGAGCGGCTGTACCTTGCTGTCCATGGCGGCCAATCTCGTTGCTGTGCTGGTGCTGACCCTTGCGCAGACCAATCTGCTGAAGATCCTTCCGCTTCCGGCGGTCATGGCGGCGGCCCTTGTGCTGCTGGCGGGTGCGGACGGGCTGCTGGGGCACTGGCTGAAAACCAGAGGAGCCAGACGCCTTGCAGAGCTTTCCTGAAAAACCATAAAACAAAGCAGCGGCCTGCTCTCCCAAAACGGGGGAACAGGCCGCTGCTGTTTGTGCGGGAGGGGCTTACTGGATGCCGATGACCTTGTAGTCCTGATCCTCGACGGTCTTCTTCAGCACATCGTCGGAAACTTCGGCGCTCAGGGTGACAACGGCGGTGCCGGCCTCGTGGCTCACCACAGCCTCGGTCACTTCGGGCAGGGCCTCCAGCGCCTTCTTCACACGGGCCTCACAGTGGCCGCACATCATGCCTTCTACATGCAGAGTCTTTTTCATGGTCGTATCCTCCTTGATGGTTCTCTCTTTATCCTCAACCGCTGCGGGCTGCGTGAGGGCAGCGGGCAGGGCAGAAGCGTTTTTCAGCGGGTGGTCGTGTTTGGTGCTGTGCAGATCGAACAGATTCAGCCGCAGGGCGTTGCTCACCACGCAGAAGCTGGACAGGCTCATGGCCGCTGCGCCGAACATGGGGTTCAGCGTCAGGCCGAAGGGGATGAACGCACCGGCTGCCAGCGGAATGCCGATGGTGTTGTAGAGGAAGGCCCAGAACAGGTTCTCGTGGATGTTGCGCAGGGTGGAGCGGCTCAAGCGGATGGCGGCGGGCACATCCGAGAGCCTGGAATTCATCAACACCACATCGGCGGCGTCGATGGCCACATCGGTACCAGCGCCAATGGCGATGCCGGTGTCGGCGCGGGTCAGGGCGGGGGCGTCGTTGATGCCGTCACCCACCATGGCTACCTTACCGGCGGCCTGCAGCTGGCGGATCACGGCCTCCTTGCCGTCCGGCAGCACCCCGGCGATCACGGCGTCCACACCGGCCTGCTTGCCGATGGCGTCAGCCGTGCGCTGGTTGTCGCCGGTGAGCATGACCACTTTGATACCCATGGCCTGCAGCTCCCGGATGGCCCGGGGGCTGTCCTCCTTGATGGTGTCGGCCACCGCGATGACACCCAGCAGACGGCCTGCGCCGCCAAAGAACAACGGGGTCTTGCCCTGCGCCGAGAGCTCAGCTGCCGCCTGTGCCAGCTCGGCCGGGACGGTGACCTTGGTGCCGGTAAAGGCTGCGTTGCCGCCAAAGATCTCCTTGCCGTCCAGCTTGGCGCTCAGGCCGTTGCCGGGCAGGGCCGCAAAGTCGGTCACCTCCGGAGCGTCCAGCTGCTGTGCTTCGGCATAGGCCAGCACAGCGCGGGCCAGCGGATGCTCGCTTTTGCATTCCAGCGCGGCGGCCAGGGTCAGCAGTTCGGTCTCGGTCACGCCGTCGGCGGGCAGGATGTCGGTGACCTTCGGCTCACCGCTGGTGATGGTGCCGGTCTTGTCCAGCGCCACGATCTGGGTGCGGCCGGCAGCTTCCAGCGAAGCGGCGGTCTTGAACAGGATGCCGTTTTTGGCGCCCATGCCGTTGCCCACCATGATGGCCACCGGCGTGGCAAGGCCCAGGGCACAGGGGCAACTGATGACCAGCACCGAGATGCCGCGGGCCAGCGCATAGCCCAGCTCACGGCCCAGAAGCAGCCAGACCACGGTGGTGACCACTGCAATGCTGATGACCGCCGGCACAAAGAAGCCGGACACGGTGTCGGCTACCTTGGCGATGGGAGCCTTGGTGGCGGCGGCATCGCTCACCATCCGGATGATCTGGGCCAGGGTGGTGTCCTCACCCACGCGGGTGGCTTCGCACCGCAGGAAGCCGGACTGGTTGGCTGTGGCGGCGCTCACCTTGTCCCCGGCGGCCTTGTCCACCGGGATGCTCTCGCCGGTCAGGGCGCTTTCGTTCACGGCGCTGCTGCCTTCCAGCACGACGCCGTCCACCGGGATGTTCTCACCGGGGCGCACCACAAAGATGTCGCCCTTCTGTACCTGCTCGATGGGGACGGTCACCTCGGCACCGTCCCGCAGCAGGGTGGCCGTTTTGGGGGCCAGCTTCATCAGGCTCTTCAGTGCATCGGTGGTCTTGCCCTTGGAGCGGGCCTCCAGCATCTTGCCCACCGTGATCAGGGTCAGGATCATGGCCGCCGACTCAAAGTAGAACTCCATCATATAGTGCATGACCAGCTCGTCGTTGCCGTCCACCTGTGCGCGGGTCATGGCAAACAGGGCGTAGGTGCTCCACACAAAGCTGGCCATGGAGCCCATGGCCACCAGTGTGTCCATGTTGGGGGAGCCGTGGATCAGCCCCTTGAAGCCGTTGATGAAGAACTTCTGGTTGATCACCATCACGATGCCCGCCAGCAACAGCTGGACAAGGCCCATGGCAACATGGTTGCCGTCAAACCAGTGGGGCAGGGGCCAGCCCCACATCATGTGCCCCATGGAGAAGTACATCAGTACCAGCAGAAAGCCCAGCGAAGCAATCAGCCGCCGCTTGAGCTTGGGCGTCTCGTGGTCGGCCAGCGCGTCCAGGTCGGCGCTGGGGGAGCTGGCGGCGGCAGCACCGGCCGCCTTGGGGCTGGCACCGTAACCGGCTTCCTGCACGGCCTGAATGATCGCCGCGCTGGATGCGGTGCCCTCTACGCCCATGGAGTTGGTCAGCAGGCTCACTGAACAGCTGGTCACACCCGGTACCTTTTTTACGGCCTTTTCCACCCGGGCAGAGCAGGCCGCGCAGCTCATACCCGTTACATTGTATTGTTCCATCGTATTCACTCCTGATAAGTCCAGTATGTCCGCCGCAGGGTCACTTCATGAGCCGGGGCAGCAGCCGAATCAGCTCGTTCAGCTTTTCGTCGCTGCCGGCACGCAGGTCATCGGCCACACAGGTGCTCATGTGCTGGGCCAGCAGCTCCTTGGCAAAGCTGTTCAGCGCCGAGTTCACAGCGGCCACCTGTACCAGAATGTCTACACAGTAGGCATCCTTTTCCAGCATGCCGCGCACGCCGCGCACCTGCCCTTCGATGCGGCTCAGCCGGTTGACCAATGCTTTGTATTCCTCCGGGCTGCGGTCCTTGTGGCGGCAGCAGGAGGGGACAGCGTCCGGCACATCGGCGGGGGAAACCGCGTCCGCCGCAGGCTCTTCGGTGCTGCAGCAACAGCAGGGCTTCTTTTCGGTGGATTCCATGATGCAGGCTCCTTTCACAAACCCCTTGGGGGTATTTTTTGCTTCCAGCAGGAGTATACCACACCATATCCGACAAATCAAGTAGGAATTTGAAATAAAAGAAAAAAGAGGGAAAACCCGCAGGCTTTCCCTCACACAGAACCGTGATAAAGTTACTTTTCCAGAATGCGCGGAGCAAACAGGCTCCACATCTTGCCCCACCAGTACCAGTCGTGGGAAACGTCGCCGCCCCACACTTCCAGATGAGCGGGCAGGCCCTGGGCCTGCAGCACATCGGCCAGTGCCTGGGTGTCGGCCTTGGCGTCATCCTCGTAGGCACCCTGACCGGCGCAGAGGATGAGACTGTTTTCCTCGGCCTTGACCAGTGCCAGCTTGTTGGCGATGCCGTTCTCCTGCAGGTACAGCAAGGGAGAGCAGCGCAGCACCAGATCGTCGTTCTCGGCACCCCAGAAGCGGCTCAGGTCGTAGATGCCGCCCATGCCCACGGCACCGGCAAACAGGGTGGGGCGGCGCAGGCGGCAGTTCACGGCCTGATAAGCGCCCAGATCCACACCAGCGCACCAGATCTTGGTGCCCTTCTCGGCCTTGTTCAGGGTCAGGATGCGGGGAGCCAGCTCGGCAGTCAGGTAAACAAAATACTTCTCCTGTGCCTCGGCCCGGCGGCGCAGCGGCAGATCCCCGTTCAGCACACCTTCGCCGTCCACGCTGTCGGCGCAGAACAGCTGGATCTTGCCCTCGTTCAGCAGCTGGGCAATGGCGTCCGGCATGCCGTTGTTCTCCCAGTCGAAAAAGCGGCCGCCGCGGGCGGGCAGAGCCAGCACCGGCACACCGGCGCTGCCATATACCTTAAACTCCATCTCGCGGTTCAGCACACTGCTCCACTCTTTGTAATAGGTACCCTGCATCATAATCAATCAAGCACTCCTTTTTTATCATGATCCGGCCCCGGCGCACAGTCGCTGCACGTCCAGCCGGCAGTAGCGTTTCAGGATAAATCAGACAAACTGGTTGCGCTGTGCGTCGTACTCGTAGCCGACGGCACGCAGCTTTGCACACAGATCAGTCTTGTCGGCGTCCAGATCTTCGCACAAAGCATCGAGGTTTTTGAAATAATCCCGGAGTTTGAGGTTCACCACGCTCAGCAGCATGATGGGATCGGTGGGAAGAGCCATGCGTTCATCTCCTTTAAGGCAACAAAAAAAGCCGGCCACTCGACAAAGTGACCGGCCACATACACCAAATTAGACAGCGCGGGTAACTTTGCCAGCGCGCAGGCAACGGGAGCATGCGTAGACATACTTGGGAGAGCCCTCCACGACCGCCTTGACACGACGGACATTCGGCTTCCAGGTACGGTTGGAACGGCGATGGGAGTGAGAGACCTTAATACCAAAGGTAACGCCCTTGCCGCAGCATTCACACTTAGCCATGGTACTTGCACCTCCTAGAGTGAAGTAAGGAATCAAAATAATCAGCTTGACTATTTTACCAGAGACGCGGGCAAAATGCAAGCCTTTTTTCAAAATTTCCGTCATCTTTTTCCAATCTTTTGCTGCAAGGGTTGCTCAACCGGCCAAAAGATAGTATTATAATAAAAAATGTTGTTTTTCAGGAGATGCTTATGACACGGGCAACCTATTATCTCGTCCGCGCGCTGGTGGCACTGGTGGCCATCCCGTTCCATGAAGCCGGCCATGCGCTGGCTGCCTGGCTGCTGGGGGACCCTACCGCCAAACGCGAAGGCCGCCTTTCGCTGAACCCCTTTGCTCATTTTGACCTGCTGGGCACGTTGTGCATGGTATTTGCAGGCGTGGGCTGGGCAAAGCCGGTCTCCACCAACCCCCGCAACTTCAAAAACCCCAAGTGGGGCATGGCCCTCACCGCATTGGCGGGCCCGGTGGCCAACATTGTGCTGGCCTATCTTGCCATGGTGCTGTGGAAGGTACTGTACTATTGGGCCCCGGTAAACCAGGCCACTTATTACCTGGCCTACTTCCTCCAGTATATGGTGCTGATGAACGTGAGCCTGGCGGTGTTCAACTTTATCCCGGTGCCGCCGCTGGACGGCAGCCGCATCCTGCTGGTGGCGCTGCCCCAGCGGGCGTACTTCGGCCTGATGAAGTACGAGCGCTATATCATGATCGCGCTGCTGGCGGCGGTGTGGATGGGCCTGCTGGATGCCCCGCTGTATTACCTGAACAATGCTGTGTGGGATCTGCTGAGTGCAGGCACCGGTTACATTGACCGGATCGCCTATTCGGTCTACTACGCAGCAGCCGGGACGGTGGTCTGAGCGATGGCAGAGGAACTGACCTTCCATCTGGAAGATTTTGACGGCCCGCTGGAATTATTGCTGGCGCTTGT
>ENA-UONX01003282-UONX01003282.1-human-gut-metagenome-genome-assembly--contig:-P74old-NODE-3282-length-10146-cov-4.740065_pt1 | contig 10146 bp, 8 predicted proteins | sample MGYA00242466_ERZ724013 | MGnify/ENA metagenome assembly ERZ724013 | reverse complement strand
AGAAAAACTACAGAGATGCCAGTACTTGTTCAAAGGGAAGACGGAGATATTGAATTTGAAGTTGCCGAACAAGAAATCGAACAATTGGTTTACTCCGATGCGGTTTGCGTAAAAATTACACCGGCCTATTCACATCTGCTATGGGAAGAAGAATATGATGCATCGCAACAAGATACCACTGCCTTTGATGTTCCCTGTCGAGAGATTATTGATTATCTCCATCTGGAGCAAAGGGAGTACGATGGATATTACTTTGACTCAGAAGGAGTGCTTGTTTGTTTTGATGGATCCCTTTGCGGAATAAGCAGTGGGCTGCTAATTAGGAAAGAGTATCTAGAATATTTCCTTTCTGGAACGAAGTTGAAGTTATTTTGGTCATGTATAGGTGAGAAACAATTTTTCTGTGGAGGAAACAATCAGATTTGGAAACGATGGGAAGGATGTGCTTATTACGATCAAGGCCAAATCAGTGGAAAGCTTGAACCTGAAGATGCGAACTAGAAATTTGTATCAGCTGGAAGATATCTCGACACTACTAAAATCGGACAAAATCGAGATAGAAAATGTGTAAATGGCGGGATTCGCCCCCTATTGACACAGCGCAGACTCATATGCCTCTACTTTGCACCTGCATCTTTTTCGTCAACACATGACAAAATGTGTTGATAAAAAAGACGCATAGCAGAAATGCCGCATGAAAGTGCGGCATTTCTGCGTTTTTAAAAAAGAAAATGGTTTAAATAACAGAAAAAAGTCAAACAATCGAAAGCGGGACCCGTTTTCCAAAAATCGCGCTACAGGGAGATGCAAATGCGGTAATTTTCACACAGAAGTGTTTCGAACTCTCCGGTTCTCCCACACCCCATAGTTTGCCAGCCTATGTGGTCATAGGATATTAGACATTCATCAGGTTGCTGTCCACAAAGAAGGAGATCGTCTCCTTGCGGAATAGGTTCACAGCCGGGGAGATGTGCTGGGGAAAGGCGGTGATGAGACCGATGGTCCGGTAGGGGGCATTCTCCAGGGGATATCGGTGGATCTGGCCATCCTGGGGATAGGTGATAGCGGCGGTGATACGGAACCCAAACCCCTGGCGGATGAATTCATAGCAGGACTCGTCGTTGTCGATACGGAATACGGAGTCCAGCGGAATACCCGCACGGGAGAGGATAGCGTTCGTCTCCTGGTCGAAGTCCTCCGCCCGCAGAATTACCGGCAGATCCCGCAGGTCCTGCGCGGTCATGCAAATACCGTCACGGGGGACATAGTCGCCTGGCGTAAAGCAGACGACTGGTGTCCGGTGCAGGGGAATAAACGACGGTGCATTGAAGTAGGAGTTAAAGACGATGGCCACATCGATCTCTCCGCCGGCGATCCACTGTTTGATTTGCACGTCGTTGGACTGCCGGATGGAGATTTTGATATTGGGATACTTCTCATGAAACCGTTTCAGGATGGCGGGCAGCCAGTTACGGATCACATTGTTGTAGGCGGCAATGTGGATAGCGCCTTCCACAGAGTCCTTCAGCCGCTGGGTCTCCTCCTGCAGGGCAGAACCAGCCTTCAGATAATTCTGGATATAGGGCAGAAGGGCTCGCCCGCTGTCCGTCAGCGCAAGAGAGCTGCGCTCCCGAAGGAACAGAGGATACCCCAATCCCTCCTCCGCTTTTTTGACCATGTGGCTCACTGCGGAAGGAGAGAGGTTGAGCAGTTTGGCTGCCGGCGTGATCCCGTGGTGCTCAGCCACCATGGCGATGACACTCCAAGAGTAAAAAGACATGATGTCACCCCTTGAATAAATGTTCAAGAATATCATAGAGCCAATGGACAGAAATTGTCAATATAGCAAAAACAGATTTTTAAATTTTGTAGATATAGGAAAAATATTACATTTATTTGACACATCTAACGATTTTAAATTGAATAAATACACAAATGCATATGAGCTCTTTTGCTATTTACAGGAGGGTGGATCGCTCTCTATAATAGACACAATATCCACGGACCGACATTCCGACAGACCAGGCGCACGGAAAAGCCGCCTGCGGCAGCTGTAGGATATGCGCGGAGCCGGGAAGGGGGAAGAGCTATGAAAGAAAAACGAAAGGATGCGATCCAGGCGGAGGAAAAGGTGGTCTTGAATGACTATGAGTTCTCTCCTGTTCCAGATGACAAAAAGAACACCTGGAAGGACCAGGTCTTTGTCTGGCTTGGTGTCGGCTTCTGCCTGACGGCATTCACACTGGGGGGACAGATCGCACTGGGCCTTGGCTTCTGGCCCACTGTAGCTGCGGTGCTGATCGGCGGTGTGATCCTGACAGTAGTGGGCTGTCTGGTGGGAGCGATTGGCGTCAAAAGCGGCCTTTCGTCCACGGTATCCTCCCGCTTCACCTTCGGAACTTATGGCGCAATCGTTTTCGGACTGATCAATGCGCTGTGCAACTTTGGATGGTTCGGCTATCAGTGCACCTTTTTCGGCAACAGTGTCACCAGTATGTTCAAGATGGCGGCGGGGATCGAGGTCAGCCTGAAAGCGTGCATCATTGTGGGCGGGCTCATGATGATGATCACTGCCATCATCGGCTACAAGGGGATTAAAACACTGTCGCTGTTTGGCGTGCCGCTACTGTTCCTGCTGGTGATTTTCGGCGTGGTGCGGACCTTTATGATGGTGCCTGCCAGTGAGGTCTTTTCCGCGCCGCCGGCGGCGCCCATCTCCTTCGCATCCGCTGTCACGCTGATGGTGGGCAGCTTTATCGTGGGCGTGTCTATCGTGCAGGACTTCACTCGGTACTCCAAGACGGTCAAGGATTCCTCCATCGGGATCATCCTGGGATTCACCGTCGGCTATCCCGCAGTCGTGATCTGCGGAGCAATTTTCACCTGCGCTTTCCAGACCAATGACCTCACGGACGTGCTCATCAATGTGCTGGGCTTCGGCTATGTGGCGGCGTTCATCATTGTGGTGGCCACTTGGACTACCAATGACAACAACCTTTACCAGTCTGTGCTGGGCCTTACCAACGCCTGCCACGGAATTGTGAGGCTCCCGCGCTGGATCACCACAGCCATTTGCGGAATCATTGCCACAATTCTGGGAGCCATCGGCATGATTGACTGGCTGGTGCCCTTCTTGAATATCCTGAGCGTTGTGGTTTCTCCCATTGCGGGGGCCATGCTAGCGGATTTCTATCTTCTGAAAAACGCAGACAATTACAGATTTGAACTGATGGACAAGATCCCGAAGGCCAGGGCGGATACCTGCATCGGAGCGATTGCCGGCTGCCTTGTGGGCTTCTGCATGAACGAGCCGCCCGTTGGTTTCGGCATTCCCTTCCTGGTACAATTCTCCACGGTGGTGCCCACGGCTCTGGTGGCGATGCTCTGCTCTGTGGTGGTAGTCCTGATCGTCAACAAGCTGATGGGCCGGAAAACAGGCCTGGCTGCATGAGAGAGAAATTGGTCGCCGTGATCCGGGTGGTGACTCTGGAGGACCCCGGACTTCTTCGGCTCCATGGGAAACTGATGGAGGCGGCATTCCCGGGGATGCGTACTGTCTCAGTGTGTATCCCGGACCAGCCAAGAGGCGTGTGTAGCCAGAAGACGGAGGCCGCAGCGATTCCGAAGATTTTGGAGGTCGCCCGGAAGCTCCGAGGCGTGGATGCGCTGGTAGTCAGCTGCTGCGGAGATCCGGCGGTGGAGGAACTCCGCCGGGAGCTGGACATCCCCGTGATCGGTGCTGGCACCGCAGTCTGCGCAGTGGCTGGAGTGCTCGGCCGTCACCCTGGCATTCTGGGCATCATGGAAGAGGTTCCCAGACCCTACCGGACGATGCTGGGGGAGTCTCTGATCCACCTGGGAAGGCCGGAGCACATCACCTGCACCTTGGATCTGATGACTGACATCGGCAGGGAGGCGGTGATTCGGAAAGCCCTTGAACTCAAGGAACATGGAGCAGACTGCCTGGCACTGGCGTGCACCGGCATGAGCACGGTCCGGATCGCCAAAGATCTGCGCAGGGCCTGTGGACTCCCGGTGGTGGATCCGGTGACGGCAGAGGGGCTCTTTGCCTATTACGTCACCACGAAAAATGCATGATAGAAGAAATGGGAGAGAAATATGCTGATCAAGCAAGTGATGGAGATATTTGACCTGTTAGACAGTCCGTCTGCATCCGGCGAGGAGGTCGCCCGGGAGCTGGAGCGCAGGGGCCCTGCGGAAATTACGGTGAGGACCATCCGGGACGGGAAAAATTCTACGGATTTTATTCGGATTGCAGTGGCCGGACGGGCCGGAAAGACCGCCGACGGGGCAGCACCCACACTCGGGATTGTGGGCCGGCTGGGGGGCATCGGTGCACGACCGGAAGTGACGGGCTTTGTTTCTGATGGGGACGGTGCGCTGTGCGCGCTGGCTGTAGCCGCCAAGCTGCTGGATATGAAGGCCCGGGGAGACAGCCTGGAGGGGGATGTGATCCTCTGCACACAGATCTGTCCTCACGCGCCCACCCAGCCCCATGAGCCGGTACCCTTCATGGGATCTCCCGTGGATATGGCCACCATGAATCGGGAGGAAGTGGACCCTGCCATGGATGCGGTGCTGTCCATCGACACCACAAAGGGCAACGGCATCATCAATGTCAACGGGTTTGCGATCTCCCAGACAGTGAAGGAGGGGTATATCCTCCGGTACAGCGAGGATGTGCTGGATGTGATGCGGCGGACCACAGGAAAGGCGCCTCACACATTCGGCGTCTCCATGCAGGATATTACTCCTTACGGAAATGGGGTCTATCACCTCAACAGCATCCTCCAGCCGGCCACGGCAACACGTGCACCGGTGATCGGCGTGGCGGTGACCACAGAGCAGATGGTAGCCGGCTGCGCCACCGGGGCCACTCACTTTGTGGATGTGGAGGAGACGGCCAGATTTGCCCTGGAGGTGGCCAAGGCCTTCGGCGCGGGAACGTGCCGCTTTTACGACGAGGAGGAGTTCCGCCGACTGCAGGCCAGATACGGCAGAATGGACCGCCTGATGACGCTGGGGGCGGACGCGGTATGAAGCGGGTCGGCGCGATCACCATCGGCCAGGCGCCGAGAACGGACGTTATGGAGGACATCGGGGACATTCTGGGGAAAGAGCTGACGCTGGTGCAGGCCGGCGCGCTGGATGGCCTCACGGCGGCTGAGATCGAGGCGCTGCGCCCCGACGGGACCGGGAACACCCTGGTGAGCCGCCTCCGGGACGGCACCGGCGTCATCCTGCAGGAGCAGAAGATCCTCCCCCTCCTGCAGCAGCGGATCCTGGAGCTGGAGGAGCAGGGCGTCCGTGCCATTTTGCTGATGTGCACGGGGGAGTTTCCGGAGGGATTCCGCGCCTCCGTCCCCCTGATCTACCCCAGCAAGGTGATCTGCGGCCTGGTGGCCGGACTGGACAACGTGACCCGCCTGGGAGTCATCACCCCGGAGGCGGACCAGATCCGGGACATCCGGCGGAAATGGGAGCGGATCGTCCCCGAGGTGGTGCCAGTGCTCTGGAACCCCTACCATGAGGAACGCTCCCGGGAGGCGGCGGACCGGCTGCGGGAGGCCCAGGTGGACCTTGCAGTGATGGACTGTTTTGGGTACAGCAGAAAAATGCGGGACTTTGCCGCGGAGGCGATCTCCAGGCCGGTGATCCTCTCCAGGACCATTGCGGCCCGAGTCCTGTCGGAGATCGTCTGACCGGTGCTCCGGCGGAGCCCGCCACATTACTGCGGACCGGCGCGGAGGCGCCGGTTCCGGAACGAAGGAGCATAGGACCGTGGAACGAGTATATGACAGGGAACTTCTGGACTTTATCCAAAGCAGCCCCAGTGTGTATCACATGATCGCCGGGCAGAAACAGCGGCTTTTAGCGGCCGGATACACCCAGCTGCTGGAGAGCGAGGCGTGGGAACTCCGCCCGGGCGGAAAATACTTCCTCACCCGGAACGGCTCTGCCATCGCGGCCTTCCGGGTGCCGGAGGGCCCGTTCCGGGGTTTTATGATCATGGCCAGCCACAGCGATTCTCCGACGCTGAAGGTCAAGGAGCGCCCGGAGATCACCGTGGAGGGGGCATACAAAAAGCTGAATGTGGAGCTGTACGGCGGCGCACTGCTGGCACCGTGGTTTGACCGTCCCCTGTCCGTGGCAGGCCGGCTACTGCTGCGGACAGCGGAGGGGGTGAGGACCTGTCTGGTGGACGCGGGGCGGGATCTGGTGCTGATCCCAAGCCTGGCCATCCACATGAACCGGGAGGTCAACGCCGGGTACGCCTACCGCGTCCAGCGGGATCTACTGCCGCTTTACGGCGGAGCGGAGGCTAGGGACCTGACAGTTCTGCTGGCGCAGGAGGCCGGCGTGAACCCAGAGGATGTGCTGGACCATGACCTCTTTGTCTATGATCGCCAGCCCCCCGGCATCTGGGGGGCGGAGAGAGAGTTCCTCTCCAGTCCCCGGCTGGATGACACCCAGTGCGCATTCGCCTCCCTGACCGGCTTCCTGGAGAGCGAAGGCGGTGAGAGCCTTCCAGTCCATGTGGTGTTCGACAACGAGGAGATCGGCTCCTCCACCCGGCAGGGCGCGGACTCCACACTGCTGGCGGACACCCTCCGCCGGATCACGGCGGGACTGGGACTGGATGAGCGGACCTATCTGGAAAAGCTGTCCCAGAGCTTCCTGCTCTCCGCGGACAACGCCCACGCCATGCACCCCAACTATCCGGACAAGTGCGACCCGGTGAACCGCCCCCGTCTGGGCGGCGGCGTGGTCCTGAAATACAGCGGCAGCCAGAAGTACACCACCGACGGGGCCTCCGGGGCGATCGCCCGGGTCCTGGCGGAAAAGGCAGGGATTCGGCTGCAGACCTTCGCAAATCACTCGGATATCCCAGGCGGAACTACCCTGGGAAATATCTCTGTCCGGCACGTGGCCGTCCGGTCCGCAGATGTGGGTATCGCCCAGCTGGCCATGCACGCACCCTATGAGACCTGTGGCTGCGGGGATACGGGGGATCTGACGGCACTGGCCAGGACGCTGTTCGCATCCTCGCTGTGCGAGACAGGGGAGGAGACTTACACGATCCGTTAGAGCCCGGAAAAGGGCGAGCGGGAAAGGGGCCGGCGCTCCTGCGGCGGCGCGGTCCGGCCCCCGAGAGAATCAGAAAGGAGACTGTTATGAGCAGAAATGTGACGATCGGTCTGGTGCAGATGGACTGCGTGATGCTGGACAAGGAGGCCAACTTGCGGAAGGCTGAGGCATTTATCCGCCAGGCGGCGGAGCGGCATGTGGACATCATCTGCTTCCCGGAGATGTTCTCCACCGGCTACAGCCCCTCCATCATTGGACCGAAGTATATCGAGGTGGCGGAGGACCCGGACGGCCCCACCTTCACCCGCCTGGCTGCACTGGCCCGGGAGCATCGGATGTACATCGTGGCGCCGATCGTACTCAACAGCAAGATCCCCGGGATCCTCTACAACGGGCTCATCGTCATCTCCCGGGACGGCAAATTGATGGGCACCTACAACAAGACTCATCTGTGGGCCGGTGAGCGGTTCTGGTTCCGGGCAGGCGACCGGTATCCGGTATTCGACATGGACTTCGGCAGGGTGGGTCTCATGATCTGCTATGATGGCGGTTTCCCGGAGGTCTCCCGGATCCTGGCCCTGTCCGGTGCGGAGCTGATCCTCTGCCCCAGTGCCTTCCCTATCCGGGACAAGGATATGTGGGACATCTATTTCGCCTCCCGCTCCCTGGAGAACTGCTGCTTCGTGGCGGGAATCAACCGGGTGGGTACAGAAGATGACTGCCATATGTTCGGCGACAACAAGATCTACGACTTCCGGGGCCATCTTCTGGCAGAAGCTCCCATGGATGAAGAGCATCTGCTGGTGCATACAGTGGATCTGGACGATGTGGCATATCACCGGGCAACAGATGTGCCATATCTGCAGGACCGCCGTGTGGAGACCTATCAGAAGATCACGGAGATGTACTGAGATCGGCAGACGATTGAGACACCGCTGAAAGAGTCAAAACCTCTGGCTAAGCCGGAGGTTTTGACTTTTCCGCATATTTGCCGGCAGACAGAATGCCTCGCCGCTGCTTTCGGCCTGAGCGGGGAGTCTGGCTGCCGGCCAGATCGACGCTTGACAGTGCCGGAAGGAAGCAATAAAATAAAAACCATTCTTTTAGAAGGTCCGGTACAGAGGCGTCAAGGACTTGCCGCCCGCACTATACACCGATGGAACCGAAAGGAGAATCAAGCCATGCGAATTGAGGAACTGGATACCCCCGCGCTTCTGATTGACCGGGAGATTTTGGAGTCGAATCTTCAGTGGATGCAGGATTATGCCAATCGAAACCATGTGGCGCTGCGGCCGCATACGAAAACCCACAAAATGCCCGCCATCGCGCAGCGCCAGATGGACCTGGGCGCCTGCGGCATCGCCGTGGCCAAGGTGGGCGAGGCTGAAGTGATGGCGGAACAGGGGCTGCGGGATATTCTGATCGCAAATGAGATCGTGGGGCAGAGGAAGCTCCAGCGGATCGCGGCGCTGCGCAGAGCTGGCTGCACGGTCTCCTTTGGGGTGGACGCCCCCTGTCAGGTGGAGGAGGCAGAGGCGGTCTTTGCGGCGGCCAATGTCCAAATTCCGGTTCTAATCGAGATCGAGGTGGGGGAGAACCGCTCCGGCATCATTGAGGAATGTGATTTTCTGGCGCTGCTGGACACCATCCGGGCCTGTCCCCACGTGCTGTTCGGCGGGATTTTCTCCCACGACGGAAACAGCTATTCCGCTCCGGATCTGGACGCCTGCCGGGAGATCGCCCGGGCCGCCCAGCGCAGGACGCTGGCCTTTGCGGATCTGGCTGCGGCCCATGGTATGCCCTGCGGCACCGTGAGCTACGGCGCCACCCCCACTCTGATGAACGGTGTGGAAATCCTGGACGGCATCACCGAGCTCCGCCCCGGCACCTATGCCCTGATGGATGCCTCCCAGGGCCATGCCATCGGCACATTGGACCGCTGCGCGGCCACCGTGCTGGCCACTGTCATCAGCAAGCCCACCTCCCGGCGGACGATTCTGGACGTGGGCACCAAGGGCCTGACCATGCAGGAGCGGACAGAGGGCATCTGCGCCACCCCCGGCAAGGGGACCATCCTGGAATACCCAGACACCCACATCGACGAGATGTACGACGAACACGCCATTTTGTACCATCAGGCATTTCACGACTCCGTTCGGATCGGCGATAAGGTCCGGGTCATTCCCGTCCACATCTGCCCGGTGTGTAATCTCTACGACACGGCCTATCTGGTTTCCGGCGGCGAGGTGGTGGAGGAGATCCCCGTCCTGGCACGGGGACGGCAGCAATGACAGGGAGGAGGCGGTCTGCATGGAAAAGAAAACTGTGGCGCTGATGGGATGCGGCGCTCTGGGGAGCATCCTTGCGGAAGGAGTGCAGCGGCGGCTGGGGGATGCCTATACCCTGGCGGGGGTCCTGTGCAGCACGCCGGCGCGCAGCCGGGCCGCAGGGGATCGCTTTTCCTGCAAGGGCTATCAAAGTCTGGAGGAACTGTTGGCAGAGCGGCCGGACTATGTGGCAGAGGCGGCCACAGGCGAGGCGGTGCGCGCCTGCGGCAGTGCGATCCTGCGGGGCGGGAGCGACCTCATTCTGCTGTCTGCCGGCGCACTGGCGGATGAGACGCTGCGGGGCGATCTGGAGGCGGCTGCCCGGGCGGGCGGCGCCCATCTCTGGATTGCGTCCGGAGCCATTGGCGGATTCGACCTGATGCGCACCATGGCCCTGATGGGGCCGACCGACATCTGCGTGGACAGCGTGAAAGCGCCTGCGTCTCTGGAGGGGGCGCCCTTCCTGAAGGGACGGCGGCTGGGAGATGCCCCCTGCCGCATTTTCGACGGCACAGTGGAGGAGGCGATTGCCGGCTTCCCCAAGAATGTGAATGTGGCGGTGGCCGCGGCGCTGGCCGCTGCCGGCGTGGAGCAGGCCCGGGCGAGAATCGACAGTCAGCCCGGCCTGACGGAAAATATCCACCGGATTGCGCTGCACAACACGTCCGTTTCGGCCTCCTTGGAGATCGCCTCCCGCCCGGACCCGGAG
>ENA-UONX01003275-UONX01003275.1-human-gut-metagenome-genome-assembly--contig:-P74old-NODE-3275-length-10164-cov-36.169552_pt1 | contig 10164 bp, 6 predicted proteins | sample MGYA00242466_ERZ724013 | MGnify/ENA metagenome assembly ERZ724013 | reverse complement strand
ATACCGGCATATAAGAACTTCTAAAAAGATAATCAAAATTCATATCTAATTTTATATGAGACAAATCCGCTCATTCGTCAATCTTGAGCACCTTAAAGTGCCGATGATTGTTTATTTGGGTGGATCTGCTCATATTGCTGACGTTTTTGCTAACCTCAATAAAGGTGGTGTCCCTCTGACCAAGTATGAAGTGTTTGGCGCTGCTTGGGTTAATGCCGCCATTCGGCTACGAGGGGCTGAGGAATCTCCGTTGCAAGATCAGCTGTTGCAGTATGTGAAAAATTACTATCTTGATATGCGCAAGCAAGCTGAATTTGATGTAGATGATTTTTCTGAAGATGAACTGACCCAGAATCGCACGGTCACGTTGCCGGAATTTGGTACAGCGTTGGGCCAGTATGTTGTAGATCATTTGTCGGCTCTTGTCCCTGAGACAACCAGTGCCGCTCCAGAGATTGGCTTCGGGCTTCTTGGAGTGGCCATGAACTTGGACAATCGTAAGTTGAGTTCACTCAATAAGTATATTCAGAAAATTAGAGACGAACTGGAAGATATTCTCCAGAAGACCGAACGCATATGCAATAATTTGCAGAGTATGTTTGAGACCTTATTGCGTCGATTTAAATCTACTGGCAATGATTATGAAAACGGCCTATCTTCGACGTTTAAGACGTTATCTTATTTCGCGGCATTGTGGGATTTAGATCCATCTTCGGAAGAATACACAACAGCGCTATCTAATATTAAGGCTGCATATGTGTATGATGCTATCACATCAGCATGGTCATCTCATGGTGATCAGAGGTTAATGGAATACTGTAATTCTTCTCGTGACTATGGCACGCGTATTTCGGAAGAACAATTTGATCAGGCCTTTGATCAGTGGATCGCAGATCAGACTCCAGGAATAAACTTTGGTAAAGATATTAAATGTCTGATAACAATTCATGCGAACTTAAGCTATCTTTCTGCGTCCGTGCCAAACGGAGAGACTTTTGAGTTGGAGCATATCATTGCTCGGAAGCGTATTGACGCGGCGGATTCTTCGAGGCCTCGACATATTTTGGGTAATTCGTTAGGTAATTGCATGTATTTGCCACGAGGTATTAACAATCCGAAGAAGGATAAAACCTTGTATGAGATTAACGACCATAACCGTTATTCTCAACTTATAAAGGAGTCGCAGTGTTTTAGTGAGGACGAGATGCAGAAAGCCATGCAGGCTCTGACTGCATCCGATTACGAGTCAGTGAATGGTTTACTGCGTGAGCGTTCGCGACAAGTAGCCCATACATTGGTTCGTGCGCTACTTAAAGATTCTGTTTGATTATAACTGTTTAAAAGTTGTTCCGAGGGATCGGGACTAGATCAAAGGAGCCTCGCCATGATTCTCGTCACTACCACCCCGTCCGTCGACGGATACACCATCACCAACTACCAGGGCATCGTCTTCGGCGAAGTGGTGTCCGGTGTGAACATGTTCAAGGATCTTGGCGCGGGCCTGCGTAACATGTTCGGCGGCCGCAGCCAGGGCTATGAGGAAGAGCTGATGCGCGCCCGTAACGAGGCCATTGCCGAAATGCAACAACGCGCGGAGGCGATGGGTGCGCACGCCGTGGTCGGCGTGGACATCGACTACGAGGTGCTCGGCGCCGACAACGGTATGCTGATGGTTACCGCGTCCGGCACCGCCGTGCAGATCGCGCGTACGGCCTGAAAATACTCATGAATTGAGGGCGTGCGGGTGGTCTGCTGGGCTGCCCGCACGGTTCGCAAACCTACAGCGCGCAAACAATCAGATAAATCGCCACGACGTGGCAGGCGTACCCGATGACCGTGCCTAGGTGAAACACCTCGTGGAACTCGAACCAGCCTGGAATCGGATTCGGCTTGCGCAGCGCAAAGCACACAGCGCCGGCGATATACGCGGCACCTCCGCACGCGATAAGAATGGTCGCAGCCGGGCCCACTGCGGGAGCCGTCCATAGTTGCGGAATAAGTGTCACCGGCGCCAATCCCAGCACAACATACACAGTGGTGAACACCCAGTTCGGGGTGCGCAGCCAGACGATATGCAGTATCGTGCCGATCGCCGCGGTCACCCAAATCACCGTGAGATATGGCCGGCGAATCGCCGGGCTGAGTGCGAACAGCACAGGTGTGTTAGTGCCGGCGATGATGAGGAAGATGTTCGAATAATCGATGCCGCACAGTACGCGAGTCACCTTCGCGCTGCGCCACGGCACGACGTGCAGCAGCGCGCTGTTGCCGAACAGCAGCATGGCCGAGGCACCGTACACTGCGCAGGCCGCTTTGACCGAGCCGGCCGGCGCGATGCAGATGAGTACGATGGACGCCGCGATGCACAGCGGCAGGGTGGCGAGGTGAAGCCATCCGCGCAGTCGCGGCTTGCGATTGCCGAATGCATCCACGGGGACGATCTGGCGCTTGATCGCCTTCAACGCGCCTTGGCTTGGCGATAGCGCGATTGCGCGGCCCCTGTACTGAGCTGATGCGCGATCCAGTGCGGTGGGGTTGGCGCTTGCGCTGGATTTTTGACTCGCGGTTGCGGAAGGCGCAACTGTTGCGGCGGAAGCCATGGTTCGTCCAGATGGCGTGCTGATGGAAACGCTCATACTGATCACCTCGCTATGGCCGGCGACGCTCTCCCGACCACTAACCTACGCTACCGTAACCTAGTATAGGCCCGCGCAATAATCAAGGTTGATTTCGTAATGCTTACAGTTCTTCCGTGGTGTGGTATTCGGTGGTGCGGTTGCGGAATACATCGCCGAGTCTGTGAACTCGTATTATGCGTGTCTGCTGGGTCCGACTTGTGTCGGTTCCTGATTTCGGATTGCTGCGAATGATGCTCCCGACGCCGCCCCGCCAGTTGCCGGATTCGTACGGCTCGGCCGTTCGGCCGAGCTGGTCGTCGGTGACTCCAGATACTTCGTTGGTTTCGTCTCGGTTCATGATGTTATGTAATGCTAGTTTATGGCGGATGGAAAGTTGAGGAAAGTTAAATCTGCTTCATGGGCTTCTCTCTGATCTGTATTTGTCCCGGTTCATATGTCAATCGTTTGACCTGTCGACCGGGGCAGAATCCGCTGTCCCGGTCGGCGATTTCGGCTTGTTTTCGTGAACCGGGACACTCCGGTTTCCTCAACTCATATCGTCTGGCAGACGGAATCGGCGGAATAAGGCCGATTCTGGAATTGGCACGTTGTCCCGGTTTTCGCATAAATCGATTGACATTTATACCGGGGCAACAAAAATTGTCCCGGTTTGCAAAGATCGCCCGAAATCGCGAACCGGGACAGCGGATTCTGGCCTGGCTTGAACGTCAAACGATTGATGCAGGTACCGGGACATTTTCCGCCACGAAAGTTGGGCCATAAGTCTCAAGTCCTAAAGCCCCCCCCTGAAAAACGGCGCTTGCCCGGACAAAGCAAAAGGGCTGGAACCTTCCGATTCCAGCCCTTTAGTTGCTGGTGCGAGTGGGGGGAGTTGAACCCCCACGAGCATACACTCACTGCCACCTGAAGACAGCGCGTCTACCATTCCGCCACACTCGCAGACAATCGACTAACTTACACCCGGCTGGGTAATCATGCAATCTTCGGCGTGTCGCATGGGCGGCAGGGATATATCGCTCGTGGGTCTTCTGCGGGTGCCGTGATCTTTGACGGTGGCGACACTCCCCTCAGTCACTTCGTGGCAGCACAAGCCGCAACGAAGGAGAAAAACTCACAACCCTGGCCGGCGCTCGCCGTTGCCGTAGAAGTGGGCCAGCGCTTCGTCGCGGAACTCATCAAAGTATCCGCCGTCGATCGAGGCGCGGATGTCGTCTAGCAGCTTCACGAAGAAATGCTCGTTGTGGATCGTGGCCAACGTAAACCCGTTGAACTCGCGGGCGCGCAGCAGGTGGTCGACGTACGCGCGCGAATAATGCTGGCATGTGTAGCAGTCGCATCCCTCCTCCAGCGGTCCGAAATCGAACTTATGCTGGGCACGCTTGATGTTGTACCGGCCGGCGCGCGTGTAAATCGCGCCGTTTCGGGCGCAGCGTGCGGGGGCCACGCAGTCGAAGGTGTCGCCGCCGTTCTCCACGCAGGCGAAAATGTCGTCCACAGAGGCGATACCCAGCACGTGGCGTGGGCGGTTTTCCGGCATCGCGTCGCAGATCCATGCACAGGTGTCGCCGATGATGCGCTTCTCGATCGCGCCGCCGATGCCCACGCCGTCGAAGTCCAGAGAGGCGATCTGCGAGGCCGCACGTCGGCGCAGATCCTCGTAATTCGCGCCCTGCACCACGCCATACAACGCCTGATACGGCTTCCCGACTCGATCAGCCGTCAGCCGCTGGTGCTCGTCCACGCATCGGCGGGCCCAGCGGAAGGTGCGCTCCACCGAGTCCTCCTGGTAGGAGCGGGTGTTCATCAGCGTGGTGAGTTCGTCGAACGCGAACATGATGTCTGCGCCGATTTTGTGCTGGATGCCCATCGAAATCTCAGCGGAGAAACGATGTGCGTCACCATTCAGAGGCGACTTGAATGTCACGCCGTCCTCGTCCACCCAGGCCATGCGTTCCTTGCCCTTGGCGATGATGTCGTCCGACTTCATGCCGGTCACGTCCATCGCCAGCGTCTTCTTGAAGCCGACGCCCAGCGACATGACCTGGAAACCGCCGGAATCGGTGAACGTGGGCCCATCCCAGTTCATGAAACGCGCCAGGCCGCCGGCCGCGTCCAGCACGTCCTCGCCGGGACGCTCGAATAGGTGGAAAGCGTTGGCCAGCAGGCATTGTGCGCCTAGATCCTTCATCTGCTCGGGCAACACGGCCTTCATCGCGGCTTGCGTGCCCACCGGCACGAAGGCAGGCGTGCGAATATCGCCGTGGGGCGTGTGAATGATGCCGGTGCGACCGTATCGAGCACCGTCGCGCCCAAGTCCGCTGGCCGTGGATGGCAGGCGGGTGATTGTCTCGAAGTGGAAGGCGCTGCGGTCGCCGGGCTGTCCGGGCTGTGCGCCCAACGGATGTTCAAGAAGGCTGATCGTCATATGTTCACTTTAGGCAGAAGGGCCAGAAAAGGGCCGGAAATTGTGAAGAACTCGGTTTCGAGGGGCGGATTTCGCCGCTCCCGAACGTCTACTTCCGCTTCAAGGGGCTCCTGGCCAAGTAGGCCGGCTGCAAAAATGGCGGAATGGCGTTAAATGAGGGCCCTTGATACTCGGAATTGACCGCGCGAACAGCCCCTTGAAGTGCAAGTAGATGTTCCCGAAACAGGAAATCAGCCCCTCGAAGCCGAGATGCCCATAAGACTCTGCGATGATTACGCATAGACTTTCAATCAACGTTCAGAAAACCTCCAGATTGACTGCCTTTACTACTGAGGTAGCACACGAGAAGTGGCAATGGGCAAGTGCCCGAATAGCCGCCGAACAGACGTGATAGGAATTTAGGAAAAGGAGCAGCAATGGCTGACGAATTTAACCCGCAGGGCGTCGACCAGACCCCGCGGAATAACGAAAACCCCAATAGTACTGCCGATACCGGCAACGCCGAGCCGAAGAACCCGTTTGTGGGTGGCGACTCGGTTGATGCCGGCAACGCCAGCGATTCCAGCGAGCAGCAAGCCCCGGTTTCCTCGGCCGCCCTCGCTGCCGATCAGCAGCCTACGCAAGCCGCTACCGACACTGCCGCCACCGAGCCCATCCCGGACTACGCCTCCGCCAAGGGCGAGAGCACGGTGGTCTCCTCCTCGCCGGCTTCTCCGGCAGCGCCGGCCGCAGACCAGACCTCGGCCACAACTCCGCTGTACCGCCCGGCCCCGGAATACGGCGCTTATGGGCCGACCCCGACTCAGGCACAGGGCCAGCAGGGCGGCCAGGCCGGCAACAATGCCCAGCCCACGCAGCAATTCCCGTTCGGCCAGCCTGCACAGCAAACCCCACAGGGCCAGCAGGGCAACCGCAACCCCTACTACACCAATAACCCGCAGCCGCAGGGTAACGGCAATCCGTTCAATCCGCCCACGCAGCCGCAGCAGAACAACGGCAACCCGTTTGCCAGCCAGTCCGGTCAGAATGGTCAGAATGGCCAGCAGCCCCAGCAGGGCGGTCTGTTCGGTTTCGGCGTTCCCGGTACCGGTACGCCGAACGGTCAAGGTCCGACCCAGCCGGGACAGCCCGGTCAGCCCGGTCAGCCCGGCCCCGCCAAGCAGGGCATGTCCAAGACGGCGAGCAACATCCTCATCGCCGTGGTCGCCGCCGTTCTGGCTGCGGCCCTCTGCCTGGGCCTCGGTTACGGCGCCCTCACCAGCGGCCTGATCACCTTGCCGACCAGCAATTCGCTGTCCAACGTCAGCTCGAATAAGTCCGGCTCCGGGTCCGCCACCGCCAAGAGCGGCGAAGCCCCCGACTGGCAGACCGTCGCCAGCGATGTCTCCGGCTCCGTGGTCTCCATCCAGACCGCGTTGAGCAACGGCACCGCCAAGGGCTCCGGCGCCATCATCGACACCGAAGGCCACATCATCACCAACAACCACGTGATCTCCGGCGCCCAGCAGATTCAGGTGACGCTTGCCAACGGCAACATGTATTCCGCCACGCTCGTCGGCACCGACACCACCACCGATCTTGCGGTCATCAAGCTCGACAACCCGCCGAGCGACCTCAAGGCCGTGAAATTCGCCGATTCCGACAAGCTCGCCGTCGGCGAGAACGTGATGGCCATCGGCAACCCGCTCGGCTACGACGACACCGCCACCACCGGCATCGTCTCCGCCCTGAACCGCCCGGTGACCGTGACCGACGATAACAACAACGAGATCGTCACCAACGCCGTCCAGATCGACGCGGCCATCAACCCCGGCAACTCCGGCGGCCCGACCTTCAACGCGGCCGGCCAGGTGATCGGCATCAACTCCTCGATCGCCTCCACCGCCACCTCCTCCGACTCCGCCGGCTCCATCGGCATCGGCTTCGCCATCCCGTCCAACCTCGTCAAGCGTGTGGCCGACGAAATCATCAAGGACGGCAAGGTCAAGCACGTTGCCCTCGGCGTGGTCATCAAGTCCGACACGGTTGAAGCCGACGGCGTGACCCGCGGCGGCGCGACCATCACCAAGTCCAGCGCCACCGGCAGCGCGGTCGTCTCCGGCGGCCCGGCCGACAAGGCCGGCCTCAAGGAGGGCGACACCATCGTGGCCTTCAACGGCAACGCCGTGAACAACAACTACTCGCTGCTTGGTTACGTTCGTGCCGCGGCTTTGGGAGACAAGGTGACGCTGACCATCGTGCGCGACGGCAAGACCATGGATGTGGACGTGACGCTCGATCAGGAGGAGTCGTCGGTGAACGGTTCGTCCAGCTCAGATTCCAACGGCAACAGCCAGAATAACCAGAACAACCAGAACGGCAATGGCCAGAACGGTTACGGCAATGGCAATGGCAACAGCGATGGCGGCACCGGTGACGGCGGCGGCTTCTCCGACCCGTTCGGCCTGTGGTAAAGCCGACCCAACAACGTCACACGGTGTTGAGCGGTAACCGCTGAACACCGTGTCAGACAAGCAAAGGCCCGTGGCAGTGAGCAAACTCCTGCCACAGGCCTTTCGTATGCGCGATTGTGCCTCGCACCCATGCCGCCAACGTAGTTTCGATATCCGGCATGTCGCGCAACGCTCGTTGATAGGGTAGGCCAAGCACTGAGTTCGGGCGACGTCCCGAACACAGCGCATAATTCAATACAAAACTGAATACATTTCTTTACGCCGTGTATCGGAAGGTCTCGCGGGAGCCGAGCAAAGCGAAGCCCCAGGCAAAGCCGCCGGTGGGTTAACAAGGCGTGACCGTAGCGCCGATTGCGCGGGCCACGCTTACCGTACCGCAATCGACTCCGTATACGAGCGTAAGGAGCAATGATGAGCAGACTCATCAGATTCTTCACCAAAATTCTCGACATCTGCAAGCTTGTGCCGATGCTTCCGGTCGTCGTCATCGCCGCAATTCCGTTGGCTTTACTAGGCGATTGGCGTCCGTGGGGCAATGCGATGGCGATTCCGGTACTCGGCAATCCGGGTTTCGGCCAGTGGCTGGTTATCGCACTGGTGCTGGTTATTGTGATTGACACTGTGCGCGGCATGATTGACGATTTGCGTCATGGGCAGGTTGGAGTCGATGTGCTGGCCGTGGTCGCGATCCTCTCCACCGTGGCCGTCGCCGAATACTGGGCAAGTTGGGCGGTGACGCTGATGATCACGTCCGGCGAGGCCATTGAGGAATACGCTCAAGCCAAGGCCGAGCGCAGTCTGACCGCGCTGATGGAGGCCGCGCCGCAAACCGCGCACGTCGTCAACCTGCCTGGCGTGGGGCGTGGGTTTGCTGCCGATAAGGGCGATTCGTCCGATGGCTTCCGGCGCGTGGGCTCGGCATCGGCTGCCGCCGCCGCGCACCGCTTCGACACGGTGCCGGTCGAGCAGGTGCAGCTGGGCGACGTACTCATGGTGTTGCCGGGCGAAACTGTGCCGGTTGACGGCGAGCTGCTGTCCGGCACGGCCACGCTCGACCTGAGCAATATCAACGGTGAGCCGGTGCCGCGTGAAGTGTTCGCCGGCGCCCGCGTGATGTCCGGCGCGGTGAACGGCTCGACTGCATTGACCATGCGTGCCACCCAGGTGGCCGCCGATTCGCAGTACCAGCGCATCCTCGAGCTCGTGGCCTCCGCGCAGGAGTCGCGCCCGGCCGTGGTAAAAACCGCCGACCGCTTGGCTGTGCCCTTTACCGTGCTCTCGCTGGTGATTGCCGGCGTCGCATGGGCGGTGTCCGGGGTGCCGACGCGATTCGCCCAGGTGCTGGTGCTGGCCACGCCCTGCCCGCTGCTCATCGCCGCACCGGTGGCATACATCGCCGGAACCGGACGCCTCGCCGCAGCCGGCGTGCTTATCAAAGCGCAGGACGTGCTGGAAAATCTCGGCCGCGTCACGCAGGTGTTCTTCGACAAAACCGGTACGCTCACCGTCAAGCAGCCGCAGGTGGTGCGCGTCGAGATGTTGCCCGGCGCTGCAACCCGTCTCAACGAAGACCATGTGCTGATGATGGCCGGCGCGGTGGAAAGCTACTCGGTGCACATCCTGTCCAAAGGTATCGCCAAGGCCGGCGCGGAGGCGCTGGCCGGACTGCGCCAGCGGTTCGAGGATGGCCAGCGCCTGTGCCCAGAGCCGGAGGCCAGCTGGCCTGGCCATGGCCGGGAGTATCCGGTCGTCAAGAACATCAATGAAGACGCCGGCAAGGGCGTTTCCGGCGAGGTGAACGGACACGCGGTGCGCGTTGGCCGGCTGTCTTTCGCGGCCGCCGGGGAGGAAGGATTCTTGGCGGTCGATCGGACCGCCCCCAGTCGGTCTGAGGATGACCTGCGCACACGATTTGGGCTGCTTCAGCCGGACGAAATGGCGTCGTATGTGTCTGTTGATGGTCAGCTGATCGCGCGCATCGTGCTGCGCGATGTGCCGCGCGCCAACGCCAAGGCAGCGCTCGCCAAACTGCATGAGTTGGGCGTCACCAAGCTCGCCATGCTTACCGGTGACAAGCGGGCTTCCGCCAATATCATTGCCAGCGAAGTCGGCATTGACGAGGTTCACGCCGAACTGTTCCCGGAGGATAAGGTAGCCGCAGTCAAGGCCGCTACAGGAGCCGGCAAAACCGTCACGATGATGGTCGGTGATGGTGTGAACGATGCCCCGGTGCTCGCCGTCGCCGATATCGGTGTGGCCATGACCGACGGCACATCCACCGCCGCTTCCGAAAGCGCTCAGGTGGTCATTATGAATGACAATATCGCCGCCGTGCCGCGCGCCATCGCCATTGCACGCCGCACCAAGCGCGTGATGCTTCAAGCCGTAATCGCGGGCCTTGTGCTTGCCACCATCGGCATGATTGCCGCCGCGTTCGATCTCATTCCGGTCGTCGTCGGCGCATTCCTCCAGGAGGCCATCGACGTGGTGAGCATCCTCTGGGCTCTCACTGCTTTGATTGATCGGGACTGATTAAGATAAACCGGAATTGATTGGAGCCGCATCCGGATTATGTGCAATATAACAATTTGATAGGCCTTTCGCTGTTTGGTGTGGGTGGGTCTGTCAGGTGGTGACGGTGCTGAGG
>ENA-UONX01003269-UONX01003269.1-human-gut-metagenome-genome-assembly--contig:-P74old-NODE-3269-length-10179-cov-3.512347_pt1 | contig 10179 bp, 8 predicted proteins | sample MGYA00242466_ERZ724013 | MGnify/ENA metagenome assembly ERZ724013 | reverse complement strand
GAATGAGAAGCGTGACGCTCCACGAAATCTTTATAATCCTGCTTGGTCGCAAACAGCGGAGGCATCGATTTTGCCATCGCCACCGGCGCCGTATTGCTGATTTTATCTATTAATTCACGATAAGATATCGGTTGAAGTTCCCGTGCACCGATTGCCGCACCGATTGCAACAAACACCTGCGAATTTTTCGGGAACACCGCCGAGTCCTCATCCAGCTTTAAATCCTCAACAAACTGCCTGCCCAATTCTTGAAAGAAAAACAGAGGACCGCCCAAAAAGACAACCTTTCCCTTGATTTCCCGTCCCTGAGCAAGCCCCGAAACCGTCTGAGAAACCACAGCCTGCAACACACTTGCCGCCAGGTCCTCTTTTCTTGCACCTTGATTCAACAGCGGCTGAATATCCGACTTGGCAAAAACACCGCAGCGCGATGCAATCGGATAAATCATATCATGCTTCTGCGCCAACGCGTCAAATTGATCAATCGGCACATTCAGCAACGTTGCCATCTGATCGATAAACGCACCGGTTCCCCCAGCGCAACTGCCGTTCATCCGCTCCTCAAGACCACCGGTCAAAAACAATATTTTAGCGTCTTCACCGCCCAGCTCAATGACCGCGTCTGCATCCGGAATAAAGGTATTCACTGATTTTGCCGTCGCAAATACCTCCTGGATAAATTCTATGCCTGCCGGCTCCGCAATGCCGAATCCGGCAGAACCGGTGATCGCCACCGACAGCATATGTCCCTCCAGCGTATCCTGAAATCCCCGCAGCATATCAATAATAGTTTCTTTTACCTTTGAACCATGCCGGGTATATTCTGATCGAATCAGCCTGTTATTTTCATCCAATACCGCGATTTTGGCAGTAGTAGACCCTAAATCGATTCCCACACAATAGTTACTCATCAATTCACCGACTTTTTCTCAAAAATTCACCTTATGTATTCTATATAAAAAACAATCTGCTTCGTCATTTTCCGATCATCCGCGCACACATTACTACTTATTACACCACGCAGTAAAACAAACAGTGTGCAATAGAAAAACTCCGGTTTTGTGCGCCGTCTCAGCCGCATTTTATGGGGTGCGCAGATGTACAACATCTGCTTTGTTTTTTATTATAACGCATACTCTGACGCAGCAAAGCGAGCAGCGTTTCAATATATTCAAAAGCGCATCGTACTTTTGAATATATTATAACATAAATTTCAAAATTCTCCTGTTAACAAATAATGAATATATTATAAATGAAAATTATACCTTTTTTATCCGTTTTAAAAAGCATCTTTATACCCGTTTCTTTCAAACTATCATTCTCCAAACAAATTTTTTTGAAGGCGAAGAATCCTTTCTCTCCGCTTTGCCGTTTCTTCTACACTAATATGATATTTCCCGTTTTCCAAAAAGATCATATCGCCTTCCCCGGGCGTACCTTCAATATTTTCAAGAGTAATTTCCCGTTTTTTGCGGTTTTCATCTTCACAAACCGCAATTCCGTTCTCAATCCGGTCAACTGACAGCCATTCCATGCTTCCGGCTTCCTTTCCGTTCCCGGACGAATGCCGGGCAATTTTTATTTTTCAGTAGCGAACCGGATGCTTTTTCCGTCCGTTTGCGCTGTTACCGTTCCGCTTATGTCGGTACGATAAACGGTGGTATCCAATTTGTTCAGCCGCTTGATCACCTCTTTATGCGGATGCCCGTAGCTGTTATCCGCGCCCAATGAGATCACGCAATAATCCGGCTGTAATTGATCCAAAAATTTCTGTGAAGAGGCAGTGCTGCTGCCATGATGGGACACCTTGTAGACATTTGTTTTTGTAACTTTCCCCTGCGATACTAAATCGGCTTCAGCTTCCTTGCTACAATCCCCTGCAATCCAAAAGGAGGCATCCTGATAAACAAACCTGGACACTACCGACATATTATTTAAATCGGTGTATTGCGATATAGGGCCTAAAATTTCCAGCTTGCCACCCCCGATTTCAATCGTATCCCCGGGTGTTGCCCGGCGTACTTTTACTCCCTTATCGGCAATGGCGGTCAATAGATCCAAATAGGTTTTTGTGGTCGGTGTTTGCTCGTCGCTCAGCTTGGGCAAAATAATTTCTCCCACCGAAAATTGATTAATCACTGCATCCATTCCGCCGATATGATCCGAATGGGGATGGGTACCGATTAATATATCAATTTTACTGATATTCTGCTTTTTTAAATAGCCGGTAACACGCTCCGCCTGATCGTTTTCTCCCGCATCAATTAAAATGTTTTTTCCGTTTGCAGAAATCAAGGTACAGTCACCCTGCCCGACATCAAAAAAACGAACTTTAACCGGCATGCTTCCATCCTGTGCCGGCTGCTGCGGATCAAAAGCGGCTGTGATTTCCTGCCATGTGGGAATGCCTTCTATCCCTATTTTATCCCCAAAGGTAATCAGCAAGCAGGCAAGCGTAACCGCCACCAATCCCCATACAATCATCCAATTGATTTTATTGCTACCGCTTTTTCTTCTTGCCATACACCTGTTTTCCTTTCCGCCCGGATGCAGGCTGTCTTTCCTTTTTATCCGATTTTACTGCGTTTTTTACCGCCCCGGGTTCTCCCTTTATTAAACATCCCGGTGCGTCTCCGATGAGATCGGTACGCTTTGCACGCCGCAATGCTTCTGTGATAATTTGCCGGTTTTCCGGTTTATAATATTGCAGCAAAGCGCGCTGCATTTTCTTTTCTTCGGCTGATCTCGGCACATATACAGACTGCATGGTGTACGGATCCAAACCGGTATAAAACATACAGGTTGATATGGTACCGGGAGTAGGATAAAAATCCTGCACCTGCTGCGGACGTATCTTTTCCTTTTTCAAAAACAGTGCAAGTTCAATTGCCTCATGCAAAGTACTGCCCGGATGCGAAGACATCAGATATGGCACTAAATACTGCTCCTTATCCGCCTGTCCGGATGCTTCAAAATACCGTCTGGAAAACTCCTTGTAACTCTCGATATGCGGCTTGCCCATTTTATCCAGTACCGCGGCACTGCAATGCTCCGGCGCCACCTTCAACTGTCCGCTGACATGATATTTGACCAACTCTTTCAAAAAAGTATCGTCTTTGTCTTCCAGCAAATAATCATACCGAATACCGGAGCGGATAAATACTTTTTTTATTCCCGGCAAAGCACGCATTTTCCGTAGAATACCGAGATACTCCATATGATCAACTTCCAGCGCCGGACAAGGCTTGGGTGCAAGGCATTTTTTCCCCTTACACAAACCTTTTTCCAGCTGTTTATGGCAAGAAGGATGTCTGAAGTTTGCCGTCGGTCCTCCGACATCATGAATGTATCCTTTAAATCCCGGCATTTTGGTCAGCTTTTCTGCCTCAACCAGCAATGATTTCTCACTTCTGCAGGTGATTTTCCTGCCCTGATGCAAAGCAATGGAACAGAAATTGCAATTTCCGAAACAGCCGCGATTATGCGTAATCGAAAATTCCACTTCTTCAATTCCGGGGACGCCGCCCAGTGAATCATACATCGGATGCCATGCTCTCATATAGGGCAATGCGTAGACACGGTCAAGCTCCTTCCGGCTCAGCGGCGGCATCGGCTCATTCTGCACCAGCATCTTATTTCCCTGTCGCTGAATCAGCCGCCTGCCGATCACATCGTCCTGCTCGTCCATCTGTTTTCTGCAAGCTTTCGCGTAAGCCTCTTTGCTGTTGCGCACCTGTTCCAAAGACGGACACTCCACCGAGCCCCAGGGGGTATTGACAGGCTCGGTCAGATAACAAGTTCCCTTCACATCGGTAATCCGGCTGATATCCTCGCCGTCATTCAGCCGTTTCAGGATTTGTCGGGTTTGGTTTTCTCCCATACCGTATACCAATATATCTGCGCCGCTGTCAACGAGAATGGAGGAACGCACTGCATCATCCCAATAATCATAATGTGCAAAGCGGCGTAAGGAAGCCTCCAATCCGCCGATAATGACCGGCACATCGGGATATGCCTTTTTCGCCATCTGTGCATAAATAATCACCGCGCGGTCAGGACGTTTTCCCGCTTTTCCTCCCGGTGAATAGGCATCATCCGATCGTTTCCGCTTTGCAGCAGTATAGTGCGCCACCATGGAATCAATATTGCCGGAGGTGATAAAAAAACCTAATCGAGGCTTGCCAAAGCGTTTGATGTCCTCTGAATTATGCCAATCAGGCTGAGGGATTATTGCGACAGAATATCCCTCAGCCTCAATCACACGTGAAATAATTGCAATGCCAAAACTCGGATGATCAACATAGGCATCCCCGCTTACGCAAATAATATCGGGCTGTGTGATACCTTTTTTCTCCAAATCCTTTTTTGAAACCGGTAAAAAATCGGACATAGTTCTCCCTTTTCCGGAACATTTCCCAATATCATCCGCATGAATGAAAAGCAGGCGTCTTTTCACTTATGTGGACATTGTATAAAATGCTCTTACTCATTATTTTGGTTCATATTTCGCTCAATCCACTGTTGTCTGGTCATCAGCACCTGACGCGGTTTACTTCCATCCATTGGACCGATGATGCCCTGTGCTTCCAATTCATCAATAATTCGCGCAGCTCTGGCATATCCTAATCGCAATTTACGCTGCAAAAAAGAGGTGGACGCTTGTCCGCTTTCGACTACACACTCGATCGCAGCAGGCAGCATTTCATCTTCGTCATCAAATCCTCCGCCGTCATGCTCTGCTTTTCCGGGTTTCGTTTCTTTTACGGCATTTTTCTCGATTTCACTGATGACCTGCTCATCATAAGAGGCTGTATCTTTATGCTTTACAAATTGCACAATTTGTTCTACCTCTTTATCACTGACAAAGCAGCCTTGTATCCGTACCGGTTTGGGCATTCCTACCGGATAGAACAGCATATCTCCCCGCCCAAGCAGTTTTTCGGCGCCTCCGCCGTCCAATATGGTACGGGAATCCACTTGAGAGGATACCGCAAAAGCAATACGGCTCGGAATATTCGCCTTAATGACGCCGGTGATGACATCCACCGACGGCCTCTGGGTTGCGATAACCAGATGCATTCCGGCGGCACGCGCCATCTGCGCCAAACGGCAAATAGCGTCTTCAACCTCATTCGGCGCCGCCATCATTAAGTCTGCCAGCTCATCAATGATAATGACAATCTGCGGCAATGTTTCCAACTCGTCGCTGATTCTTGCCATTTCATTATATCCGTCCAAATCGCGAACATTATTATCGGCAAATATCTTATACCGGTTAAGCATCTCGGTAACCGCCCAGCTTAATGCTCCTGCCGCTTTTCGCGGATCGGTTACAACGGGCACTAACAAATGAGGAATCCCATTATAAACACCAAGCTCCACTACTTTTGGGTCTACCATTAACAGCTTGACCTCTTTCGGGGTTGCTTTATACAACAGGCTCACGATAATGGAGTTAATACAAACCGATTTTCCTGAACCGGTTGCTCCGGCAATCAGCATATGTGGCATTTTGGCAAGATTTGCAATTGTCACATTTCCCGAAATATCCCGTCCGAGCGCAACGGACAGCTTACTCTTGGAATTTTCAAATTCCGGCGAATCAATAATTTCCCGCATCGTTACAATATCAACCTGCTTGTTTGGCACCTCAATGCCGACGGCTGCCTTATTGGGAATCGGCGCCTCAATACGCACTCCTGCCGCCGCTAAATTCAAGGCGATATCATCGGCAAGACCGGTGATACGGCTGATTTTCACTCCCGCAGAAGGTTGCAGCTCATAACGCGTTACCGTCGGTCCCCTGCTGATATCAATAATCCTCGTCTGCACGCCAAAGCTTTTGAGCGTATCTACCAGACGCGCTGCATTTGCTTTCAGTTCCTCACTGGTATCCACGCCCGCTCCCGATTTCGGCATTTTCAATAGACTAACCGGAGGATACACATAATTATCATCGTTTAAATTTTCGGTGGATAACCGCATTTGATTATTGGAGTCCGTTTGCAAAACAGGAGGAAGATCGGGTGTCTGCTGTGCCTTTTTGACCAACATTTCCAGTTCTGATTTATTCTTTGAAGCATCCGGCTCTGCTTTTTCGTTATCCGCCTTTTTCTCCTCCGGTTTGGCAGGCGCCGCATCTTGGTCGGACAACGGGATATCTACTACCCGTTTTGCACTGCGCGGTCCAAGATCAACATCAATATCAAAACGCGCTTCTTTGCGATTATGGTCAATTCTCGCCTGATAATTTTCCTGCAATTTTCTGACCGGTTTGGAAGCGGTGCGCAAAACGCCCGCAATCGTCGTTCCGGTCAGTATCATCACAAAGGTAAAAATAGCAAGAATAATTATAATTTTTGCGCCCAATTCCCCGCATCCCAGCAACAACGGCGTACCGAGCACCGCTCCCAGCAAGCCGCCGTTTTTCAAGTCTACGCCTTGCTCAAAAATTAATGCGACCGTGTCAATGAAATTATTGCCGTCCGGCTGACCTTTCAGAAAAATATGTAACGCACCGCACAACATTAATAACAGCAAACCAAGCTGCCAAATTTTGTTTTTTACTGCGCCGATCGGCCGCTCCGTAGAGGCAAGCACCGATAGGTAAACAATGGCGGGCGCCAACAGGAACACACCAAAGCTGAACAGTCCGTACAGTACATTATGAAAAAACCGCCATACCGACTCCCCGGGAAAAATTGCCAGCGCCAAAATTAACAAACCCGATACAAACCCGATAATTGCCCAAAACTGGCGTTTGTTTCTGGTGTTGTCGGTTTTGGCGGATTTTCCGGTATTTCGAACGGTTTTGTTTTTGGATTTTGTCCCTGCTGTTTTTCCTGCCATCTTCTTTCGCGTACTCCTTCATTCAAAAATTCTATTTGGGCGCAAGCCGGAGCTCCCGCTCCAAAAATTAAGCGCTCCCGCCTGGGCGGGAGTAAGCTTAACGGCAAGTATCTATTTCGTAAAATAAGTGACAATATTCTGTCCTGTAATTAATTCAAAAATTCCGATTCCGATGACGATAATTCCCAACACAAACGTATAGTATGCAAATATGCGGAATTTTTCGGATTTTATCAGCCATGCTACCATTTTAATGGCACAAACACCTACGACTGCCGCAATAATAAAACCGATGACATAAGGAACAATCTCAAATTGCATATCGGTAGCCACGGCATCTTTGATTTCCAACAAACATCCGCCTAATATTGCCGGAATCCCCAGAATAAAGGAGTAGCGCACCGCAGTATCTCTGGAGAATCCGCAGAACAAACCGCTGCAAATCGTAGAACCCGATCTGGAAACACCCGGAAGCAATGCAATGCCCTGGAACACACCGACAGTGACTGCGTTTTTCACCGTGATATCTTTCGGTTCCTTTTTTCCCTTAACACAACGATCGGAGAGATAGAGAATCACAGCAGTATAAAGGAAACAAAAACCTTCCAGCAAAATACTGGAATCCTCTGAAACACCGGTGAAAAAATCTTTAAACAAATAAAACGGAATCAGAAGCAAAAGCGAGATTATCAGCATAATAATCATACGCCGTTCCCCGTTCATGGTACTCCATTTAAATTTTCCGGTAAAAATATCTTTCAACATCATGAAAAACTCTTTGATTAACGCCCAGATCGTATCCCAAAAAGCAATAAAAACCGCAACCAACGTTCCTAAGTGCAATATTGCCGAAAACATCAGCGCTCCTTCGCCGCTGTTTCCTGTAAAATGCTGTATCAAAGACAGATGTCCGGAGCTGGATACCGGCAAGAATTCGGTCAGCCCCTGCACAATTGCCTGAAAAATCGCATCAATGATTGACATGGTATATTCCTCCAAATATGTATCGTGCCGCAGCAAGAACGCTGCAACACCGGTTCTATTCTTGTATTATTTCACCTATTTTATACGAATTGTTTAAATAATCTTTTGGATTGGTGCTGATAATCCGTTCTAAATAATTGCCGTCGGAACGCTTGCTGCATTCTAAAACACAGCCATTCACCGTCCGGTATTCCGTATTCGGCTGCTCACTTCCCTCCATCATAACCTCATTTATATCAACAATTGTATAAAGAACCATTTTGCGTTCATTCCTTTCCGCCTTCAGGATTCTCCCCGCAATCGTTATTGTCCGGTGACGCTGCTTCTTGTTTGTCGATCATTTCATATAAACACTCGATTGCATCGGATAAGCCGCCCAGCCGGTCAATCAGTCCCTCTTTTACGGCATTTTCTCCGTCAAGTACCGTACCGACATCCATTACCAACTCTCCGGTAGTCATCAGCTGTCGGAATCGTTCCGCTGTAATTTCAGAATTCTCAGTGACAAAACGCACGATACGATCCTGCATTTTATCGAAATAAGAAAGCGTCTGCGGCACACCCAACACCAAGCCGCTCATTCTGACCGGATGAATCGTCATGGTTGCCGACGGCACAATAAAGGAACATTTCGCGCTGACCGCAAGCGGAACGCCGATGGAATGACCCCCGCCCAACACCAATGATACCGTCGGTTTTTTCATTCCTGCAATCAACTCCGAAATAGCAAGCCCCGCTTCGACATCTCCGCCGACTGTATTTAATATAATAACCAAACCTTTAATCTTATCGTCTTCCTCAATCGCAACCAACTGCGGAATGACATGTTCATATTTTGTGGTTTTATTCTGCGGAGGAAGAATATAATGCCCTTCTACCTGCCCGATAATGGTAAGGCAATGGATCAAATGCCGTCCGTTCGCCGTAACAGAACCTGTTTCGACTATCTGAGACTGCTTTTTATCCATTTCTTCATTGGTATCTTCCTCTTGACTGTTTTCTTCAAAATCCGGCTGTTGTTCCGCCTGCAATTTTTCCTGTTTCATTTTATCCTGTCCTTTCCTGCTTGCTTTTGTTGCTGAATCCTATCAAATTTATTATTCAGCGTTTGGCAGAAAATATTCAGGATAAAAAGACAAAACACCACTTATATATAATAGTACAAAATCATTTTTTTTTCAATAGTTGCATGTAAAATAAAAATTCACTATAATAGTAACAGAGAAAACGATTTCATGAAATGTTAACCGTCTGTTTCATCCATATGATTATCTGAACAGGAGAATGCTGTTTTGAAAGAAAAAATTTTATCAATATTGGAAGCACATCAGGGAGTCAGCGTATCCGGAAGCGCCATCGGAAAAGAACTGGGCTTAACCCGTGCAGCCGTCTGGAAAAACATCAAAGCGTTACAGGAAGACGGCTATCACATCGTTGCCGTCACCAACAAAGGCTACTGTTTGACTGATGACAATGATATTGTTTCTGCTGACAGGATTCGCCGGTATCTGACTGCCGCCACCCTCGGAAATCATATCGAATGCCGGAAAATCGTCGATTCTACCAACAACTGCGTCAAAGCCGCCGCACAAAGACAGGAGCCGGAAGGATTCGTAGTCATTGCAGAAGAACAGACAGCCGGACGCGGAAGATTCGGCAGACATTTTTATTCTCCGAAAGAGCATGGAATCTACATGAGCATTCTGCTTCGTCCGAAATACGATATTGAATCTGCGGCTCTGATTACCGCAGCCACATCGGTTTGTGTTGCCGGTGCAATTGAAGCGCTGACCGACTGCGACGTAAAGATAAAATGGGTAAACGATTTATTTGTGGGAGAAAAAAAGGTATGCGGGATTCTATCCGAAGCCGCCATCGAATTTGAAAGCCGAAAGCTGGACTATGTTATTGTCGGAATCGGCGTCAACATCTCCTCGGAGGGACTACCCGCCGAACTGAAAAGCATCGCAGGAGGGATATCCGAAGTCCGAAAGATAGAACGCAATCGGCTCATTGCAGAGATTCTGAATCGGCTAGACCGGATGCTCCCGCATTTATCTCCTGGGGATTTCATGGGGGAATACCGAAAACGCTCCAATGTCATTGGGCAAAAGGTCACCATCATACAAGGAGAGCATACCGAGTCCGGTATTGCGCTGGATATTGACGAACAGGCGCGCTTAGTGGTACAAACCGACAGCGGAGAAATCCGTGCATTAAATTCCGGTGAAATCAGTTGTAAAGTAGAAAAATAAGGTCATTCTGTATGATAAAAGCAACAGAGCCGGTCGTATGACCGGCTCTATGCTCGATTGTACAAGTCTCGTCAAAAGCCTCTTTACCGCA
>ENA-UONX01003268-UONX01003268.1-human-gut-metagenome-genome-assembly--contig:-P74old-NODE-3268-length-10180-cov-3.158420_pt1 | contig 10180 bp, 6 predicted proteins | sample MGYA00242466_ERZ724013 | MGnify/ENA metagenome assembly ERZ724013 | reverse complement strand
TAAAAGTTTACAATAACCGAATTATCTATACCGGTTATAATCTCACTACAAAACAAATTATTCCAACAGCCTCTTTTGTAATAAGTTCTTACAATGACGAAAACTTTGCCTGTTTTTCTACTTTTAACAAAGGAAAACTATTTGACAGACGTGATCGAAAAAGCACATCGCCAGAGTTTAACGAAAAGTATAATAATATAACCTTGAAAGGATATGATGAATATGAAACATTATTCAGCAGTAAATGTGAATGGACATGGATTATATCTTCATGCTAATTTAAATCGTCAATATAGCAGAGATTGTTTTCTGCGGGAAATCAGACAAACAGAAGATGAGTTGATATTGGATTTTACTGATGATTTGATTCCGACTTTGACAGTGACTTTAAAGGAATATGATCATGCATTGCAGTTTACTATTCATGCGCAACTTAGAGAATTTAATAACGGGTTCGGTGCCTATTTTACTTCTGACCGTGGTTTAGTTTTACATTACCATTTCGTAACAAATCCAGACAATGTATTATCCTTCGCGCCATATGATCGCTTTTGGCAAACGCCGTTTTTTGAGCAGGATATTTCTAAATTACTGCCTGTCACACAAAGTATATTGACTGTTTCCAACGGGCAGCATTGTCATTTGTTGCCGCTAACCTGTGAAACTTTTCGCAGCGAAATTTCCGGTAATACATTGGAGATGACCACCGGATGCGCTGCTATCAAAGAAATGGCAGGAACTTTTTTAACAATAAATTTGAATAAAGATCCTTATCAAGCCATTGCACTCAATTTTCAAAAAGCACGCCAAAGCGGCGCACTACGGGTGCCTCTGAAAACAGAACGCACATATCCTCAACTTCTGGAAGGGTTGGGATGGTGTTCCTGGAGTGCTTTTGACGTTAATGTTACGAGTCAGGGGATTTACCAAAAATGCCAGGAATTTCAGGACAAAGGTATTCCTGTAGAATGGATTATTTTGGACATGGGATGGCAAAAAAGCAATAAAGAGCGCTTGATTTCTTTTGGAGCAGATTTAGAAAAGTTTCCGGAGAGGCTTGCGGCATTTATTACACGTGTAAAACGGGATTATGGTATTAAAAAAGTAGGTGTTTGGCATCCGATTACGGGCTATTGGGATGCAATTGATCCCAATAGTGAGATAGCAAAGCAGCAAAAGGATAATTTAATTACCACTCCGGGCGGAATGACAGTTATTGCTCCTACTTTTGAACAGCAGTTTAACTTTTTTGATGCTTGGCACAGCTATTTAAAAGAACAAGGCGTGGATTTTGTTAAAGTAGATAATCAGTCAGGCGCTTCTGACTATTATAACGAGTTGCTGCCATCGCCGGTTGCAGTAGCAGCAATCCATAAAGCGCTGGATGCTTCCGTAAATAAACATTTTGACGGTTGCCTAATTAACTGTATGGGCGTGAATATGGAAAATGTGCTGAACCGGCCCAGTTCGGCAGTCAATCGTAATTCTTATGATTTTGCGCCTGAAAAAACAGAGAGCTTTTATATACATCTATGGGATAATGTATATTCTGCTTTGATCCATGATCAAATACAATACTGTGATTATGATATGTGGTGGTCAGATCATCCAAGTTCCCCTATGAGTGCAGTGTTACGCGCTATAAGCGGAGGACCGATATATATTGCTGATCCTGTTGATCGCTCCAGTATAGAATATATTTCCCCATTGATTGACGAAAACGGACATATTTATCGCTGTGATCATGCTGCTTATCCAACAAAAGATTGCTTATACGAGGATGTCATCAAGGAAAATAAGGTGATAAAAATTTTCAATCGGAGTGATAAAAACTTTGCTGTTGCCGCCTTTTGTCAGAACCCGGAGGATGTGAACGGAACAATTCATATCGAAGAGATACCTGAAATGAGCGGAAGTTATGCCGCTCAGGATTATTTTAGTAAGAAATGGATTTTATTTGATGCGGAACATCCGATTCATTTTAAAGTGAAATTTAATGAGGTACGGTTATGGAATTTCTATCCTATTGAGGATAAACGGGTACAAGTCGGCAGAGCAGATAAATTTATGGGTTGTGCAACCGCTAAAATGGAACGATCAGTGTCAGAGCTGATCAAATAGCATGTTGTAATTTTAAAAACAAATTATTTAAAGAAATATGCTTTTATAAATACAAAAGAAATTCGTATTGGCGTTATGAGAACTCTTCGTGGCAGATTCTATATTGAAAACTCTGGATATGTAGAAGAAGCACGTGTTACCGCTATCTGCGAGAACAACCCAAAATCTTTGGAACATGTACAGACATTTATTACAGAAGATGTTAAAATATTTGATAACTTTGATGAATTCATGAATAGCGGACTGTTCGATGCAGTAATGCTGTCTAGTTATTTCTTTGAACACGTTTCTTATCCCTGTTTCGTAAATACAAAGAAGTCATCTGGATGTCAGGTCACACCCATTTATCTTTTTACGATGGATGCAACTATTCCACAGAAAAAGGGACTGCTGCTCGCATGATTCATAACAGTTCTATATCTCAACCGCGCGGATATACTTCTGCCGGTTCAATCAGCTATGATAACAATGGAGAAACCACCGACACTGAAGGTAGTGAAGGATATATTGTAAAAGTTTACAATGACCGAATTATCTATACCGGTTATAACCTCACTACAAAACAAATTATTCCAGCAGCCTCTTTTGTAATGAGTTCTTACATAGAAAAGCACAGCAATACTTGAGCATCAATGGCGAAAACTTTGTCTGTTTTTCTACTTTTCACAGATGATAACTATTTGACAGATGTGAACGAAAAAGCACATCGCCAGAGCTTAACGAAAAAAGTACAACAATATACCCTTGGAAGGATATGATGAACATGAAACATTATTCTGTTGTTGATGTAAACGGTCGAGCTATGATTGTTTTTGACGGCAAAGCTTTGTTGGATAACATATATATCCATGCAAATTTAAACCGCTATTACAGCCGAGATTGTTTTCTCTCCGGCATTAAACAGACGGACAATGAAATAATATTGGATTTTGCGGATGTTTTGATCCCGACTTTAACAGTAACTTTAAAGGAATATGATGGTGTACTGCAATTCACAATTGATGCGCAGCTGAAAGAATTTAATAACGGTTTTGGCGCTTATTTTACTTCGGATCGAGGAATAGTTTTACATTATCGGTTATGTCCCGAAAATAAGGGATGTTTGTCTTCCAGCCCATGGTGGGATCGATTTTGGCAGGCACACTGCTTTGAAAAAGATATTTCCAAACTGCCGGTCGTTACTCAAAGCGTATTACTGTCTTTAGATGAGAAACACTGCCACTTATTGCCGCTCACTTGCGAAATGTTCCGCAGTGAAATATCCGGTTCCTCATTGGAGATGACATCAGGATGTTCCGCTCGCACCAAAATGTCGGGAACTTTTTTAACGATCAGCTTAGCGGAAGATCCCTATCATGCAATATCTGAAAATTTTGTCAAAGCTGGTCAGACGAATGCCATTCGGGTTCCTTTAAAGAAAAAGCGTGTTTATCCTGAAATACTGGAGAAATTCGGCTGGTGTTCCTGGAATGCCTTTTATACTGATCTAAGCAGTGAGGGTGTTTGTCAAAAATTAGAAGAATTCCGCCAAAAGAAAATTCCGGTAAAATGGATTATTTTAGACGATGGATGGCTACAAAGCTGTGATGGGCGTCTCACCTCCTTTCGAGAAGATCCAAATAAATTTCCAGAAGGGTTTCGCACTTTTATTTCCCGAATCAAATCGGAATACGGCATTGAAAAAGTGGGGGTTTGGCATGCCTTCACCGGATATTGGGACGGCATTCAACCTAACAGTGAAGTCGCAAAAGACCAGAAGGAAAATTTAATTGTCACACCCGGAGGCTCGTTGGTGATAGCCCCTACTTATCAACAGCAATTTAACTTTTTTGATGCTTGGCACAGCTATTTGGAGAAACAGGGCATCGATTTTGTTAAGGTAGATAATCAATCCGGCGCTTCCGATTATTATAATGAACTGCTTCCGTCATCAATCGCAATCGCAGCAGCTCACAAAGCACTGGATGATTCTGTAAACAAACACTTTGGAGGATGCGTAATAAACTGTATGGGTATGAACATGGAAAATGTACTGGCTCGTCCAAGCTCTGCAGTTAATCGCAATTCCTACGACTATGCTCCCGGAAATACAGCAGGTTTTTATATTCATCTATGGGATAATATTTACTCTGCGTTGTTTCATGATCAAATACAGTATTGTGATTATGATATGTGGTGGTCTGTTCATGATAATGCTTGTATGAACGCGGTGTTACGTGCAATCAGCGGTGGACCTATTTATATTAGTGATGAGGTGGGAAAATCGGAATTAACTTATATTGCTCCTCTGATTGACGAAGCAGGATGCATTTATCGCTGTGATCATGCTGCTTATCCAACAAAAGATTGCTTATACGAGGATGTCATCAAGGAAAATAAGGTGATAAAAATTTTCAATCGGAGTGATAAAAACTTTGCTGTTGCCGCCTTTTGTCAGAACCCGGAGGATGTGAACGGAACAATTCATATCGAAGAGATACCTGAAATGAGCGGAAGTTATGCCGCTCAGGATTATTTTAGTAAGAAATGGATTTTATTTGATGCGGAACATCCGATTCATTTTAAAGTGAAATTTAATGAGGTACGGTTATGGAATTTCTATCCTATTGAGGATAAACGGGTACAAGTCGGCAGAGCAGATAAATTTATGGGTTGTGCAACCGCTAAAACGGAATGTTTCGTATCCGAGCTGATCAAATAGCATAAGCAGATAACAGGCAGTATTCCTCGAAAACAAGCAGAACTAAATGCTTTCACAGTCACTTGGTTCTGCTTGTTAGTAAATGAATACGGCTCAGCGGAAGAACTTCATTCGGAAAACGACTTGTGAAAAGAAAAACTTTCAGATGAACTTTAATAACTATTAATTTATTATGCAAGGAGAGTGTATTATGAACTATAATGATAAATTGCATCAAATGCGTTCGCATCAAAGAGGAAAATGGGATGAACGAATCCTCTCGCAGATGGCTTATTTACAAAAATTATATGTAGTCGAAAAAAGAGAACCGGACGCTTTGTTTGAACAAGAAATTGAAACATTATATCGTACTTATAAAGAAAACGGAGCGTTAACTAAAGAAGATTGTCTTCGTTGTGAAAAGAATCTTCAACCACTGAGTGCGTGGGCGAAGTCGTATACCCTTCACATGGTGGCTCATGCACATATCGACATGAACTGGCAGTGGGATTTCAGTGAAACGGTGTCCACTGTCGTTGATACCTTTCGTACCATGTTGGATTTAATCCGAGAATTTCCTCAATTTATTTTTTCACAGTCACAAGCGTCCACTTATAAAATCATAGAAGATTATGCGCCTTGGATGCTCGATGAAATTGCGCAAAGAATTCACGAGGGACGCTGGGAGGTAACAGCTTCTTCATGGGTGGAAGCCGATCAAAATATGCCCTCTGCAGAAAGTGATTGCCGACATATACTTTATACAAAAGACTATATAAAGCGTACCTTTGGTATCCCAGAGGACGAATTAACAATTGATTTTGAGCCCGATACATTTGGACATCATGTGAATTTACCGGAACTTCTCAATGCCGGCGGAGTAAAGTACATGTACTTTGGCAGAGGATACGCAACAAAGGAATACTTGTTTCGTTATCAAGCTCCTTCGGGAAAGAGTGTTTTGGCTTACGAGGATCCGTTTTTTTATTTATCGCTTGTCAGCCCCGAAATTTTTACCGATGCATTGGATATTTGCGGACATACCGGTTTTAAACGGGCATTGCGGCTATACGGCGTGGGAGATCATGGCGGTGGTCCTTCAAGACGTGACATTTTGCGTCTTACCGAATACTGCACATGGCCGCTTGCACCGACTATTGTCTTTGGTACCCTTCGTAGTTTTTTTGAGACGGTAGAGCAGGAATACCACGATCGGATTCCTGTCTTGGATCATGAAATGAACTACGTATTTCAAGGTTGTTATACTTCTCAAAGCCGTATTAAAATGGCAAATCGAATCGGTGAACAAAGGTTGTATGATGCGGAAACACTTTGTGCACTTTCGCGTACAGTAGGCAGCGAAGCCTATCCTATGGAAAAATTGAAAGATGCATGGGAGCGCGTTTTATTTAATCAGTTCCATGATATTTTGCCCGGTTCCTGTGTGATAGACACCAGAGAACATGCGATGGGACGCTTTCAGGAGGCTGTATCATATGCTAATGTTGCCGCGCAGAATGCTATGCGATGTATTGCAGAAAAAATTGATACTTCCGATATTGAACTATATCCTGACGACGAACTATTTTCAGTAGGAGCTGCGCCGGGTGCACGCCTTAATACCTATGGAATCAGTATGGCGGAACGCGGCAGCGGACGCGTTCGTATATACCATCTGTTTAACACGACTAGTCAGCCAAAGACCGGTGTGCAGCAACTGAATATATGGGCATGGCCATATGATCTTGCTAATTTACAGGTCTATGCCAGTGATGGTACACTGTTGGAGCATTCTGCCACTCCGCCGAGTCCGCATCCGGTCTGGGAAAACCAATTCAAGTTCTTCGTAAAAGTAACTGTTCCGCCGATGGGCTATGAAACCATTATCATGCGAGACTGCGACAGTGGAAATGTAGAAATCAGAAATGTTGCGCTGGATTGTAAAAGAGAAATTATTCCGCAGAATGTTTTGGAAAACAGCAAGCTTAAAGCAGTCTTTGACGAAAAAACAATGCAGCTAATTTCGCTGTATGATAAAAAGAGCGGCAAAGAGCTGGTGCATCAACCGACGGCACATTTAGTTTACACTTTGGAGCAGGATGCGGATATGTCTGCATGGCGTCTGGGCAGAACTGCCGCAAAGCAAATCCTCAATGAGACGCAGGAAATTAAGATCATTAACCGTACCGGCGGTTTGCGGCAGTCAATCCATTATGAATTGAACTTTAACAACAGTATAATCCGCGTGGATGTACAGCTTGATCATGACAGCGATGTACTGCGCTTTGAAACGGAATTTGAATGGTTGGAAGTAGGGCACAGAGGACAGTTCATCCCCAGACTCGACTTTGTGTGGAATACGCCTTTTCAAAAAGTTATGCGTAATATTCCGTCCGGTATTTTTGAACACGAACCGATTCGGGAAGATGTTCCGGCAAGCTCGTTCATTGCCGCCGGAGGAATGATGTTGTTTGCGGATAATAAATATGGCTTTCGTGCGTATAATGATGAGATGTCGGTTTGTTTGGTTCGTTCTTCTTATGATCCGGATCCGTATCCTGAAACCTACATTCATAAGACCTGTATCTCTTTGCTGTCCGTTCAAGAAGAAAATCATGCGGAACTCATTGCCCGCGAACACGACCTAAACAATCCTGTTCAGTATATCAGCGGAACAAGCAGAACCGGTCGTCTTCCCAAGAAGAACAGCTTGATCACCGCGCAAGGAGATGCTGCACTGGCTGCACTCAAACCTGCTGAAGATGGAAACGGGATTATTATAAGAATTTATGCAGTTGGTGAAGGTGGAATATTTACTCTTTGCACGCCATATAATAGAGCCTGCTATACAGATATCTGCGAAAGAAATCTATCCCCGATTGCAGTAGAATCAGATGGAACTGTATCCGCCAAAATTTCAAAGGGAGAAATCAAAACCATTCACTTGTTTAATGAAGCATAAACGAAATTGAAAACTTAATGATGATAATTGTAAATTCGGCAATAAAAAAGTTTAGAACAAGGAAAAAAGTTCTAGTTTGATTCGAAACCCTTCATGTAGCGTAAAAAGATAACTTTTCTTGTGCAATAGGTCTGAACATCCTTATTGTACTCGATTGGTGATTTTTTGGTATAACCTTTTGTTTCCCACCCGCATAGCGGGTGGTTCTGAAGCCATACTAAAAAAGTAGACAGAAAATAGTAAATATAGTAATATTATGAAGGACACGTTAGTTAGTAAAATGAATGATATAAATAATAAATTGGGTAGCGCTTGCTACCCTTTTTTGATTGTCGTAATACGACATTATTCTGTACAATTGTCGTAGTAACATAATTTTATCTAACAACAACGTCAAATTAAAAAATAATAAAGCCCTGACAAACGTCGTGTTCATCAGGGTTTATGCTTGGTGCGAAGGATGGGACTTGAACCCACACATCATTGCTGACACTAGAACCTGAATCTAGCGCGTCTGCCAATTCCGCCACCCTCGCATATTTAATTATACTCTCTGATTTTTACACGGCGAGAGCATTCCGAGGCGGAGCACGTAGCTTAATCCGCATATATAAAGCCAAAACATTGGCTTTTGGTGCGGTCGGGGGGACTTGAACCCCCACGAGGATGCCTCACTACCACCTCAAGGTAGCGCGTCTGCCATTCCGCCACGACCGCAAATAAGCTGTTTACAGCTTATTTATTATATCATCATTCCCGCTTTTTGTCAACATTTTTTTTTCATTTCTTGCTGTCATTTTGCTGAATTAATACAGCTTCGATTCTTCCAAAGATAATCGGCTCCCGAAATAATAGTAAGAACAGTAGATCCCCACAGCAAGATTTCCGCAATCCATTTTCCGATTGTCATCGCAAAATCCCAAGATGATGTCGCAAATGTACCTGCTACACAGTAAGCTAAAATGTAAATTACCGCTATCATCTGGGAAATTGTCTTTAATTTTCCCCATATACTTGCCGCAATTACATTTCCGTCTCCGACCGCCACCAATCGCAGCGCCGACACCAAAAATTCTCTAGCTATGACAATTACAACTACAACTGCACTGCACAACCCCATCTCAACAAAGCAAACAAGTGCAGAAACTACCAGAATTTTATCAGCAAGCGGATCCAAAAACTTACCGAAATCGGTGATTAAATGATGTTTCCGAGCCAAATGTCCGTCGATCGCATCGGTCACAGACGCGGCTATAAATATCAGTAAAGCCCAGATAAAATGATACGGAAAATTCGTCCATAACAGAAACAGCACAAAAATCGGGACCAAACAAATTCTCAATAAAGTCAGCTTATTTGGTGTATTCAACGCAAAAGCCTCTTTTCTTCTTAACTTATTCCGGAAGACTTCATCCGCCGGCATTCTCACCCAAAGATGTGTAATCGTATCAATCTACGACTCTGCCAATTAAATCATAATCAAGCACGTCTTCTACCAATACGTCAATAAATTCACCCATCTTCAGCGGTTTTGCCGAACTGAAAAAGATTTTTCCGTCAATATCCGGCGCATCGCCCTCAGTACGTCCAAAATAGACAGAGCCGTATTTATCATATCCTTCTACCACAGCTCGTTTTGTCTTCCCGATTTCCGCCTGATTGTTTTGCTCATTAATAAACATCTGTTGTTCCATAATGTGATCGGCGCGCTGCTGCTTTATTTCTTCCGGAATCTGATCCTTCATTGCAGCTGCACGAGTTCCTTCCTCCGCAGAGTAAGCAAAGCACCCCAACCGTTCAAATCGTATTTCTTTCACAAATTCCATTAGCTCTTCGAAATTTTCTTCCGTTTCTCCCGGGAAGCCTGCAATCAACGTAGTGCGCAGTGTGATCCCCGGAATCCGCTGCCTGATCTTTTGCATCAACGCTGTCAAAGATTCCCGATTGCCTGTTCGGTTCATTGCTTTTAATACATCCTTGCTGCAATGCTGCAGCGGAATGTCCAAATATTTTGCAAGCTTATCCTCACGGGCAATAACATCCAGCAATTCATCTGTAATGCGCTCCGGGTAGCAGTACAATGTACGTATCCAAACAAATCCGTCTATCTTACAAAACTCTTCCAACAATTTGGGAAGCAGCTGCTTTTCATACAGATCTTCACCGTAACGAGTCGTATCCTGTGCAACTACAACCAGTTCTTTGACGCCGCGTGCCGCCAAATCTTTTGCCTCGTCAATGATATCTTCCATTTTCCGGCTCCGAAATCTGCCGCGGATCATCGGAATGGCGCAATAGCTGCAACAGTTGTCACAACCCTCTGCTATTTTCAGATAAGCATAATACGGGAGAGTGGTCAGCACTCTCCTGCCCTCCATCGGCAATTTGTTCTTTTCGCCATAGCAAGTAAAACGTTC
>ENA-UONX01003267-UONX01003267.1-human-gut-metagenome-genome-assembly--contig:-P74old-NODE-3267-length-10185-cov-4.779368_pt1 | contig 10185 bp, 11 predicted proteins | sample MGYA00242466_ERZ724013 | MGnify/ENA metagenome assembly ERZ724013 | reverse complement strand
ATTCAAATAGATGCATTGGTGATTCCTGTTTCAGGTATTTATGAAGAAAGATGTGTTAATCTCGCATTAAGTTGCATTTGGGATGAAGAAAATGGTCTTGGAATTAGATTCATAAATGAAATGATTGATGATATTGGTTATCAGGATATTGCGTTTTAATGGAAGGAGGAACAGAATGGAGAATCGTTTTCAAAAATTGATAGAAAAAAATGAGAATATTGAATTTGTGGTGCATATTCAGACTAGAGAAGAATTAGAAGAATTGATTGTGGCATTGGAAACACTGGATTTTGAATATGCCATACCGCTCGGTTCATTGCGGGAAATGGCAGAACAATTTATAGCAGATGATGGCTATGACGGCTGCTGGAGAATCAGTAAAGAGCGTGGCGTTGCCTATCATCCTTCTGTGGAACACTGGAAATGGTTTACCAATGACATTGTGGAACTACAAAATGGAGAAGTCGTCTTTCACGATGGTTATCACACAGAAGAAGCCGTGCAAATCGAATCGAAAAAACTCTGGCGAGATTTTACAGACCCGGCTGATTCTCCCTGTGCACTGCGATTGTTCGGGCTACAAGATGCTACACCAGAAGAACTGCAATGCTGGATCAAAGAACATATTTTCGTTTCTTAAAATTATGACATAAAGGAAATATAATAAAAGATAAAAGGAGAACATTCTCATGACAAATGAAACCAATCCTGATCGTTCTGCCTACGATATGGCAAAAGCAGCCGCTCAAAAGGTCATAGATGAAACCAAAACGCCCTGTCTTTCTATCTCATTGGAAGAAGAACCGCTTTCTATTTTTGACAGCAAGGTTGGTGGTCTACCATATCTACCAAAGAATTTTACGATTCCACTAGACAAAGACGGCAGACAAATGCAGCTGCTTGCCCAAATCGACTGTGCCGAACTGGAAGCCCTGCCAGACTATCCGCATGAAGGCATGCTTCAATTCTGGATGTCTGACAAATGGGCATGGGAGGAAGCCATTGTCCTCTACCACAAAACGATTGACCGTACCGTCACAGAAGACAGTGTCACAGCAAAAATACAAGTATATAAAAAAGACAATGCACATAGTTTTCCCGTCATAGGTTCCTATCGAATGCGGTTTACCCTGTCGGAAGAATCTATGACCAACAATGACTGTCGACTAAAATCGTTATTCTGCCAATACTATACAGAATTGTCTGGCAAATATATCAGCAACCCAGAGGATGCAGAATCACCCGATATCTATAATGTATTTGTGGGAGATTGCGAGGAACGAGATGGAGCATTCGGAAATTTTCACAAGGTCGGCGGTTATCCCTATTCTACACAGTTCAACGACTGGGATTATTGTGAATATGAACGGGGAAAGGAATTTGACATTCATGCAGACGATGCACCGATGATGCTGTTTCAGCTGTGCAGCGATTTCGCCCCTGTCAACTTTGCAACCCGTACCCATGACTGGATCAAAGTTATGTGGTGTGATTCCGGTGTGGGACGATTTTTCATCAAACGAATGGATTTGAAACAGTGTGCCTTTGAAAAGGCATGGTTTTCTTGGGATTGCTGTTGAATACAGCACCAAACGTCACATTAAAAATCATAGAAAGGGGGACGCACACCATGCAGCCCTTAGCAGAACAAATCCGTCCATCCTGTTTAGAAGAAATTGTCGGTCAGCAGCACCTGCTGGCACCGAACCGACCACTTCGCCGTATCATCGAAAGTGGCAGAATCCCCAATATGATTTTCTATGGTCCATCCGGTGTGGGAAAGACCACTGTTGCCCGCATGATTGCAAACAGTACCTCCATGTCTCTACATAAACTCAATGGAACCACTGCTTCGACTGCGGATTTACGGGATGTTGCAGCAGAAGTCGGCACACTCTCCGGCATGCACGGCATTTTACTCTATCTGGACGAGATTCAGTATCTCAATAAAAAACAGCAGCAAAGCCTACTGGAATACATCGAAAACGGACAAATCACCCTAATTGCCTCTACAACCGAAAATCCATATTTTGCAGTTTATAATGCTCTCATCAGCCGTTCTACCGTATTTGAATTTAAACCGGTTCCGTCGGAAGAAATGCAGAAAGCGGTCGAACGGGCATTCTCCAAAATCCAGCAAAATATGCCGGTTTCCATTCAGGTGGCAGACGGCGTCACAGCACACATTGCAGGCGGATGCGGCGGCGATGTCCGAAAGGCAATGAATACGGTAGAACTCTGTGTTCTGTCGGCAGAAAAGGTGCAAGATGGACTGCGTGTTTCTCTGAAACTGGCACAGGAACTGACACAAAGAAGCAATATGCGGTATGACAGAGAAAACGATCAGCATTACGACTTGCTCTCTGCCCTGCAAAAATCCATCCGGGGTTCGGATGAAAATGCTGCCCTGCACTATGCAGCACGACTACTTTCTGCTGGAGACTTACTCTCCCTTTGCCGACGATTATTGGTGATTGCATCGGAGGATATTGGACTTGCCTATCCACAGGCAATTGTCATCACAAAAGCTTGTGTGGACAGTGCCTTGCAGCTGGGATTGCCGGAGGCACAGATTCCCCTTGCAGAAGCAATTGTCCTGTTGGCAACTGCTCCAAAATCCAACAGTTCCTACCTTGCCATGCACGCTGCGATGGCAGATGTGGAAAAACACGGTGCACTGGATTTTCCACGGCATCTGCAAAACTGCCATTTTGATGGGGCTGAGGCAGTTGTGAAAGGACAGCACTATTTATATCCGCATGACTATCCGCATCATTATGTAAAACAGCAATATCTGCCAAATGAAATAAAGAATGCAGTTTACTATCAGTTCGGTGATAACAAACAGGAACAGGCAGCTGCTGCTTACCGAAAAAAACTGCTGGAGGAAACGACAGAATGAAAATCAATGATCGTCATCCTCTGATACTGGTACATGGACTGGGACAAGAGGCATCCAGCTGGAATCCAACCATTTCTTTTTTGGATCACCAACAGCATATATTCTGTCCAGAACTGTCTTCCTTTTTGAAACAAGCCCCTTATACATATGAAATATTATATCAGCATTTTTCTGCGTACTGCAATCCAATTTCTGCCCCATTCCATCTGTGTGGTTTATCTCTTGGTGCTGTGCTGGCGTTGCATTATGCCATAGATCATCCAGAAAATGTACAGTCTCTGATTCTGATTGCACCACAGTTTCAAATGCCGAAAGGCTTGCTGCGATTTCAGAATATTCTGTTTCGCTTTATGCCCCAAGCGGCATTCGCAAGTACAGGATTTTCAAAAAAAGCCTTTATGGATTTAACACATTCCATGATGTCTCTCAATTTTACCAATGCATTGAAACGCATTCTCTGTCCTGTGCTTGTTATCTGCGGCGAAAAAGACAACACAAATAAAAAAGCTGCCTGTCAGTTGGCAGACAGCATGATCAATGCCAGATTGGAAGTCATTCCCAATGCTGGGCATGAAGTCAATCTGGAACAGCCGGAAAAACTGGCATCTGCAATCTATCATTTTAACTCGCAATGCGGCAACGACATTTTTCATTCATTATAAAAATTAAAAGCAAAAATTGGTGAAAAAATGAATATCCACAAACACTATCGTTTCACATTTGATCTTTTGGGTTTTCTATTATTTCTTGTGATTATGCTTCCCAATTTTATTTGGTTTGCAGTACCAGCCCCACAAGATGTCCTAAGAACTGCAAAATCTGTATTTCCTACAATCGAAAAACTGGGTAGTATCTTTCAAATTTTATTCATTGCAACGCTTTGCCTACTCCGAAATGTTCCACAAGTACCATTAAAGAAACGCTGTTGGAGAATTGGTATCATGGGAATGGTGCTGTTGTATTTTGTTGGATGGAGTTGTTATTATGCGAACATTGTAAATTTTATTGTGCTGCTGGATTTGTGTCTTTGCCCCTTGCCTGGCATTACTTCTATTTGCGTGGATACGCAGAAACGAAGTTGCACTGCTCTTTGGTACAGCATTTTTAGTGTGCCATGTAGGTTCTACAGTTGCTAACCTTTTAATTCAGTAACCCCATACAACTTAAAAAAGTAAAATGAAAAGAGGAATACGATGACAAGAGGAATTGTTTTATATCAATCCAAATACGGTGCTTCTAAAAAATATGCCCTATGGCTCAAGGAGCAGACACGTTTTGACTGCATGGAAATCCGACAGTGCAAAGCCGATACGCTGTCCGCATATGACACCATCATTTTATGCGGCGGTATTTATGCTTCTGGTATCGCCGGACTCTCTTTTCTGAAAAAACATTCCAGTATTTTACAGCAAAAACAAATCGCCATTTTCTGCGTTGGTGCATCTCCATATGATGAAACTGCCCTGAAAGCAATCAAGGAACGCAATCTGCAAAAGGAATGGCGAGACACACCTTTGTTCTATGGAAGAGGAGCATGGGATATGGAAAAGATGTCTGCCAAAGATCGTATTCTATGTAAGATGCTGCAAAAAGCAGTGGCAAAAAAAGATCCCTCCACTTATGAACCCTGGATGACTGCACTAATGGAAGCAATCGGAAAACAATGCGACTGGACAAACCCGTCTTATCTCACACCACTGCTGGAGTGGATTGCAGCAAAGGAACAAACTTAACACACTTTATTTTATGAAAGAAGGTTATTTTTATGTCAATTCCCCAAGATCCCTATATCCTGCTCAGTTATCTGAATACCCAGCTGCGGGACAAATACGCCTCCCTCACAACCCTCTGCGAGGATTTAGACGAAAGCCAAACCGCACTGGAAGAAAAAATGAAAACGGTTCAATATCACTACGACCCCACCCGCAATCAGTTTATTCATGACGGATACTCATTGCACCGCTGACTTAATTTTCAGCAAAGCCCCTTTCTCCAAACGAGAAACCTGTGCCTGTGAAATGCCGATTTCTCCAGCAACTTCAATCTGGGTCTTACCACGGAAAAAACGCAGGTAAAGGATATTTTTTTCTCGCTGCCCTAAATTCTGCATTGCCTCCCGAATCGATAGTTCGCCCAGCCAGTTTTCCATGCTGTCACGATCACTAATCTGATCCATAACATAGAGCGTATCGCCGGAATCGGAATAAACCGGCTCATACAGAGAAACCGGGTCAGTAATGCTTTCCAGTGCGATGACAACATCCTCCCGTTTGGCACCAATTTCCGAAGCAATCTGTTCAATGGTTGGCTCTCTCTGTAGACTTGCGGTCAGACGTTCCTTTGCCTGCATCGCTTTATATGCCAAATCCCGCAGGGAACGGCTGACTTTGACTTGATTGAAGTCCCGTAGGTACCGTCGCAGTTCTCCGCTGATCATCGGCACGCAGTAGGTAGAAAACCGCACTTCTTTGCTCAAGTCAAAATGATTGATTGCTTTAATCAACCCCACTACGCCAACTTGAAACAGGTCTTCCATGTCCTCTCCCCGTCCAGAAAAGCGTTGAATCACACTCAGCACCAGACGCAGATTGCCTTTGATGAGTTTATCCCGTGCCTCCTTGCTGCCAGTTGTCTGAATCTCTCGCAGCAATGCCATCTTTTCTTCTTCTTTCAACACTGTCAGTTCAGATGTGTTGATACCGGATATCATCACCTTTTGAAATGCCATGCGTTTCACCTCCGGATTTAGTATACCCGAAGGAAATGGCTTTTAAACGATAAAACCACAAATCCATTTTCATAGGAACAGCCGTTTCGTACTGTTCCTATTTTATTTTGCAAAAAGCAGTAACCTTTTTCCTGTTTTCAGCGTTATGATAAGTGTCAGGCAGCTGCAACACTGACAAATGCAAAAACAGAAGAAGAACAAAAACAGGAGGAATGCATCATGCGGGAAAGCCGACTGATTACACTGCTGCAACAGCAAAAACCAGAAGGTCTGCAAGCGTTGATGACGACCTATCAAGCCTATGTGGGAACCATTATCCGAAATATTACACGCAATACCCTCCATGAACAAGACGTGGAAGAATTGACAGCAGACACATTTCTTGCCGTATGGCAGACAGCGGACAAGCTGCAAATCGGAAAAGTACGGGCTTACCTTGCTGCCATTGCACGCAACAAAGCAAAAAGCCGGCTGCGTACCGCACAGGAAGTCCTGCCGCTGGAGGAAGAGGCGTTTTTGCTGGAAACAGCTGACTTGGAACAGACCGTGGAACACACTCTGCTTGCAGAAGCATTACAGGATACCTTACAGGCACTTTCTGAAAACGATCGGGACGTTTTGATTCGCTATTACTACTATTATCAGCATGTGCCGGAAATTGCGGCAGAACTCCACTTATCCGCAGCAGCGGTAAAAGTTCGGCTGCACCGTGCAAGAAAAAAACTCAAACAACTGCTGATGGAAAGGGGTTATGTATATGAAACGGAATCTATATGACATTTTTGACCATTTTGAACCCAATGATGCTATGCTGCCCGCCATGCAGGAGCAGCCGATTGACAAAAAGGCAGTTTCTGACCATGTCATGCGGCAAGCAGGCTGCTATTCGTCTCTACGGAAAAAGAAACCCTACTGGTTGTTCGGCATTGCTGCCGCTGCGGCGGTCTTAATAGGCGGAACCGTGACCACTGCGGCGGTCTCCGGCAATATGGATTTATTCCTTACTGCGGTATCGGGTTCCAATATCACAGATGCCTCAGGAACTGTACCTGGTGTTGGAATGGAAGTACCAGAGGCAATTACACAAATGCAGCCTTATTACAGCTGCCCGGATGTTACCTTTACCCAAACGGATGCCGCTACCGTTTCCCTGCTTGGTTTCTACAACGACCACAACACCCTGATGCTCAGTGTACAGCTGACGGTAAAGAATGACACAATATTGACAGATGACATGTACTTTTTACCGTATTTTACATTGACTACAGAGGACGGCGTGCAAAAAACACTCCATCAGAGCGGCTACCTCAGTGAACCGCTTCAACCCTGCGAAACATCTGACAAGGTCTATTACGCTACCTACTATCTCACCGATGAAGCGTTTTCCAATGGGACACTGCATATAGACTTTGCCGGTGTGTACACCGCTGCACAGGGAACAGCGGTGCAACAGCAGATCTGCGATTTACAGGACAGCTGGCGAGAAGCGTACTTTACAGAAGACATGAGCATTGAGGAATGGAAAACGCTCTGGAAGGAAAAAGAGTATGACCGCCTGACCATGGAAGCCCAGAAAAAAGCATTTGCCGAACAATCAGCAGTGCTCTCTGGCAGTTGGTCGGCAGATATCCCCATTGCCGCACCAAAGACAACTCCCATTACAGCAGAAGAAAACGGAATGCAGGTGGTATTGGATGACCTCTCGATTTCCGTTTCTAACCCATCCGAAGCACAGCGAAAAAATGGCTCTTCTGCTGCGGTGGTTTATTTGAAGGATGGCACGATTCTGGCAGAAGATTTCTTTATGTTCGACGATATTTCCCGCAATCCGGAAGATGGCAGTTACAATCTGGATGGTACCCCCTATCAAGAATTTGCCTACGTGCGTGGAACTGCAAAATCGGATGAAACAGAAATTACAGGCAGAATCTGCTGCTACAACCATCCAATTGCTCCAGAGGAAATAGAGAAAGTAGAAATGTACATTCTCTATTATGATGCAGACTGGAACGAACAGATCGACTGTTATACATTATATTCAAAAAATTAAATATACAATTCCTAACGAATAAAATATTTTCGATATTCTGACAGGCATTGCAAAAGCGGACAGATGCACCTAACCAAGCACTTGTCCGCTTTTTGCTGTTTTCCTGCATAAAGGCTCTTTAACGAACATCGCTATTTTACTTACAATTGTAAAAAGAAAAGGATTCACGACTTTCTTGACAAGCGTACTAGAACATGTTATAATCAAGGTGACCAGATTCTATCCAAATCTGGAATCAGCCAGTCTTCTCTTTTACACGAACACACAAAAACCAATGGCACTTTTGCCTCATTTTACATTTGTAACAGGAAGGAGTCTCTATGATTTTTATGAAAAAACTGTTTTCTGCTGCCGTATTTTGCAGCTTCTGCTGTGCTGCACTGGCATCCCCATTTTCTACACTTTCAGCATCCGCTGAAACCAACGAAGATGGCTCTTACAAAGCCCTGCTTCTGGAGCAAGACAACGAGCAATTTGGAAATGCTATCCTAAGCAGCAGCTATTCCAGCACAACACCATACAAATTCATTCTTCAGCCAGAGCGTAATTTTGTTTCTTCAGAAGAATTGGCTCAGGGTGATGTGCATATCCCCACAAAAATATATATCCAAGGGGACAACACGATTGGCATGAGTGCTTTCCTGCTGTCCTATACTGCGTCTGATATAGATCATATTTATTTTGACAACAGTGTAAACATGCAGGGATATGTAGAAAGACAGACTTACGAGGAAGGTCTGTACAGCGTCGGTGCATTTAGCTCCACCTATCCGCTCTTCTGCTTCGGTAAAATTGGAAAAGGAAGATTTCTTGCAAATGGTTCGTCCACAATCGGTTCTGCATTGATTGAACCAAGGAATGGCGGTGCAATTTACAGTGACGGCAACGGCGGTATCTATTTTTCCCGTTCCTATAACAAAATGGTAGATGGTGTGAAAACTTGGATAGAAAAAGAAAAGGTAGAAATTCCAGCTGATCAGATTCAGGTACTCCCGAACGGCAGGGCAACTTTTTCGTATACCTATTACCTACAGGAAGAGACACTCGGTTTCCCGGAACGCACCAGTACATTTGAAATTCCCTATTATGATCCTTCTCTTGCAGCTGACACCCTGCTCAAAGGAGAAAATGATGTCTGCTACTGGACAAAGGACAACGGTGATCTGGCTCCCTTCTTTGGTTACGCAGATGAATTCCCCTGCTTCGCATTTGATATCGTATTGCGGCAAGGAACACCAAACGGCACCTACACCGTCTCTTTAGATGAAGATTACTGCCGACTTCGCACCACTTCTGGACTGCTGCCGCTACAATACGTCAATACCACCATTACCGTGGGCACCGCCTCAGCAACAGTGACAGAAGATAAAACCAGTCCATATTACTGCTTCTTTGCAGAAAACGAGATGGAAATCCGCCTAAATCAGGCAAGTGGAGAGCTGATTTCTGAAGTAACCTATGAAGACGGTACAACGGATACCAGTGCAGTCGAAGCCGCTGCTACCTGCGGGCAGTCTCCAGCAGACCTGTATGCACAGCAAACCAACGGTGCATACATTGATGAAGTTGCATTCTCACTGGATTCTCAGCCGCTGCAACAGGCAGATGGTACTGCCTACACGAAAAAATTGCTGATCGGCAAAAAAGGAGATGCCAATCTGGATGGCAAGGTAGACGTGGATGATGCAGTTGCTGTGTTACAGTATTATGCACAAAAAGCAGCCGGATTACAGCCTTCCATGAATGAATCATTTACAGAAGAACAAAATATCCTCTCCTATTTTCTCGCTGACATTGATACCTGTTCCCAGAATCAGGGAGCTGACGGTGGGGAGCTTAGTGTAGAGGATGCTGTGCAGATTCTGACATACTATGCACAGCAGTCCGCCGGATTAGAGCCGACCTGGCAGAACCGGTAAAGGATTTTCAATAGGGAATGAAAAAACCGGTTTGCAGTTTTTCTCTTGTCAAATTCGTTTTGACATCTGCATACCGGTTTTCCCCGTGCAAGCATTTCCATTGTTCAAAAGTACAGTATTTTACTGCACTTAGGATAGAAATAAAATGAATAAAGGAGTTTTCGCATGAAAAAAGTCATTTCTCTACTTACGATTTGCACCCTATTCCTGCCCTGCCTACCAGTTTCCGCAGAAGAGGCAGTCAGGGAAGATACCATCCTACTGCAAGATGCTGCAATAGAAGATACAGCTCCCTATACCTTTTACATGGTACCGGAACGAACTTATGTTTCGGCGGAAGAAGTACAGAATGGAGATGTCCACATTCCAACTCGTGTGTACATCAAGGGCAATCGCACTTTACAATACCAAATTGCAGGAGCAGGGATTCGGTATCAAAGCGACTCCAATTTTGTTCACTTTGACAACAGTGCGAATATTTTTGAATCCGCAGACGATATTTACAAGCAAACCTACAGCGGCGGTTCGTTTCTCTCAGAATATGCCATGCCTACCTGTTTCGGCAAAATTGCGTCCTCTGGTGTCT
>ENA-UONX01003266-UONX01003266.1-human-gut-metagenome-genome-assembly--contig:-P74old-NODE-3266-length-10186-cov-3.709703_pt1 | contig 10186 bp, 6 predicted proteins | sample MGYA00242466_ERZ724013 | MGnify/ENA metagenome assembly ERZ724013 | reverse complement strand
GAGTATGGCCATCCCGAGCAGCCCCAGGACTACCGCCGCAATGCTGAGCACGGCGGCGGAAACGCTCAGCAAAAACGTGAAGAACCAGCCCGCTGCCGCAAGCACGGCCACAACGGGCGCGCAGAGTATTTTCAAAAGGATACGCATTTTCCTCACCTCCGTGTTCAGGATACAATGGTTCACCGGACAGCGCAAGGATGCAGCGCGTTATTTCAGCTTGGCCAGACTCAGTACCAGGTCACGAACAGTTCGCCAGAGTTTCGCCTGCGACATCTGTATGTCCTCCAGGTCGGCGCTGTAGACGCGGCCGGTGGAGTTTACGCGCTTGGCGATCTGGTTCAGGTTGCCGCTGTACCGGCGCATGAGTGAGAGCAGCTCGCGCAGCTCCGGGAGGTCGAGTTTCAGAATGCGACCGTCTATGGCCATCTTGCGCAGGTAGGCGCTGAGGTTTCCTGTGCCGAGCTCAGCCATCTTCTGCTCGATCTGCTCCTTCTCGTCGGGCGTGACCCAAAACTCCAGCTTGACGTTTCGCTTCCGGCTCACAGCTCCGGTACTGCGGCCTTTACCGCGGTACGTGGTGGCGTTTCGGCGTTTTGCAGCTTCTCCATGACTGAGGGCTTCTTTTCGCGCTCCAGCTCACGGCGGGCGTGGGTGATGAGGGCGTCGGTGAGGATGGGGTGGGCCTTGTCCACGACATAGCTGCAATACCGGCCCTGGTGCTCCGGGTCGGGCGGGAGACGCTGGGACTTGGCCCAGGCCTTGTTCTCGCGGGAAAATCGCCCGTCAAAGTCCTTTTCCCTGACTGTCATGGCGAGGACGAAGGCTGTGCGCTCAGGGCCGAACTGCGCGGTGACGTCGCGCCAGACAGCGTCGGCGTCGAGGCGGTTGTCCCGGTAGTTGTCCCTTATGGACTGCTCTATGGCCTCCTTGCAGAGCACGTTCAGGCGCTTGGATTTGCGGTACTTGTCCAGCTCGCCGTGCTCGCGGGCGTAGTCCGGCGGCTGGGTGTGCCCGGCCATCGCCTCGTCGGCGCAGGTCTCCATCGCGTCGTGCATTTCTATCATCAGAAGGTCGCTGTCAGTATTGCGGTAAGTCTCGAACTTCCTCCAGCGGCGACTGCATGTGCAGCAGCGTTTCAAGCTGCGGCGGAGACAGATCCACGGACTCCGCGTGCATCAGGATGTCCTGTTTGGTCGTGTATTGAAAGGCATTTTCGAGTATGACACTCGCCGGCTGCTGCAACAGCCAGGCTTCATACTCGGCAAACTCAGAGTTCATCTTGGTGAGCAGCTGCTCCAACTTGTCCATTTACCTGCAAGCCTCCTCGTACTTTACTTGATGAGTTTTGGGTTCATACAGCGGTATCGGTTCCTTGAGCTTGGCGAGGACCGAGGGCTTCTCGGCCTCCTGCGGCTCAGTGTTGTTTTCCATATCCAGCTCGGCGTTCAGCTCGACCAGCCGGGCGGATTTCTCTCGCAGTTCGTCCTCCTGCGGGAAGGGTTTCTCCAGCTCCTCGCGGGCATTCTCGACCTGCCGTTGCAAGTCTGTAAGGCGCGTGTTGAGAGCACCCAGTTTCTTGTCCAGCGCCGTCAGCGCGTTTTCAATACGGCTTATGTTGCCCCTCGCGTCCTCGCCCAGCTCGACGTGGTGCTCAAGCGTCCCCTTGAGCGTGAGGACGTGTTTGCCGAAGGCTTCCAGCGAGACCTCCACGTCGAAGCCGCGGAAGGAGCCGATGTGGACGGGCTGCGTGTCCAGCACCGTGGGCAGGATATTCAAAAGCGCCTCGCCCGCGGCGATGCGCTCGTCGTAGTGCAGCCCTTGGAGCTCAATGCCTGCGAAGCCGTCCGCTGGCGCGGGATGGGCGTCGCGCGTGGCGACGTCCACCTCGCAGCCCAAGATTGCCACTCTCGTCGCGGCTATCTCGCGAGGGAAGTATTGCATCAGCCGGTCCTCAAGCTGGTACTTCTGGCTCTGGTGGCTGGACTTGAGCAGCCGCAGTTTTGCGACCTGCACGTCCAGGTCCATCTTCTCCTTGATGCGCGGATCTCCTGCGCACAGTGCCTTGACCTCGGCGTAGGACAGCGTGGTCTCGTCCGCGTCCTCTCAGGAGCGCACGGGGCTTTTGCTGGTCATGATCTGGCTTATGAACTTCTGCTTATTCTCCACCGTCTGCCAGAGGTAGGCGTCGAAGGTGTTTTCGGTGACGTACCTGTATACATGCACGGTCTCGTTCATATTGCCTTGACGCGCGATGCGGCCCTTGCGCTGTTCGAGGTCGCCGGGACGCCAGGGGGCGTCGAGGTCGTGGAGGGCGACGAGCCTGTCCTGCACGTTCGTCCCCGCGCCCATCTTGGCCGTGCTGCCCAGGAGCACGCGCACATTGCCGGAGCGCACCCTGGAGAACAGAGCCTTCTTTTTCTCATCAGTGTTGGCGTCGTGGATGAAAGCTATCTCGCTCTCCGGGACGCCCCGGTCGGCGAGCTTTTTCTTTATGTCGTCGTAGATGTTGAAGCCCTTTCCGGGTGTGGACAGGTCGCAGAATATGAGCTGCGTCAGCTTCTTGTTTGCCCCGTCCTGCCAGATGCGGAACACATTGTCCACACAGCGGTTGACCTTCGTGCCGTCAGCGTCGGGCAGCAGGGGATTCACCACACGCTGGTCGAGGCCGAGCTTGCGCCCGTCGTTTGTGATGGCGAGCATGTTGTCCTCGCTGGGGTCCACCATCCTCGCATGGACTTTCGTCGCGCGCTCGGAGAGCTCCTGTACGAGCTTCTTTTGTATCTCTGTCGGCTGCGAGACCTCGTTGTGGTACACGACCTCCGGCGTGGGCAGGTTTAGCTGGTCGGCAGTCTTGATGTCCGCGACCTCGCGGAACAGGTTCATCAGCTCCGGCAGGTTAAAGAACTTGGAAAACCTCGTCCGCGCCCGGTAGCCGCCCACGAGTCGATGTGACTGAGGCCGAGGCGCTCCAGGGTGTCATACTGGAGATACCGCTGCATGGTGTAAAGCTCCGTCATGCTATTTGAGACAGGAGTGCCAGTCGCAAACACGACGCCGCGGCTTCCGGTCAGCTCGTCCATGTAGCGGCATTTCATGTACATGTCCGAAGACTTCTGCGCCTCCGCACTCGAAAGCCCGGCGACGTTCTGCATCTTCGTGTGGTAGTAAAGGTTCTTGTAGCTGTGCGCCTCATCCACGAACAGTCGGTCAACACCGAGCTCCTCGAAGGTGACGACGTCGTCCTTGGGGCTGTCCAGCAGCTTCTTGAGCTTGGCCTCAAGGGACTTCTTCGTCTTTTCCATCGCCTTGATCGAAAAGCGCTCGCCGCTGCTGCGTTTGAGCTGGTTTATGCCCTCGGTTATGTCCTCTATCTCGCTCCTGAGCAAACGCTCCTGGCGATCCTGCGAAACAGGTATGCGCTCGAACTGCGAGTGGCCGATGATGACCGCGTCGTAGTCGCCGGTGGCTATCCTGGCGCAGAACTTCTTTCGGTTGGCGGGCTCAAAGTCCTTCTTCGTGGCCACGAGGATGTTTGCGGACGGGTACAGCCGCAGAAACTCCGATGCCCACTGCTCCGTGAGGTGGTTCGGGACCGCAAACATAGGCTTGCTGCACAATCCGAGTCGCTTGGCCTCCATAGCTGCTGCGGCCATTGTGAAGGTTTTCCCGGCCCCGACCTCGTGAGCCAGAAGCGTGTTCCCGCCGTAGAGGATGCGGGCGATGGCGCTGCGCTGGTGCTCGCGCAGCTCTATCTCCGGGTTCATACCGGGGAATGTGAGATGGCTTCCGTCGTACTCGCGCGGGCGCGTCGAGTTGAACAGCTCGTTGTACTTGGCGACAAGCGTCTCGCGGCGCTTCGGGTCTTTCCACAGCCAGTCACGGAAGGCATCCTTAATGACCTGCTGCTTCTGCTGGGCGAGGGTGGTCTCCTTGACGTTGAGGACCCGGCGCTCGGTGCCGTCCGAGTCCACTATCTTGTCGTAGATGCGCACGTCGCGGAGGTTCAGGGTGTTTTCGAGTATCTTGTAGGCGCTTATTCGCGAGGTGCCGTAGGTGCTGAAAGCGTTGACGTCGGTTGCACTGACAGCGCTCTTGCCCTCGATGCGCCACTCGGAGGTGTAGGGCGAGTAGTTCACGCTCATGCTCCGCGAGGCCCAGTATGTGGGCTGGAAGGTCTCGACCATGAACTGCTCAATGCAGCGCGGCTCTATCCAGGTCGCGCCGAGGCGCACGTCTATCTCGCTCGCGGTCAGCTCACGCGGCTGCGCAGCCTTGAGTGCCTCAACATTTATGCTGTATGAAGCATCATTCTTCGCCGCCGCCTCTGCCTCGCGGAGCTTTACCCGCACATTGCCGGAGAGATATTCATCGGCGGTTACGTAGCGTTCGGTGCCGGGAACGCGGAAGATTACGCCGGAAAGCTCCGCGGCGATGCTGTTGACGTCTTTGTTTTCAGCGGGTATACTGCTGTTAGAGTCAGTCGCGGTATAACTGGCAGCTCCCGGTGACGGGTTTGTGCTTCGCCGCGGCTGGCTCTTTTCATTTGCCGATGATGTGTCCCTGCCGCAGAGCCGCGACATATATGCAATATCTACTCGGCCCAGCTCATTGAGAGAGACGGCCAGCGCCTCCGCCGCCGTCTCGGTGTGCTCCACCGGGCGGCGCGGCTGGATGGTGCGGCGAGTGAACATATCTGCCTTGCGTTCAAGTTTGCCGTCCTCGTCGAGAATTTCGAGCGAGCAGAGGAGGTAATACGAGCTGTCGTCCGAAAACGCGCGCTTGTTCTCACGGTTTGAGATTAGGCCGTGTTTGGCAGTGTATGCGTCGTAGAGTTGGTTTAAGCGCTGCTGCTCGGCCGCTATCTCGGCGTCGCTCGCGTCCTCGGTTTGCAGCTGTATGAGCCGCCGGGTGCAGTCCCGCAGCTCCATCAGGCCCTTGATTCGCTCCGTCATGGCGGCGCTCACAGACTGGCGAACCATGATGCCGCCCTCGCGGTAGTACACCTCGCCGTCCACGAGGGTGAAGGAGTAATTTCTAACATCCGGGTCGGCGGGCAGGATGTCCGTGTTCTCCGCTTCCTCAACGTCGCGCTCGGTGTACTCACCGTGGATGTTCTGCACGGCCTCGTGAAGCAGCTCGGACAAGTCTGCGCCCTCGATGGGGGCGACGGTGTAGTCCTGCCGCCCGTACTGCGTGCTCTCGGCGCTGGGCGTGCCGAGCACCATCTCCGGGTGGTCGAGGAAGTAGCGGTTGACCGTGAAGCCCTCAGGCGTCGTGCCGACGTGTACCCACTCAGGCAGCTCTGTCGCCGGAGCCTCGCGTCTTTGGAGAAAAATGATGTCCGAGACGACGTCCGTCCCGGCATTGGCACGAAAGGCGTTGTTGGGGAGCCTAATCGCGCCGAGCAGCTCGCCGCTCTCGGCGAGGTAGCGCCGCACGCTCTCGTCCCTGGCGTCTAGCGTGTAGCGCGAGGTGACGAACGCAACAATGCCGCCCGGACGCACCTGGTCAAGCATCTTGGCGGCAAAGTAGTTGTGGATGGAGAGGCCTAGCCGGTCATACTCCGGGTCGTGTACCTGGTACTGGCCGAAAGGAACGTTGCCGACGGCAAGGTCAAAATAGCCGGGGCGGTTCGTCGTCTCAAAGCCCGCGACAGTGATGTTGGCCTCGGGGTAGAGCTGCTTTGCTATTCGCCCGGTGATGCTGTCCAGTTCCACGCCGTAGAGTTGGCTGTCCGCCATGTTTTCCGGCAGCAGGCCGAAGAAGTTGCCGACGCCCATCGACGGCTCAAGTATGCGCCCGCCCTCAAATCCCATGCTGCCCACGGCCTCGTAGATGGCCTTTATGACCGCGGGGGAGGTGTAGTGTGCATTGAGCGTAGAGCCCCGCGCGGCCTCGTATTCTTCCGGCGTGAGCAGGGATTTCAGCTCTGCGTATTCCTTCGACCAGTCGGGTTTGTTCTCATCGAACACCTCGGGTATGCCGCCCCAGCCGACGTAGCGGGAGAGCACTTCCTGCTGCTCGGGCGAGGCCTGAAAGCCGTTTTCCTCAAGGTATTTGAGCAGTCGTATGGCCTCAATGTTCGCCCGGCATTTCGTCTTGGCTCCGCCTTCACCGAGATGCTCGTCGGTGATGCGGAAGTTCCGTGCCCCACGCCGCGTCTCCTTTTGGAACTCCTCCAGCGCCGCCTCCTCCGCCGCCGCGATGCTCGGAAAGCCCTGCCACTCGCCGTCAACAGGGATGTATACCACGGGCTTGGCCTCGTCGGGTGGCACGGATTCTTCGGGCTGAACAGGTTCATCGGCGCTGTGCTCGGCGGCTTCTTGTTCTAGGTAGTCAGTAATATGCCGGTTCCTCTCGTCGCGCCTGAGCAGGCGCTCAAAGTCTGCGCGGCGCTCGGTGCGGTAGATTGGGTATGGCAGCTCTGGCGGCAGCAGCTCGACGTAGCCGCGCTGGAGGTCGGTTATCTTGAACTCCTGCCCGTCGAGCCACACAAAGTCCCCGACGCCGTAGGCCGAGGCCGGCGGATCGCGCGGCTGGAGCACCGCGGGGCGCTCGGACACTTCCTTGTACGCCGCCGCAAGCACGTCGTTGCGCAGGCCGTTGCGGAACTCGGCGTTGTCGTGGTAGAGTTTCAGGAAACGCATATCCGTGCTCTCGGCAGCTATGCGCCGGATGGCGGCAAAGCCCTCGTCTATGGCGTTTTGAGAGTCGGAATTACGCACCGCGTTCACATAGGCGCTGTCGTTCGCAAGCGCCTCCACGAGCTGCTTCTCGTACTGCTCGCGCTCGGCATCCGAGATGATGAATGGAAGTGTGTGTTCAACACCCGCCTCGTCCACATAGCTCACCGCGCTCCGTGAGCGCAGCTTTTCAAGGGCGTCGTCGAGCTGCTCGCCGGGAAAGGCGACAAAGTCCAGCCCGCCCGCGTGCTGTTCCCGCAGACCAAGCGTACGCGAGATTTCCTCAGCGTCCGGCCTGTAGGCATAATAGCTTCCGCTATGCTCGACGAGCACAATGGCATCGGAGTTGCTGGCCTTGACGTCCCTGTACTTGGCGTAAGCTGCGGTGTGCAGGTCGTACTCTGCCAGCTCCGTCTCCGTCATGTAGCGGTCAGAGGCTATGAGCTCGTCTATGCGCCTTGCAACGGCGCTCCACGTCAGGTTTACGTCCTCGCAGCCGCGCTTTTCGAGGCGGATGCCTTTGGCGTCATACGACTCGTTGCTTCCCGATGCACCTGAGAGCGCGTGACCTCGCCCGCCGGTGCCGTAAAGCTCTTTGAGCGCAGCGGCCTTCTCGCTCCTTGAGTGTTCCTCGGTGAAATACCTGAAAATGCGCCACTTGCTGCCTGCGCGTCCGCCGCCTCGGCAAAGTACCTTGTCTATCTCGTCCTGCGTGATTAAACCATAGGCATTGGGCAGGCGCTCCATGTCCGACGCAAACTTGCGCCGTTCGAGCAGCTGGGCGGCGAGGGAGACGAAGATGCCGTCAACGTCGTGGTAGTGGGCGTACAACACATCGGGATCAGCCTTGTAAGCCTCGCGGAAGTCGAGATAATCGCCCAAAACCGCCTCACGGCCCTCCGGGTCTGCGAGCTTGGCAGCTATCTGCTGCACGGCCTCCGGGTAGCCGCCGCCCACATCCGCAAGGCTCGAAAGCAGGCCCTCGTTGCCTTCGCTGAGGTCTCGGCACAGGTGCCAGAGCTTCTGTGCGATCAGCTCGCGCTCGTAGTCCTCGGCCCCGGCGACCTCGCCCTTTGTGGCAAACCTCCCGGCGTCCAGCAGCTCGCCTATGCGCACTGCGGCGTCCGACCACGGTATGAGCTGCGCGCGCTCGTACTGCGCCTGCTCGCCCTGGGCAACGCGGATGCCGTCCTCGGTATACCACACGGCGTATTTCACGCCGTCTATGGTAAAGCCGTTGCCGCCCCGGTAGACCGTCGGCAGGAAGGCAGCTATTTCATCAATAGAGCGCCGCTTCTCAAACTCCGCGACCACGCGCATACGCAGCTCGTCGGTGTTGCCGCCGAGCCGGAGCACGTCGTCCATTACCTCCTGCGGGAAAGAGAAAGCGGAGGGCGCTTGCGCGTCCTCTGCTTCGTCGAAAAGGTTCAGCTGTAGATCAATTCGTTCAGAACTACTTCTTCGGCCTGAGCCTTGCAGCTGTTCATGAGGCCCGTCCACTTCATCGGGTCGGCGGCTTTCAGCGCCTCTGTTGCGCCCGCTTCCGCCGCCAGCTTCGGCAGCATCAGGTCTATCCGCTGTTGCGCCGCCGCTTCTATCTCGTGGAGGTGCGGCCACAGCGTCCCGTTCATCAGGAGCTGGTTCCACAGTATGGGCCTGTGCTCCCGCAGATACTTCTGGCGCATCCTCCCGTAGCGGCCTATTGGCTCCGTCTCGGGCAGGCTCAGGTTCGGCAGCTGGACGCCGTTCACGGTCGTGTAAGTTATCTCTGTCATGGTTTTGGCTCCTTTCGTAGCTTCGTATCGTGCGCTCGATCTGGCGCAGCACCATCTGTGTATTCTCGCTGACCGCCGTGCCGAGGGCGGTCACGGCCTCGGGCGTATTCCACTCACTGAGGAACGCGAAGTCCGCCTCATCGAAGTACGCCGCCGGGTCATAGCCGCAGCGACTAAGCAGGGCGTAGGCTGTGCTGGCATAGGCGGCTTTTATGAAGCTGTCTCTCAGCTCGCCCTCATCATACCCGGCCATCAGCGAGCCGTCAACGATACCGGCTACGTCGTGCCGGTGTGCGTCGAAATACATCTCGGCGAGGTCGCGCGCCACGTCTTGCAGCTGGCTGGAGAGCCAATCTCCCTCGGCGTTGAACGCCTGCCGCAAGCCGAGCTGGACTTCGGCGAGGTTCCCGTCGTTTATCTCCCAGGGCGTGAATGGGCGCGAGCTGCGCCGGGTGCCGGTGTCGGCGATGTCGAAGACGTAGCGGAGCCTCGGCGCGTCGCCGGAGTTGTCCACAAGCGCGATGCCCTTCGCGCCGCGCCGGACATAGCGGCGCATGGTATCGTTCCACACCTCGTAGCTCGCGCAGGCCGTAGCCCCCGGCCGCTGGGCGTGGATCATAAGCTGGTCGGCGAACGGGTACTTGTACAGCCGCGACGCGGTGTCCAAAAACGCCGTCCAAGCGCCCACGCTGCCCGCCAGCCCCCGCGCAGTCTCGCGGGCGAGGTCCAGGTAAGTATCTACCTTAGCAGGCATCGCGCCCGCCTCCTTTCTATGTTGATGTGGTTTATCCTAGTTAAAGTGAGCTGAGTTTTACTTTTCCTTCCTCCCAAAATCCAGCCAGTAGATCACCCTCTCACCGTCGTCCTTGAGGATGAGGTCGGCGGGGTAGTAGGTGTCGTGCTTGGCAGAGTAGACCTCGTTGATGTGTGTCCGTCCGTCGCGCAGGAGCTGGGCGGCCTGAGACTTGCTCAGGCGGATGCGCTTGGCGGCGAGGAACTTGTTGTCTGTCCAAAGCGCGAAGCGGCAGATGCTGCTCTCGCAGAAATAGCCGTGTTTGCCCTTGACCACGTTGCAGCCGCAGCGCGGGCATTTGCCTATTACCTCGCCCTGCGTGGGAAACTGCGGCGTGGCCAGCTTAGGTGTGTAACTGCCGCACAGCTCGCGCACCATGCCCTCTATGCCTGCCATGAACGCCTCCGGCGAAAGCTCGCCGCGCTCGACCTGGATGAGCTTCCGTTCCCACTCGGACGTGAGTTCCGCCGAGGCAAGCTGCTCCGGCAGCACAGCCGTGAGCGCAGCGCCCGTCTGCGTAGGGATGAGGGTCGCGTTCTTCTTTGCCTTCTTTCGCTCTATGAAGCCCGCAGCCACCAGCTTCTCTATGATGCCGGCCCGTGTCGCGGGCGTACCCAGGCCCTTGCGCTCGGCTTCGTCGGGCGTCTCCCCGGCGTTCTCCATGGCAGCGAGCAGACTGCCCTCAGTGAAATGCGTCGGCGTCGAAGTCTGACCCTCTTTGACCTCGGCGCTCAGGACGGGCAGTTCGTCGCCCTCGTGCAGTTCCGGCAGGGACGTGTCCCGGCGCTCAGCGCTGTCGTATGCGCGCCAGCCGGGGTCGAGGACGGTCTTGCCCTTGACGCTGTATGTGACGCCGCCGCAGGTAAGCTCGACGCTCGTCTCCAGCCAGCGGTGGGGCGCACAGACGGCCCGGAGCACCTGCGCCGCCATGAGCC
>ENA-UONX01003263-UONX01003263.1-human-gut-metagenome-genome-assembly--contig:-P74old-NODE-3263-length-10195-cov-6.233925_pt1 | contig 10195 bp, 9 predicted proteins | sample MGYA00242466_ERZ724013 | MGnify/ENA metagenome assembly ERZ724013 | reverse complement strand
TTTCTTCGCTTCCAACCGCGACCCGCTGCGCTGGGCTCGCAGTTGGGGGACCGCCTTGCGGGAGGTTTTTTGCTGAGCCCAAAATATCGATTTTAGCCGGCCATTCCACCACAAAAGGGCATCCGCAAAGCAGATGCCCTTATCTTGTGGGTTTCGCCGCCCCGAGGGCAGCGTTTCAGCCAAAACGGCCGCACCATATCGGTGCGGCCGTTTTTGTGTCTGCTTAAGCGGGAGCGGCCCGTCTGCCGCCACCCGGCGGTCAAATCGTCAGCGTCTCGCCGGGCTGCAGGACCCTGGCCTGGAAGCCGGCAGCCTCACAGGCGGCGGCAAAAGCCGCCGGGTCCTGGGCGATGGGCGGGAAGGTGCCATAGTGCATGGGGATGGTCAGCTTGGGCTTGATCATCTTCACCGCCCGAAGGGCGTCCGCCGGGCCCATGGTGTAGAAGTCCCCGATGGGCAGCAGGGCCACGTCGATGTGCGCGTCCTCCAGCAGGGCCATGTCCATCATCAGAGCCGTGTCCCCGGCGTGATAGATCTTTTTGCCACCCATCTCAAAGATGAAGCCGCAGGACAGGCACCCGGCCACGCCGCTGCCGTGAATGGCCTGGAAGATCTTGGCGGAGCCGAAGGGCATGGGCATGGTGCCTCCCAGATTTCCGGCCTGGAAGTTCACCCCGGCTGGGCCGAACACGCCCTCACCAAGGTCCACCGTGCAGCAGACCGGGGCGCCGGTGCGTTTGGAGATCTCCACGGCGTCCCCCACGTGGTCCCCATGCCCGTGGGTGACGAAGATGAAGTCCGGCTCCACCGTCTCCGCCAGGGCCGTCTGGCCGGTGCCGGAGAGGAAGGGGTCCGTCAGGACCTTGTAGGTGCCGTCGTCCAGCAGAAAGCAGGCGTGGCCCAGAAATTGCAGTTTCATCATTGCAGCACTCCTTTTTCTTGGCTTTGTGGGGTGATGGCTCAGTCATCCAAGGTGGTGTTCGCGTCGATGGTCCGGGCGATCTGGGAGGGCACCGGCGGGCAGCCCTTGCAGAAGGCCCGGCCCTCCCCCCGGAGCTTGGCGGTACAGTTCCCCACCAGCACCACCCGGCCGCCCCGGCAGTCCTCATCCGTGGCGTCACCGCCGAAGACCAGGGTTGCCTCCGGCCCGTTCTCGTACTCCTGGTGGTGGTAGCGGAAGAACTGGACCATGGCGGCGTGGCAGGCGCTGCAGGCGCCCTTGTCCACCACCCGGGGGTTGGGATAGCTCAGGTGCAGGTCGTGCTCCGAGGCCAGCTGGAACCGCCGCTTCCACTTCAGAAAGTCCGCTGGGTGGACCCGGATGTCCGCCAGGTTCAGTCCCCGGTCCTCCCGCAGCAGATTCAGATGGGGCACGGCATCCGGCGCCATGCCCATCAGCTGGATGGCCGTCAGATCCGCCGACAGGGCGTCTTTGGAGGACAGCACCATCCCCATGTCCACCGGCGGGCCGCCGGAGGGGCCGAAGCCCTCCATGGCCACCACGGCGTCCATCACCACATAATCAGGATAGCAGACTTTCATCAGATCCACAATCCCATAATCGAGACATTTTCCCTTCCGAATGTCCGGGGGCGCCTGGTTGATCCGGTGGAGCCGGGTCTTGTCCTTCTGGTACAGGCAGCCCTTCATGTTCTTCACCGACAGCGTCACACCGGCGTACATGTGGGTCTTCATCACCGGCACGGAGACCACCCGGTCCACCTGGAAGGGCAGTCTGCTCATCTTCAGCTTCTGGACCATGACGCCGCTGGGGATCTCCCGTTCCTCCATGCCGCTGTCGTCCAGGTTCAGGCACTCCACACCCTCTTCGGCGCACACATCCCAGATGCCGGCGGACTTCAGGGCCTCCACGCTGTCCACGCCCACGATGGAGCTGTCCCCCACATAGAGCTTCTTCACGTTTTGATCCTTGAAAAACCGGATCAGGCCCCGGACCACCTCCGGATGGGTGCACAGGCCGCTGGCGGCGGGGCCCTTGAAGCCGGTGTTCACCTTCAGCAGGACAGAGAGGGCGGAGGCGTCCTCGTCAAAGATCCGCTCCACGGCCTCATAGGCCATCCGGGCGGGATCACCGCCCTGGAAAACATAGACATCAGGCATGGGCCTTCTCCTTTCCAACGCTATCCTTGCGATTCAGCTCATCCACCATCTCCTGGACATAGGCGGGGGGCGCCTTGGTCACAAGGCTCACCGCCACATGGACCACGCCCGTCACCACAAAGGCCACCAGGGTGTAGTGGCACCAGGTGTTCAGCCCCAGCTGGTACCAGACATACACGGCGATGAAGCCTACAATCATGCTGACCATGGCTCCCTCCCGGGTGGCCCGCTTCCAGTAGAAGCCCAGGATCAGGATGGGGGCGAACACGGACAAGCCGCCCCAGGCCCACCAGTTGACCCAGAGGATGCTGTCAAAGGGGTTGTAGGCCAGATAGATGGCGATGACGCCGATGACGACGGCCGCCACCCGGGCCACCACCAGCACCTGCTTGTCGGTGGCCTGGCCTTTTTTCAGGATTTTGTTGTAGAAGTCCTGGGTCACGGCGGTGGTGGCCACATGAAGCAGGGCGTCCGCCGAGGACATGACGGCCGCCAGAATGGCGGCGGTGACAATGCCCACCAGCCAGCTGGGGGTGTACTCTGTGATCAGCAGGATGAAATTGGCGCTGGTGTCGGCGCTGTCCGGGAACAGCACGATGCAGCACAGATTCACCAGGAAGGAGCCGAACAGCAGGAACACGCCGGTGGTGCCGGCAATCACGGCGCCCCGCCGGGAGGAGCCCGGGTCCTTCATGCCCATGAACATCTGGACGATCTGGGGCTGGCCCATGTAGCCCAGCCACCCGGCGGACAGCAGGCCTACAATGGTGATGGGGTTGATCCAGGGGGAGGTCAGAGCCGGATCCATAGCGCCGATGGCCGCCATCACGTCGGACAGGCTGCCAGCGTTGCCGAAGGCCACAAACAGGCCCACGAACACGGCGAAGATCATCAGCATGCCCTGGACAAAGTCTGTCCAGGCCACGGCCAGCAGTCCGCCGGCGGAGGTGTACAGGATCACCACCACGGCGCCGATCAGCACGCTGACCCGGTAGTCCAGCCCCAGTACCGCCTGGAAGGTGGTGCCCGCGGCCATCAGCTGGGAGCTCATGTACACCGTGATGGAGATGGCGATGATAACGGTGGAGATCACCCGGAGCACCTTCCGGTCGGCGTCGTAGTACCGGGCCTCGATCAGGTCGATGAAGCTGCGGGCCTTGGTCATGACGGTGAACTTGGCCGTCCGCCTGGCCATGACAAAGAAGTTGATGAAGGGAGCGAAGCCGGAGGAAAAGGCTGTCCAGATGGCTCCCAGGCCGGAGCTGGCCACCTGCTGCGACCAGGCGATGAACAGCCAGCCGCTCAGGCCCGCCGCCTGGTGGGCGATGGCGGTGAGAACGGAGCCGAACCGGTTCCCCCCGATGAAGAAGTCCGCTGACGTTTTGACGCTCTTTTTCGCCACGTATCCGATGTAGAGCATGGCCAGCATATACAGCGCGATTACGGCTAAGATCATGGTCATGGTGTTTTCTTCCCCCCGTCTTCCGTTTCTCTATCCATTTAAAGTTATACCGCTTTAAATTGATATGATGCCATTATAGCACAATGGCCAGGGATGTAAATGCCGCATTTTCCACAAATCTTTCCCGCCGCAAAGGCCCCAGACTGCCGCCAACCAGCCCAATTTTCCAGGCCTTTGCTCAAAATCACAAAAACCAGAAGGAAAAATTGGTGATATTGCGATCTTCCCTCCGGAGCCAAAACCTCGTAAATTATATATATTGGGACTTGCCTCCCAAATTATTTTCATGGCCCGCACACGCTCTCCATTTCTCAGCTGTGCGTGGACCCAAAAAGGAGGAAAACATTCCGTTACGGCTTACGGTGCGGCAGTGTGGAGACCTGTCGTAAAGCGTGGCGCCCCAGCGGTTTCACGCAAGGCGGCTTTCGCGGAGGCGGAGTTGTCAAAGCCGGTAAAACATGGCAGGATTGTCTTTGGTAAATGTCAAGAAGATCTACCCAGCGTCCAGCGATCAGAAGAAGGCCAAAAAGGCCAAGAAGCAGGAGGCCGCCTCTGACGAGAAGAAGGCCCAGCTGCAGGTAACCGACGAAGGCGTCGTGGCTGTCCAGGACTTCAACCTGGAAGTGGCCGACAAGGAGTTCATCGTGCTGGTGGGCCCCTCCGGCTGCGGCAAGTCCACCACTCTGCGGATGATCGCCGGCCTGGAGGAAATCAGCGCCGGTGAGCTGTATATCGACGGCAAGCTGATGAACGACGTGGCCCCCAAGGACCGGGACATCGCCATGGTGTTCCAGAACTACGCGCTGTATCCCCACATGACCGTGCGGGAAAACATGGCCTTCCCCCTGAAGCTGCGGAAGGTCCCCAAGGATCAGATCAACCAGAAGGTGGAGCAGGCCGCCCAGATCCTGGACATCACCCAGTATCTGGACCGTAAGCCCAAGGCCCTGTCCGGCGGCCAGCGCCAGCGTGTGGCCATCGGCCGCGCCATCGTGCGGGAACCCAAGGTGCTGCTGATGGACGAGCCCCTGTCCAACCTGGACGCCAAGCTCCGCAACCAGATGCGGGCGGAGATCATCAAGCTGCGCCACCGGATCGACACCACCTTTATCTACGTCACCCATGACCAGACAGAGGCCATGACGCTGGGCGACCGGATCGTCATCATGAAGGACGGCTTTATCCAGCAGATCGGCACGCCCCAGGAGGTCTTTGACCACCCCGCCAACCTGTTCGTGGCTGGCTTCATCGGCACGCCGCAGATGAACTTCTTCGACGCCGAGCTGGTAAAGCAGGACGGCCGCTACGCCGTCGTTCTGGACGGCATGGCCGTCGCCCTCTCTGACGAGAAGCAGGAGCGGCTGGCCTCCCACGGCGTGGCGGCTCAGCATGTGACGCTGGGCGTCCGGCCTCAGCACATCTCTCTCCAGGGCGACTCCACCATGGTCAAGGCCCGGATGGACGTGTTCGAGATGATGGGCAGCGAGATCCATCTCCACGCCACCATGAACGGCCGGGACATGGTCATCATCGTCCCCACCATGGACATCAGCGGCGACTACTCCCAGGCATTCACCATCGGCAAAGAGGTGGACTTCACCTTCAGCGGCAGCGCCTGCCACGTGTTCGGGTCCGACGGCAAGAATCTGGAGTTTTAAGACTCATTCGCGTGAAAAAAGGTCTCCGGTGGCATCACCGGGGACCTTTTTTCTTATAGCGCCCCACAGGGCGGTCCGCCAACCGCAGGCCCGGCAGAGCACCTGCCAGGGGGATGCCGCGTCCGTAAGGCGGCAAATCCGTCAGCGGCTGCGCAGGGGGTCACGGTTGGAGGCGGAAAAATTCCCTGTCCGGCATCGAACCTCGCCGCAGAGCGGGGATTCGTGCCAGGCAGGGAATTCCGAGCTGGCGGAGATGGAGAGATTCGAACTCTCGCGCGCTGTTACACGCCTACCGCATTTCGAGTCGTTGGAAGCGGGTGTCTTTTGGAGCATTTTGAGTGCCTCCCTACGCCTTTCAGAACGCCGGAAACCCTTGATTTTACTGGGGTTTCCGGCGTTTTCACTGTCAGCACAAGGCTTTGGGGATTTTTCCTGTCAAAGCAGATTTTACGGAAAAGTGTGAGCATTCTGTTAGCGTTTTGTGAGCGCAAACCGTGTTGACTCTGTATGGAGGCCATTTCCGGGGATGTCGGAAGCAGAGCAAAAATATCAATTCTTGCAAAAGTTTGTGCTGTTGATAGCATAAACTTGATTTTCTGCTTCCTTTATGCTACACTCCAACCAGAGGTGATACGATGCTAAAAAGCGGAAGTGAACTGCGCCGCCGTGATCTTTATTTGAATCGACTGATCGCGTTTCAGGATACCGAGCCGGTCAAGATCATCACAGGCATCCGGCGCTGTGGAAAATCCAGTCTGATGAAACTGATGGTCCTTCATCTGCGTCAGAACGGAGTGAGCGATGATCAGATCATCGAGATGAATTTTGAATCCATGGACTTCCGCCGAATGAACGCGGAGGAACTGTACCGGTATGTGAAGGAGCGGCTGCCGGAGAAAAAGCGTGCCTACCTGTTTTTTGACGAGATCCAGCGCATCGACCAGTGGCAGGATGCGGTGAATTCCTTCCGGGTGGATTTTGACTGCGACATCTATGTGACCGGCTCCAACGCCTATCTTCTGTCCTCCGAGTATGCCACTTACCTGGCCGGGCGGAGCGTGGAGATCAAGATGCTTCCGCTGTCCTTCCGGGAGTTTCTGGACTTCCACGGCTATACGGTTCGGGAGAGCAAAAGCCCCGCCGGAGGAATGCGGAAGCGGATCTATGATACCGATGGTGAAAGCTATGAGCCCCAGGAGCTGCTTGACGCCTATCTGCGCTTCGGCGGGATGCCCGGCATCGCGGATGTGGGGCTGGATACTGATAAAGCGCTGGCCCTGCTGGACGGGATCTACTCCACGGTGGTGGTGCGGGATATTCTGGAACGGGAGCGCCGCCGTGGTCAACGGCAGATCACAGATCCAGATTTGCTGCGGAAGATCATCATGTTCCTGGCCGACAATATCGGCAACAGTACCTCCATCACATCCATCAGTAATACTCTCGTAAACGAAAAGCTGCTGGATCAAAGCCGCAAGGGAAATCCCTCTGTTCACACCATTCAGGCCTATGTAGGAGCACTGCTGGAGTCCTATATCTTCTATGAGATCAAGCGATTCGACATCAAGGGGAAGGAGTATCTCCGCACCCTGGGCAAATATTATATTGTGGATATCGGTCTGCGCAACTATCTGTTGGGTTTCCGGGACATGGATACCGGACACATCATCGAGAACATCGTTTACTTTGAATTGCTCCGCCGGGGATACGATGTGTCCATCGGCAAGGTGGATAACAAGGAAGTAGATTTTATCGCTGCCAATGCGGAACAGAAACGGTATATCCAAGTGACTGAGTCTATGAATGAGCCAACCACCCGCGAGCGGGAATTGGCTCCTCTGCGCATGATCCGAGACAACTACGAGAAGATTGTGATTGCCGGAAACTGTGATCACCCTATAACGGAAGACGGTATCAAGATCATTAGACTGACAGACTTCCTTTTGGATACCTGACGGGAGTACCCGGACACCCTTACAGGTATTCACAACAAATAGCATCCCGTGTATGACAGCGTCTGCGAGGAATCGCAGGCGCTGTTTTCGTCTCTGCAATAACCCCCGTCCTTCGTCCCTCGTCCGCCTGAAGGCGCGTTTTTGCCGCCCAGGAGGGATACACCCTACACCCCTACTCCCAGTGAAGGGCGGCAAAAACGGCGGCAAAGGGGCGCAGGCTGCGGGCCAGTCAAGGCCCGTTTCCAGCGCAGCCAAAGCCGCAAAACGGGGTCCCGGGGTGTCCCCGGGCGCACGCCTTGCGGCCCCCACGGGGCGGCAAGGTATAGTGCGTTATACCGCCCTGACAACCGCACGCGAAAATGCCCGGCCCGCCTTGTAGGGGCCGGGCATTTCTCGTGGGCGGGGAAACCGCCGCAACGCCAGCCTGCCGGGTTTCACAGCAGTTTCCTTGCGGCGGGTTCCATATGGCAGGGCGGTATGTGAAAAAGCCCTCGTCCACCGCAGACCTACCATTTCAACGAAAGGAGTTTCGTGTGATGCCTTACGCTATTATGCGCTTTGAGAAACGAAAAGGCGGACCGGCCTCCGCCATCGAGAAACACCACGAACGGAAAAAGGAGCGGTATGCCAGCAACCCGGATGTGGACACCGATCGCTCCCATCTCAACTACCATCTCATCCAGTCACAGCACAAGTACTACGCTGAGATCCAGTCCCGCATCGAGCGTGCCCAACGGGAGAACCCCAAGTGCAAGGTACGCAAGGACAGTGTGAAGTTCATCGATACCATCGTCACGGCCACACCGGAGTATCTGGATCACTTGCCGCCGGAGCAGGTGCGCCGCTATTTTGAACGGGCGCTGGACTTTTTCAAGACAGAGGTTGGAGAAGCGAACATCTTTTCCGCCGTGGTCCACATGGATGAGCGCAACCCGCACATGCACCTGTGCTTTGTCCCGCTGACGAAAGACAATCGCTTGTCCGCCAAGGAGGTGATTGGAGGGCGGGACAAGCTGGTGGAGTGGCAGGACAAGTTCCACGATCACATGGCGGCTGAGTTCCCAGATCTGGAACGCGGTCAGTCTGCCGCCGTCACCAGACGGAAACACATTCCCACCTGGCTCTACAAACAGTCTCACCGGCTCACCGACGAAATGAAACAGATCCGCACCGAACTGGAGCAGATCGGGACGATGAATGCCAAACGGCAGAGAGAAAAAATCCTAAAGCTGCTGGAGCAGTGGTACCCTCGGGTCAACGCCTTTGAAGCAAAACTGAAACCCTATGATGAGCAGATTCGCATTCTGGAGCAGGACCAGGCAGCCTATCGCCGCAAGGCGGAGCAGGCTCAGTGGGAACGACAGCAGGAGCGTCAGGAGGGTTTGTCCCTCCTCTATGAGCTCCAGGAGTGCCGGGATTTTATTGACTCCATCCCACCGGAACTGCTGGAACAGCTGAAAGTGCGCTATGAGGCACAGTTGGAGCAGGAACAGCAATTCAGATATTGAGGAGGTAATCAACATGCGTAATCAGTACACATCCACATTTGAGCAGGACCATCCCTGCCGGGCACAGATCATCCGCTGTAAAGCGGACCGGGACGCTGCGCCGATGCATGACTACCGCTATCCGGAGGAGAGCGGTTCCTTCACCGGGACACTGACCTTCCGCTGCTGGCACAGGAGCAGGCCCATGCTCCTGTGCTTTTTTGATGCGGATGACGGCCGCAAGATCAAGCTGTCCGTCTGGTGGCAGAGCTGGGGTGTGAACTACTCTCCCTCGAAAACCCTGATCAACTTTGCCGACGAGGTGTTTGACGGCTCCCGATGGCACTGCACCTACCGGAAGAAGGCCAACGGTTATATCCGCTGGGAGACAGCCGAACAGTTAAGCGAACTGGAATGATCCAGCAAGAGCGCCCGGGCCGGGATCATCCTCCGGCTCCGGGCGCTCCTCCATGTAGTGATTTAGTTCGTTTGTCATTTCCAACACCAGACGGAAGCCGCAGATGAAACTGTCCACGGAGCGTTGCTCTATTATCAAGTTCTGGGCGTCAATGATCCGCAGCACCAGCTTCCGCTCCGGCTTGTCCAGCCGCTCAATAAGCTGCCGGTGGCAGTTTTCCACTTCCTGTTCTGATTCCACCATAGGCAGAGAGATACAGAATCTGTCGTACAGCAATTTCAGCGTTTCGTTCATGTGCCTCGCCTCCCTGCAGCAAGACACAATAGTATATTTCATAGAATACAGCATACTGTTGCATATCGTCCTTTGACAAAGAATCTCCTTCGGCCGTTCCAAAGGGAGGATTGGTTATTATCAAATCACAATCCGGTTTAGATGTATTCCAATTTTGTGCTTGAGAAGATAGACTGTCCTCATTTCTAATGTTAGTATGTCCGTCACCTGCAATTATCATATTCATTTTAGCTGAAGCGGCAACACCTTCATTTGCATCCGAGCCAAAAAAGACATTTTCTTTTACTTTTTTCACCAGAACATTATATGTGGCTTGAGTAATTTCTCTACTCTGTAATTTTTTATACAACTTAGATAAAGAGTCTTGTAATAGATAAACCAAAAATCCCCCTGTACCACAAGCTGGATCAAGAACTTTTATATCTGCACCAGTCATCAATGCATTAATAATTTTGTTTTCGCCAACAAGCGCATTCATTACCTGTACTAACTCTCTGGGGGTAAAGTACTGCCCAAGCTTTTTTCCCTTCAAGGTAGCTCGAACATAATATTCAAAAGCGGCTCCTTTTGAGTCAACACTGCAATCGCAAAATGATACAGATGCTAAATCTTTGACAAGGCTTAAAAAGGTCTTTGGATTTTTAAGATGAATCTCATCTTCTAAAACTTCGCCATAGGGGGTATTTTCCACGATACTTTCAATCATTGCGTGAACTGCTACTTTAACTTGATCAGCGTTTTTTGCTGGGACTTCGGCCAATTCAAAAAAGCGATAAGAATAAGGCAGCTCAAATGTCTCA
>ENA-UONX01003259-UONX01003259.1-human-gut-metagenome-genome-assembly--contig:-P74old-NODE-3259-length-10202-cov-3.625407_pt1 | contig 10202 bp, 8 predicted proteins | sample MGYA00242466_ERZ724013 | MGnify/ENA metagenome assembly ERZ724013 | reverse complement strand
TTTTGATACTACATTAAAATTTTTGTTTTTATATAATTATAAAACTTAGTTTTAATAATTAAGACACTTAGTTTATATTATTGTCCGCCTGCGGACGGTAAAATAAATTCTGAAAGAGGTCGCAAATGAAAGTAAAAACAAGATTACTGTGCGCATTCGTTTCCTTTACGCTGATATCTGCCGCCCTTATGAGCGGCTGCGGCGGTTCGTCGAAAAAGACAAAGCTTTATTTCGACGGCGGCGGAGGATCGGGGAATTATACCACGACGAGCAAATACGACACTTTGGAAACGCTTGCGAAAGAGTGGAACAGAAATAACGACGAGTTCGAAGTGGTTATCAATAAATCTTCGCTCAACGGAAACAGAAGCGCGATCACGAGCATGCTGAGCGCGACGACCGCGCCCGACATGCTCATGCAGGTGGGAACGGTGGTCAACGACGATATCGGAAACGGCTGGTACGTGGAGCTGAACGAATATCTCGATAAGCCCAATCCTTACGAAGAGGGGAACGAGCGCTGGCGGGATATTTACGGCGACAGCGCCATTGCGTACACCCGCGCGTCGGACGATAAAAATTATTACGTATGCCTCGATAATATCGCCGTCGGCATGATATACAACATGGATATTCTGAACGCAGCCGGCGTGAGTGAGGCGCCCGAAACGTATTCGGAATTTCTCGAATGCCTGGAAACCCTGAAAAAGGCGAAGGAACAGGGGAAGATTTCCGCAGACATCTACCTTCCGAGCGGGCTCTGGCACGAAAGTTATATCGGAACGTCCGTTTACGGCGATAAAATCAGGGAATGGGACGCGGATCATTCGGGTACCGTTTCCACCTATGAACTGATCGCGGCGTACAAGGCGGGCGAATGGTCGCTCGGGGACGAGCATTTCGGGGAATACCTGCGGCTGTTGGGCGAAAAATCGCAGTATTATCCGAAAAATTATCTCGCGTACGACGTGTTGTATAAATTCGCAAAAGGAAACCTCGCCGTTACGGACGCCGTGGGCAACACCATGAATACGCTCGCTTCCAACGCCAGATTTAACGTGGAGATCACGGGGTATCCCGTGCTCGATAACGCCGTTTCCGAATACGGCGGATACACGGTGGTGCGCGGCAGCGCGGGGCTGAGCAGCGCCTACTGGGTAACGAACAGCGCGATTGCCAAGGGGCAGGCGGCCGTGGACGCGTGCGTGGATTTCCTCATGTATCTCACGGCCTCCGAAAACAACGCGCGGCTGGTGAACGATCTCGGCTACGCCCTGCCCCTCGACGTTACGAAAAGCAACGTGGAACTGTTTTCCGAAATCAAGGAACAGTATATCGAGGACAGCGCGGACGAGAACGCCGTTATGTGGAGCGCGTGTTTCATTCCCGATCAGCTGGGGACGGATTTCAACAACTATTATCAGCTGGCGATGGGCGATTTTTACGAAGATTCCGACGGGGTTAAGACGGGCGACGCGCAGGCCGTCATCTCTGCGCTGAACGCTAAGATAGACGCCTGCGTCAACGAAATTATCGCCAGGTACGGCTGGACTTTTTCGGAGTAAATTAATATGCGTTCAGCAGGAAAAATAAAAAAATCCCAGAACGTCGCTTATCTATGGGTGCTACTGCCCTTTTTGGTCGTGTTTTTGTTCTGCGTGTATCCCGCCGCGGCGGCGATCGTGCGTTCGTTCATGAACTGGACGCCCTCGCAGAGCAGCTGGGCGGGACTTGCGAACTATCGGGAAATTTTTTCGGATAAACTGTTCGGCAAGGCTTTCGGCAACATGTCGGTACTTACGCTTAGTTCGCTGCTGACGGGCAACGTTACCACCTTTCTCGTGGCGGAACTGCTCTTCAATCTTCGGCTCAAACGCACGGGCAAGGTGCTGAGATATCTGTTTTTACTGCCCGCGCTCGTGCCCGGCATGGTGAGCGTGCTGCTCTGGAAAAACGTAGTTCTTTCGGGTACCGAAGAAGGACTGATGAACGTGATTATGGCGCTGTTCGGCAAGGAGCCGAGCGCTTGGTATTACGATAAGTCGAAAGTTTTGCTCAGCATGATCCTGACAAATTTTCCCTGGTGCGGCGGCGTGAGCTTTCTCATCTACTTTGCGGGCCTGCAGGCTATCCCCGAATCGGTGTACGAGGCGTGCGAACTCGAGGGGCTTTCTCCGTTTAAGAGGGTGTTTTTGATAGATTTGCCTTATCTCGTGGGGCAGATCAAATATTTCGTCATCATAGGGCTCATCAACGGCGTGCAGGTTTACGATTATCAGCTGATACTCGGATTCAGCCCCATAGATTCGGCGAGCACCGTGCCGGCAAATATGCTTTATTACTATACCTTCGGCGTGTCGCGCTACGGCTGCGCTGCGGCGATCGGCGTGGTGCTTTTTGCGATAACTTTGTTGTTTACGGTGATATCCAACAAGATATCCGATAAAATGAGGGCGGAGAACGGCGTATGATAAAACTGAAAAACAAAAAGACGATCGCCTGCCAGACCGTCGTGCTTGCGGCGCTTATCATTCTCATCGCGCTCGTGCTCATTCCGTTCTGGCTGATGATCGTAAAGAGCTTTAAATCGTTCATGCAGGAAGTGGACGCCCCCCTCGCCCTGACTTTTCCTATCGCGTGGGAAAATTACAAGGTGGCATGGGAGGCCGTCGGCGGCAGTATACTGAATTCTTTGATCGTGAGCTGTCTGGAAGTCGTCGTTACGCTGGCGCTCAGCTCGATGGGCGCGTTTGCGTTCACCCGTTATGAGTTCAGGTGTAAAAATCTCATATACAGCGCATTCCTCGCGCTGATGATGATACCGAGCGTGCTCACTCTGACCACGAAATATGTGATGGTGGCGGATACGTTCGGCATGTACGGAAGTTTTCTGGGCGTCATACTGCCGCAGAGCGCGGGGCTGGTCCCGTTCGGCATATTGCTTTTGCGGGGATTTTTCGACGGGCTCCCGCACGATCTGTTCGACGCCGCCGAACTCGACGGGGCAAATTCGGTAAAGCAGTTTCTGCACGTCTGCGTGCCTCTCGGCATGCCCATACTCGTAACGCTCGTTCTGATGAATTTTCAGACGAGCTGGAACGACTATCTGTGGCCGATGATCATGCTGGGCAATCAGACGCAGAAATTTACCATACCCGTCATGCTCAACACGTTCACGAGCGATTATTATAAAACGGAATTATATTACGGCGCGCCCCTTGCGGGCAGCGTGATCGTAAGCATACCCATTCTCGTATTGTTTGCGTTTACCTCCAAACAGTTTATCAGCGGAATGACGAGCGGTGCGATCAAGATGTGACAAAAATTTACCGCGTAACCTGCGGCTGACTACGGAGAATGAGTGCAATGGAATTATTAAAGGATAAAAAATTACAGTCGGGAGTTCGGCTGAAAGGCTTGAACAGCCTGAAAGACGGACATGCGTCCGTCAAGGATTTTTCGCTTACGGGAGAGATGCCCGCATGGTATCTTTGCCAGTGGAATTCTAAATACAATCTGAAAAACGGCGTTTTCGAAATCGGGGACGGAAAATATTCCATCAGCGACGAAAGCAAGATTTTTACCGTATATAAAAACGGCGATTTAGAATTCGAACTGAACGCGCGGAGGGAATACGCCGCCGCGCGCAGGGAATGCGAACCGTGGCCGCATCTGCTCATCGAGCAGGAGATCACGGAAAACAACCGCGTAAAGGACATGCGCAGTATCGTATGTTCGGCGGATTTCCGTCTGGAAAAATTCAAAAACTATATGGGCGCGGAAGAAAGGGAGTACCACACGGCGCAGTTCGTATGGGTAGTAACGCTTAAGGACGACAATCCGTCCTCGCCCTCTTACAATTCGTTTATATGGGTGGTCATGTGTCCGTTTGACAGCAGGTATGATTACGCTCCGCTTTCGACCATGCAGGACACGGCCCTGCCCGACGGCGAATTCATTTACAGTTTCTGCGCCTCCGATTTTATCGACAAGCCGATGAAGAGCGGCGAAACGGTGAAAATGCGGCTGGATTTGTACCCGCACTTGGGCAGAATGCTGCAATGCGCGCAGAATAAAGGCTTTATGAAAGGCAGCAGGGCGGAAGATCTCGTGATCAGCAGCACGAACATGGGGTTTGAGATCACGGGGACGTTCGACTGCCGCGTGAGCGTAAAAAATCTCGGTATACATATCGGTTAAGGAGGAAAGATGAATAACGGTTTTAGAAAAGCGATTTGCATGATCGTCGCCGCCGTTACAATGTTCGCGTGTGCGGCGTGCGGCGGGGACAAACCGACGGGCGGCGACATCGGAAACGGCGGCGACGAATCCGTGGCGGTGAGCTGTCTGAAAGACAGAAAGTACGAAAACGGGTTCAATCTGCACGGACTCAACAGCCAGACCGACGCGGGCGTCGTCAAAGTGATCGATTACGGCACGGGATCTTCCCCCGACTGGCGGATTTGCCAGTGGTGGTCGAAATTCAACCTCAAAGACGGAACCGAAACGCTGGCAAACGACAAATACAGCCTTACGGACCGCTCGAAAACGCTGGAAGTCAACCGTAAATACGGCAGCATAACGCTGGGCGTGGACGGCAGCGAGGAGTTTGCCTCTTTCAACGCTACTCCTCCGCAGGAATGGCCGCATTTACTGCTCGAACAGGTGCTCGACGAACCCGTGTCCATTGCTGACGCGGAAAGCATAACGGCTTCTCTCGATTTCACGCTCACGAAAAACGACAATCTGAGGGGCGGCAGCGTGGGATGTCAGGCGCAGTTCGCCTGGTTCATCTATATCAGGGATACCAACCCCGCCAGCGAGGGTTACGGCAATTTTTTGTGGTTCGGGCTCAACATTTTCGATTCCACAAAACTGTACGCGCCGAAAATGACGCAGCAGGATACCGCGGGCGGCTTGGGCAATTACATTTATGCGCTCGGCGCGGCGGACTTTATGGAAAACAGAGTGAAGGTGAACGAAAACAACCGCTTTTCGGTGGATATTCTCCCGCATATCGAGGAGGCGCTTGCCAAGGCGCAGGAAAGCGGTTTCATGCTCGGCACCTCGGTGGACGACTGCAGTATCGGCGGCATGAATATCGGGTGGGAGGTTTTCGACCGCTGGGACGAAAGCGTTACGATATTCGATATGGATATCGTCAAGACGGTGAAAGGGGAATAGAGGCATGCTGAAAAAGAGTTTAAGTTTATTGCTCTGTTTGCTTTTCGCGTTTACGTTCGCCCTTTTCGGCTGCGCCGAAAAAGGCGGGGAACAGGGAGGGCCTGCGGGCGGAGGAGAAGAGGAAGGCGAACTTCCCGAAGAAGATCTCGGCGTGAACGTGATCGCGGACGGCACGTTCAAGGACGGGTTCAATCTTCTCGGCACAAATTCCGCGACGGACGGCACCACGGTTTTCAAAAAGATAAAATACGGTTCCTCGCTCGGCAGTCCGAAATGGAAACTGTGTCAATGGGGAACGAAATATAACCTTAAAGACGGCGATGAAAAAACGCTGGCCGACAGATATACGCTGAGCGACCGCTCGAAAACGCTTTCTGTGGACATGGAAACGTTCGGCGTAACGCTCGCGGTGAACGCGGCGGAGGAATACGATTCGTTTAACACAAGCGCGCCCTCCGTATGGCCGCACTTTCTGGTCGAACAGAACTTTTCTCAGCCCATATCGGTGGCCGACGCGAAAAGCCTGACGGCGAAACTCGATTTTAAAGTCGATAAAAGCGAAGACAAACGCGGCGGGGAGGGGCTGCACGCCCAGTTCGCCTGGTTTATCTATATCGTCGATCAGAATCCCGAAAGCGAAGGATACGGCAATTTCCTTTGGTTCGGGCTGAACATCTTCGCGCCCCCCAACGAGGTGGCGGGCGGATACAGTTCGCAGGATACGGCGGGCGGCTTAGGCAATTACATCTATTCGCTTTCCGCCGATACCTTTATGGAGGAAATGCCCGCCGCGGGAAAGGAAACGCACGTTTCCTTCGATTTTCTGCCGTATATCGAAAGCGGTCTCGCCGCAGCCAAGGAAAAGGGATTTATGCCGGGCACCGATTTGGAAGATTGTTACATAACGGGCACCAATATCGGGTGGGAAGTTTTCGACCGCTGGGACGTGAGCATCACGATCGAAGAGATCGGGATTTATAAAAAATAAAAAATTTGCCTGCGGGCATAAATAAAAAAGGGAGAAATAATTATGAAACACAGAAAACTTGCTTGCATTGCGCTTACGCTTTTAGTCGGCCTATGCGGCGTGTGCGGTGCGACGTCCGCCGCCGCGGCAGACGGAACGATGGTCGCCGATCCATCGTTCAATCTCATTTCCGGCTCTCAGGGCGACATGGCGTATTTTAACGACGACGGCACCGTAACCGTCGACGGTACGGCTACGCCCGGGTACGGCTTCCGCGCGAACGCTTCCAACCTCGGCGCGGCAAACCTGATCGACGTAAAGAAATTCAGCACCACGATCGAACTGACGAACGTGCCTGTCGGCGTTACCACGATATTTTCTTTACAGGAACTGGCAACGGGCACCATTACCGTCGGCAGCGCCATTAACATAATGTTCCGCCGCGACAGCGAAACGCAAGTCGCCGTGGCGATCTACGACAAGAACGCCTCCGAACCCGCGTTCTGGGCGCCCGGTCAGTTAGATCTGCCCGAAGATAAAACGGTTACGATTGCCTATGATTACGACAGCGCCACGGCGGTTACGCTCACGCTCGCAGGTTCTTATGCGCTGCCCGCCGATCTGATTTCGGCAAAAGCTTTCGACGATCATTATGCAGCCACGGATTACAAGGGTTATTATTCTATCAGCAGTTATTTTATGGGCGCGGCGCCCGCGAGCACGGACGTCATATACACGATTAAGCAGATCAACGGTAAAACGCCGCTGGAAAATTATAAAGACGTGCTCGCAGCCGCGGTCGGCGCCTTTGAAACGGCGGTCGGCGCGCTTACGGAAAATTCTTCTGCGGAAGAGATATACGCGGCGGGCGAACTGGACGTGTTTGCCGAAGGCGCTTACGCCACGCTTCTTTCGCTGTGCGATACCGACGGGGCGATCGCCGCGAAAATAGAACAAGTCAGGGCGGCGTATAAGGAAAAATCGGAAGTCGTCATTTATGAAGAGATCGCCGCGCAGATCGCCGGTTTCGCCGCCGCGCTCGAAGATCTCGACGTCAACGACGAAACGGCGGTAGCCGCCGCCATCGCCGCCTATGAAGCGATAGACAGGGAAACGATGAACTCGCTTTCCGCGCAGTATAAGGATAAACTGAACGCTTCTCTGACCGCGCTCGTGCAGGGCGAAACGTTCAGAACGATCATACTCGCCAAAGCCGAGGCATATGTTTCTTCTTACGAAGAAGCCGTCGCCGCGGGCGACGCGGCCTCCCTTTCCACGTTCAAACAGCTTAACGCGATCGTGGAAAACTGGCCCGCATATAAAGCGGAAAACTATCTCGAAATAAGTCTTACCGAAGAGGAAATCGCCGCGTTCGACGCGAGGATTGCGGCGATAGACGAAAAACTGTCCTCGTCTTTTTATTCCGCGTTATGGACGGAGGGCGATACATGGGAGGCGAGAAAGACCGATCTCGGTCTTTACGCCTCGGGCGCGGGCAAATATTACGAAACGCTGGGATTCAATCAGAAACTCGAACTCGGCAAAACTTCTTCCGTAGAATTCAACATCATCTACGCGCTGAGAGGACTGGGCAAAAATCACCTGCATATAGGTTTCTATCCCGAAGCGGGAACGGGCACGAAGGGCAGCGCCGACGGCGTGCGCGTGGACTTTTGGTTCAGCGATACGGGATTGATAGAGATTAAACCCGTGAACGGCAGAACCGAGGAAAACATCTACGACGGCGCGTATCTGTCCGTAGAGGATACGGGATTTTTCGACGTCGAGGCGGAAACGCCCGATTACAGCAAGGGCAGATATACCGTGGCGCTTTCGGAAGAGAACGGGACGCTTCTCCTTACGGTCAACGGACTTGAAATGGAACTCAGCGGCATTTCGCCCGACCTCTTCGCGGACGGCTGTTACATGACGGTCAGCGCCATGAGCGTGGAAGGCGCGGACTACAATGAAATACTCATAACAAAGGTCGGCGATACGTCCTACGTCAAGGGCGAAGAAGGCGGTACGCCGCCGACCGATCCCGACGACGGCAAGGAGGACGGAAAAGGCGGCTGCAAAGGCTGCAGCGGAGCGGTCGGATTTGCCGGATTCGGCGGCGGGGCGATCGTTCTCGCCGCGGCGGCGGGCCTGATTGCGTTCAGAAACAGAAAGACGAAAGCAAACAAAAAACAATAAGCTTTGCCGTTAGGATAAAAAGGGATGGAAAAAACTGTCCCTTTTTATTATTTTGTGCTATAATACAAATAAAGAGATTTGAATTTTTCGGGAAATATTCGGAATGGAAAGCAATGTGGTGAAAATTTACGGAAAAAAACAGCTGGATATACGCGAGGACAACAAAAGCGCGGTGATCAACGTGCTTTTACAGCAGGAATCCACGCTTCCGCAGATCGCCGAAAAACTGGGATTGAGCCTGACCGCGCTCGCCAAGGTGATGAAGGAACTGCAGCAAAAGGAAGTGGTGCGCATCGTCAAGGAAGAAACGGTGGCTTACGGCCGTCCGCCGCGCGTTTACGGTATCAACGGGGACTGCGCCATCGCCTGCGCGGCCGTGATCACCGAACAGACTGTGGTCGTTTATTATGTCGACATGCGCGGCTTTCAGATTAACGAAACCTCGTTTGCGAACGACTTCGGCAGTCTTCCCGACCTGATAAACTGCGTCGTGAAAAAGTTGAAGGACATGAAAAAACACCCGCGTTTGCAAGGCAACGCATTGAAATATCTTTACGTCGGACTTTTCGGCGCGGGGTTCTGCGAAAACAGGCTGGCGATAGAGGAGTGTGCGGCGGCGGGCGATCGCGGCGTGAAAGTGATCGTGCGCAGAAACGTGGACTTGGAAATGATCGCCGAACAGGAATACGGTTTTTTGAAGAGAGGCGCAGGGATAGCGCTGATCAACCTGGACGATTGCGCGGATATCGCTTTAAAGCTGGGCGGCAAGCTCTATTACGGTTTGGAAGACGGGCACGGCGTATGGCCCGGATACGACGGCTTCGAAAGGTTATGCGAAAGCTACGGGGCGGAAACGGGCGGAGATTTCTTCGCGGACTACGTCTCGAACAGGACGGAAGCGGAGCGGTTTGCGGAAAACGTGTTTTTTCCGATCTTCGGAGAACTCGGCAAGGTGTTTTTCTTTCTCGGCGTGGAGGAGGTGCGGATCAGCGGCGCCGCAAAACGGCTGGGCGAAGCATTTTTGTCGCTGGAGCGGCGCGCGTTTAAAAAAGATTTCCGCGTGGGATACACGCGGCTGGGTAAGGATGTTCCCGCCGCGCTTTCGGGCGCGGTTTGGCTGTCTACATATTCCACCCTGCAGGATAAGATGGCGAGATAAACGATTAAAACGAAAAATACCCGACTTTTAGAAAGTCGGGTATTTGCTTGGTAGCCCCATGGGGAATCGAACCCCAGTTTCCGCCGTGAGAGGGCGGCGTCTTAACCGCTTGACCATGAGGCCTTCAATTTTCAGCTTTCTTAGTATAGCATATTTTTTTGCGTTTGGCAATGATTTTTTTGCGGTTTCGGAGGTTAACTTTCGCGCTTTATAAAAATTTTCAGTTTTTTCTCGACAAAAAATACGTGAACGAACAGGGAAAACTTCTGCAAGAAGAAAAGTATCAAGCCCAAGATAGAAAAAGGTCAGCAGGACGAAGATAAGCGAAAGGGCGTAAAGAATCAAGGAAAGTTTCGCCAGCACGCGGGAAAAATACGCCTGCGCGAAATCCCAGGCGAGTTGATTTTTCATGGAAGCTTTCGTCCTGTAACCCGCTATCCGGTTTATCTTTTTCGGCGGACACAGCCAAAACAGCAGGTACATGAGCGTGCAGAGAAAGGGAATGAGCGTCGTCAAAACGAGAAAGAGAGGATAGAGCAGTTTCGGGTCGGGATTCCACGCGCAGGAAAAAGCGAGCGCGACGGAAATCATGAAGATCGCACACGCGGAAAGCAGAGGATATAAAAACTGCATCCTGTACGATCTGCCGGCGAGAAGTTCGTCCAGGCTCACGTCGAATATCCTGCCGATCTCCGC
>ENA-UONX01003255-UONX01003255.1-human-gut-metagenome-genome-assembly--contig:-P74old-NODE-3255-length-10207-cov-12.229314_pt1 | contig 10207 bp, 18 predicted proteins | sample MGYA00242466_ERZ724013 | MGnify/ENA metagenome assembly ERZ724013 | reverse complement strand
TTTTTTTTTTTTGTTTTTTTTTTTTCAAGTTTCATTTATTTTTTCTATGATTACGATGTTCGTCATAGATTTATTCTATCGCATTTTATATCGTCTATATTATATATATATTAATATTATATCGTGTTATATATAAATATCCAAGTAATATATATACTTCACTACGTTCCGTAATATATTACATTGTATATTCATATAAACACTATAGTGTAAAATCTTCGATTTTGTTGGTATTTACAGTTAACAAACCTTTAATACGTTCTTTTGTTGTTAATAGACGTTATATATCTGTCTTTTTCTGTGTTGTTATTTGGCTATTCCGAATATAACACCTATATTTGTATCAGAAACAAAGAGATAAATATTCTCTTAAAGTTCTAAAGTAGTTCTTTCATTTACTTCCATACTGGCAACCCTGTAAGACTGGTTACAGGTTCTATTTATCACCATTCAAATAAGCAACATTTATAAGCGTTATGTTATAATGTTATTCATCGTATTTTTTCTTTTATTCTTCGATGTATAAAGAAGTATTTAGGTGTTATGTGTGTAGGTATACTTGTTATATCTATGTGCTTAACTTTTTCGTTTCCTTTACGCTGTTTGGGTGGTGGTGTTTCTGAATAAAAGAAAAGGCTAAGGAATAAGGGAGTACTTAGCGGCTTTAATGTAGCCTACATACATTTTGTATGTTGACAGTCTAAAGCCTGTAAAATACAGATAGAAGAAATAAATATTAAAATATAAACCCTTTAAAAAAATAGAATATGAAAACGATTGATTTGATTAAAAGCATTGAGGAAAAAGGAATTATTACAGAAAGAGAAATTCTTCTTTTAAAGAGACGCGCCAACAACGGAGATCGCGACGCTGCTAACTTCTATCCTGGTTCTGACAGAGTTGTAGAAGTTACAGACGAACAAAGTGAAAAAGGCTTTAAGTGGCTGTACAACCTTTATAAAACTCCGACTGGAAAGGAAAGAAAGAACAACCCTTTCGGATATAGAGAAATGGATATTCTGGATACTTACAACGGTGAAAGATTTACTTTTGTAGGTTTTTACGATGCAGGAAACAAATTTCACTCGTATTATATTCCTATCTACGAACTAAACGGCATGGAATATTATTATAACGGAGAAATACACATAGTAGGATAACTTTAAATATTACAATCATGGAGGATAAAGATTTTTTTGGTAGTGCTATGATAACGGTTTGTATTATAGCCGTTCTTTTTACACTTTGTTATATATTTCATTAATTGTAAACAACTTACAAACTTTTAAAATAGGATATTAAATTATGAAAACAACTGATAAGCTTATTTATATAATATCAAAAAAATATGTTAACTCCGGGATAACCTTTAAAATTGAGGTTAAAATATCCCTGGATGATTATTGCAAAAATAATATATGCGATTGGAGTATAACGGCGAATATTTACGAACAACGCAAAAACGGGCGTTTCGTTTGGTGTGCTGGTGGTTGCTGCCATGAAGAAATACTAAGGCGTTTCCCACAGTTTAAAATGTTTGTTGATCTTCATTTGTCTAATCATTACGGCGCGCCAATGTACCCAGTTGAAAACGGTTTTTACCATATTAAGAACAGCAGCAAAGAAACTGCAATTAACTATTTGCGTATTACGGAAAAGGAATATAATTTGCTTAATCAGGCAGAAGATGAGCAATACTTTAAATACCTTCTTTATACGCTAGGTATCGTTGAACGCTGGAAAAGAGAATCTAATGAAGCTTTAAAAAAGTTAAAAAAGCTAACCGGTCAAATATGGGAAAACCCATATAAGCCGGAAAACGAGCGTTTTACTTTGAAATTGACGGACGAAGAACGTACAACTATAACTAACAAAATAAACACTAATTGTCATCTGCGATAAAACTATGTTATTATATGACTACATACATTTACAAAGGGAAAAATATCAGACACTCGAAATTATTAATGCTTTTGCGTTCTGCACATATATACGGTGAAAATAAGCTATCGCATTACGATGTTCTTATGCGCGAGGCTGAAAAAGAAAGCGAGCGTGCAATAAACATTCTCAGAGATTTAGAAGTAAAGTAATAAACTAATAAAATCATTTTAATAACATGAAACGGAGAAGAATAAATACTAAAACTTTTGTTTGTAGATGTGAAGGATTAAATTTGCATATACTTTCATTCAATTTTAAGAAATAATAAACAATTAAAAAACAAAAATCATGGAAAAGAAATTTGAACTAACAGAAAACTATGTAGTAAACGAGTTTGGAACAAAGTTGTGCCAAATCAAATGTACGAAGACGTTCGAGTATGCAAAAAAAGGAGAACTTGGAGGATATATCGAAAGAGAAGAAAACCTAAGTCAAGAAGGTAATGCTTGGGTATTCGGCAATGCGCTGGTGTACGGCGACGCGTGGGTGTTCGGTAATGCGCGGGTGTCCGGCGATGCGCGGGTATCCGGCGATGCGCGGGTATTCGGCGATGCGCAGGTGTCCGGCAATGCACGGGTATTCGGCGATGCGCGGGTGTCCGGCAATGCACGGGTATTCGGCGATGCGCTGGTGTACGGCGACGCGTGGGTGTTCGGTAATGCGCGGGTGTCCGGCGATGCGCGGGTGTGCAAATAATAAGTTCAAGTTGTAATAACCGTATAAACAATAAATCAATGAAAGCAATATATTTAAGATGTTCAACCGATAAACAAGATTTTGCACAACAATTTGAATGTATAAGACAATATTTGAAGCGGATAAATGAATCATGTGATTTATACACTGTACAGGAAAAAATATCCGGTACAGTCAAGCACACAAAAAGAAAGTTGCATGAGTTATTAGAATCATGTGATAAAGGTTCTGTTATTTATGTATCAGAATTATCTCGTTTAGGTAGAAGTATGTCGGATCTCTTTCAAATTGTTGGTTATTCCGGAGAAAAAGATATAACATTGATTCAATGCAAAGACGGTACTGTAATAGAAAACAAATCAATAGGCGGAAAAGCCTTATTATTTGCCTTATCTTTAGCGGCTGAAATCGAGGTTGAGAACATAAGACAAAGAACAAAAGCCGGGCTTGCTGCAAAAAGAGCGAGAAACGAAGCAATAGGCGGAACGGATAATCTTTGGGGGAAAAATACAGGAACAAATAGAGAAACGTCTTTAAATGAAATAAGAAACGAATCCGCGAACAAAAGAAAAGAGAATGCAAAAGCAAATGTAAATAACGCGTTCTTTTGGACTTTTATAAATCAATGGATAAAAGATAAGGGAGAACCTAAAAACATAGAAGAATGGCAGGATATAGCGCAAAAACTCAATGATTTGGGACAAAAGACAGCTACAGGAATGCAGTATAATAACATTCGTGCGGCTGCAATGTATCGTAAATTAAAACGTTTAATGAAATAGGAGGGGTAAATATGAATGAAGAAAAAAGAAGTATAGAACAATATTTTAGAACTAAATACCCAGATAAAAGGTATAAACTAAAGAATTATTATAAAATAGGTAATCTTTTTGGATGTGATGAAGAAAGTCTCTATGTAATCGAATTTATAGATACGCAAATGAAACATCCGAAAACGCTTGAATTACAAGTAAAATCAAATGAATTATGTGGGAAGAAGTAAACAATATTGTATTTGATACAGAAGACGATTATATGGATTGTCACTGTGATATTTCTACAGAAGATTAATTTAAAACGATATAGATATGAAACATCAAATTTATGCTCTTGCAACTGCCCTTATAATTACTATTATAGGGCTTATAGTCACTATTGATTATTTTAGCGGAATTAACAAAGAAGTGTATAAGCAAATAGAAGTATTAAAAACAGATATTGCAGAATTGAAAAATAAAGTCGTTAACAATTAAATATAAAAATCATGGGAAGTATTTTATTTGGTGCATGCGTAATTATATGGTTAGCATGTTTTAGTGTAAAGAACTTAACGAGATAAGGAGGCTACATGGCTAAAGTATATATAACAAAGGTAGTTATATATCAAGTTACACACATGGAAGTTAAAAAACTATTTTTCCTTTGCTAATGTGATAAAAAGGGCTATCTTTGAGTATGCAACGAGTAGAACGACATATCATTATAGGGAATAAGAATTTAGACGAGCTTTGCTTTTTGTCTAAGAACTTATACAACTACGCAAACTATCTGATACGACAGGAGTTTACGCAGAACAATAAGTTGCTGTCTGAATACGAGTTGACTACGAAATTAGCCAAAGAGAAACAAGCGGATTATATTGCTTTACCTGCGCAGACAAGCCAACAAGTTGTAAAGATACTCTTTAAGAATTGGAAGTCGTTTTTTAAGCTCTGCAAGAAGAAAGACAAATTAAATGGTAGACCTAAAATGCCTAAGTACAAGCATAAAGAAAAAGGGAGGAATATATCTGTTTTTACTTCTCAACAATGCAAGCTGAAAGATGGATATATTCATTTCCCGAAGAAAGCTAACATAGAACCATTAAGAACCAAAGTGGGCAACGTATGCCAAGTGAGGATTATACCTCAATGCAGTTGCCATATAATAGAAGTAGTATATGAAAAAGAGTGTATTAAAACCTCCGGATTAGAGCCGGATTCTTATTTAAGTATTGATTTAGGGTTGAACAATCTTGTAACTTCCTACGATTCACTCAACCATAAGAGTTTTATCGTAAATGACAAAACGTTGAAGTCTATCAATCAATATTTCAATAAGAAGAAAGCTTACCTTATGAGTTTCATAGGAAGTAGAGGGATTAGCAACAGAATAGGAAAACTTACCTTAAAGAGAAATTGCAAAGTGAACGATTATCTTCATAAAACATCTCGATTTATTGTGGATTATTGCACTGATAATCATATTGAAACAATCGTGATAGGGAACAATAAAGACTGGAAGCAGAATTGTAATATGGGGAAACGCAACAATCAAAACTTTGTAAGCATCCCGTTCGAGAAGCTAATATCACAAATCCAATACAAGGCGGAAGAAGTAGGAGTCAAGGTAGTTATTACCGAGGAAGGCTATACTTCCAAGATTGACCACTACGCAGGTGAGGAAATGTGCCACCATGACACTTATATGGGCAAGCGAATCAAAAGAGGTCTATTCCGTAGCAGTACAGGTAAAATCCTGAACGCTGACCTTAACGGAGCGATAGGAATTTTAAGAAAAGTAGTTGGCGAAAGCTTTCAGCAAGTAGTCAATAGAGGTGAAGTGGCAACACCGTCGAGAATATACATGGTGTAGGCTCGTAAATAAATGCCATGCCTTATCTACAGGTATAGAAAAAGTTGAAACCCAATTATACAAATCTCCTATAGATAACAGATATTATACGCAAGTATATTATAATAGATATTATATTGGGTCAGAAGCTTTCACTGTTGAATCACAGGCAATTGAAAAAGCTGAAGAAATGAGAGTTAAAAAGATCGCTTCGCTAAAAAAGCAGATTGAAAAGCTTGAAAAATTAAATTTTAAAAAGGAGGAATAATGGTAGACTATCAAATATTATTAAAGCTTACATCATTCAATAATGCTATTATCACAAGGGAAGAAATAAACGGAATAGAAGAAGAAGGAGTCTTTATTCCTCTTAAATATAATTCTATATTCCGTACAAGAGGCGGAGAGATAGCCGTAAATCTTTATGCTAAAGAGAAAAAACCAAACGCTTACGGTCAATCACATGTCATTTCTAACCAAATGAGTAAAAAGAAATATTTAGAATTGAAAGAACTTGGTTTTGAGACTGCTTTTATTGGTAACATGAAGATTGTTAGAAATGGCGGTTATAACTATCTAAAAACGCCCAACAAAGTTTCTTTGGATGAGGCATTGGAAAGATAACAAAACTAAAATAACTGTGGCATTTATATACAACCCTACACTAAGTGTTTGGGTTATAACTAAAAGTAATAGTTCGGAAAATCCGAGAGGTTTTAATATTAAATTTAGGAATTTTAATAACTATTTAAGACCCAATTAAATGAAACCATATGTAATAACTGAACTTCGTTTGATAACATACGATGGGAAAGAAATGCTTGTCGAATTAATTGAAAGAGAAATATTGACCGAACAACCTCGGTTAGTAAAAGAAAGAATCTTGGATGCCTTCAAGACGATGAAAGATACACCAGTTGATGTCAAAATGAAAATAAAATTGGTTTAATATCAAAACAATATAGAAATGAATTATGGAAACTATAGATTTAAATGATACTGTTACTGTGGAACTGACTGAATGGGGAGCAATATATCTTAATGCGCTGAATACGTATAAGAGTGAAATTACTATAGGAAACCCGGTTTATAAAACTGATTATAAAAAAGGTGACATTTATAGAGACCAACTTTATCAGTTGATAATGGATTTTAAAGATGGGATTAAGTTTGATAGACCGAAACTCTTTAATAAGTTGAAGAAAGCATGTTAAACCAGATAATAAAAAGTTATGGGATTTACAACACCTTGTTTTATTAGAAAAAATACGGAGAAACTTCGGAAGAAGTTAGAGCAACTGGGATATACCTTAATTCCCAATGGCTACGATGTATGGAACATTCCTATCAAAGATTGCACCTATTTATTTTGTGGCGTTGACGTTTATCAAGGAACAGCTATCCCTTTTTATAAGGGGTGCATGTTTAAACCTTACTCTTATTATTGTAAAGAGAACGAAACGCTATTTTTGGCTATAGCTGCATTAAGGGATGATAGTAACTACATGCAGTGGTTTATTTGTACTGAGGATTACATAGAATCCCCTGATAAAGAATGGAAAGTCGGAGATTGGGATTTAAATACCTGTCTGGATATTACGTATGGACAGCAATTACCACATTGGCGTAAGGCTACGGTAGAAAAACTTATTAATCATTTTAAATAAAAGGAAGAAAATTTATGGGAAGAGAACTATTTAAGGTAATAGGCGTATATAATTTGCCTAATTATGGTTTGGTTGAAAAAGTAACTGGTGAAATGGATGATATAATTTTTCGTTTGGATGAGGATTTTAAAGCCACTTGTCATAGATGTTGCTTTTATCGCTTTAGGGGATGTAACAAACCGACATGTTTTCCTGATTGTATTGATGGGGACATAGTCGAAGATTTTGATAATGTTATATGCAGTTTTTATCGCAGAAAAACAGCCACCTCAATGTTATAATAAATGTTAAACAACAAGCAATGCTTTGATAATTCAAAAAGAATGCGGATATTTGCTGATGTATTAGAGGTCAGAGTCTAATTCGGATAAATGAAAATCTTTCATATAAATAAAATATATTAAGCAATTACCCGTATATGTGTAGCTCTGACATTTGACCATATACGGGTATTTTGTTTTCAGCCGTATTAGTCTTCTGATACGGCTTTATTATTTCGTTTCCGCCACTCGTAATAAAGTCTATTTTGCATAGAGGAAGCCGAACAACATGCAACCAGTCGGGGATGCGATTAAACAACTGGGTTCGGAGATCGAATAGTAATCTAAAAGGTTTAAAGTCGTTTATCTATTCTATGAAACGACACGCTTGAAAAGGTTCAGCTTTATACTGAATGATTTAATAGCGTTCCCGAAAGTTGATTTGTTTTTATTAAACTTATCTTCTAAGGGGACTTCACGCACGTAGGTTAGCATTGCCTGAATAACTTAATCAATAATATATATAATATGGAAGAATTTGATGTAGAATGCCCATATTGCGGCAAAGGTTTAAATATTGACCATGAAGATGGCTATGGTTATGAAGAAGGTGAAACTCACACCCAATACTGCCATCATTGCGATAAGGAATTCGTCTATACTACCAGCATCAGCTATTACTATGAAGTAGGCAAAGCTGACTGTCTTAATGGCGGAGAGCATATCTGGGAGCTAACGCCTACCTTTCCTAAGTACTATGCTACTATGCGATGTAAATGTTGTGGGGAGAGAAGGCAATTAACAGAAGAGGAAAGAAAGAAGTATAATGTTGAAAACTATATTTGACTATGAGAACAATTATGCTAATTTCCGCACATATAATAGCTACAAGCATACATCCTGATTACTTGGATGATATAAAGGTAACTTCTATCGCATTGGCTGCACTAATAGCAGTCGTTGGAGATACAATAGATATGTTTTACAAGAGCAATAAAAGAGAAAAGAAATGAATGAATTAGTATTTAAAGGTCAAAACAACAAAGTTGTAACTACAAGTTTAAAAATCGCTGAAGTGTTTGGGAAAGAGCATCAGCATATCCTACGCGACATCAGAGAATTGATAGATGGGGTGTCCAAAATTGGTGATACCCCCATGTTCGAGGAGACAACGTATATTCATCCGCAAAACAAACAGCAGTACCCTATGTTCCTAATGAACCGTGACGGGTTCACACTCCTTGCAATGGGGTTCACGGGAGATAAAGCCTTGCGTTTTAAGATGGCTTATATCAATGCCTTCAATGAAATGGAAAAGGCGTTGAAAGCTATGCAGCCAAAACTACCACAGACGTACAAAGAGGCTTTAAAGGAGCTCCTTATACAGGTAGAGGAAAATGAACGGTTGCAACTTGAGAACAAAGACATGAAGCCTAAAGCCGAGTATTTCGATGAAATAGTAGATAGAGGTGGTCTTACTAATTTCAGAGACACAGCAAAACTGTTAGGTGTGTCGGAAAAGGCGTTTATCTTCTTTCTAATCGACAAAAAGTACATATATAGGGATCAAAAAGGGACTTTAAAACCAGTCGCCAAATATGTAGGAACTTACTTCGAGCTAAAAGAATGGGTAAGAGGAGAAAAGACCGGAACTCAAACGTTAGTAACGGTTAAAGGGAAAGAGCGTTTCTTAGAACTAATCAATAGCATAAAGCTATAATCTTATGAAAAATATATCTTTCGGTAAGGATATCACTTTATACAACTATGATTGTTTGGAAGTAATGCCTCTCCTACAAAGTTCAAGTATTGATTTAATTCTATGCGATCCTCCTTTTGGTACAACATCTTCTCAGTGGGACAAAATTATTTCTTTTGATGAAATGTGGAAGGAGATTAAAAGAATAAGGAAAGAAAATGCGCCTACGGCTTTATTTGGCAGCGAACCGTTTAGCAGCCTTCTTCGTTGTAGCAATTTAAGTGAATTTAAATATGATTGGGTCTGGGAGAAATCGAAAGCAAGTAACTTTCTACTCGCTAAAAAACAACCTTTGAAAGCGCATGAATTAATCAGTATTTTTGGTAAAGGTAAAATCCCTTATTATCCAATTATGGAGGAAGGAGAACCTTATGGAAATCGCACTAAAAGAGGAAGCAATTGGACGGGAGTTAACAATGTGCCAAATCCCACTTTTAGGAACGAAAACAAAGGGACAAGATATCCGCGAAGTGTAAAATACTTCAAAACTGCGGAATCAGAGGGGAAAACAATTCACGTTAATCAAAAACCCATCGCGCTGTTAATGTATCTTATACAAACATATACGAAAGAGGGAGACACAGTTCTTGATTTCGCTGCTGGAAGTATGAGTACGGCTATTGCTTGTCTTTATACAAATAGGAAATGTATTTGCATAGAAAAAGACGAAAATTACTTCTTGCTTGGAGCAGAAAGAGTCGAAAAAGAATATCAAAATGCAACAGGATTAAGATTTTAAATATTTAGGCACCTATATACGCCCCTGCACCTTATAACTAAAAGTAATTACTAACAATTAAAAAACAAAAATCATGGAAAAGAAATTTGAACTAACAGAAAAGTATGTAGTAAACGAGTTTGGAACAAAGTTGTACCAAATCAAATGTACGAAGACGTTCGAGTATGCAAAAAAAGGAGAACTTGGAGGATATATCGAAAGAGAAGAAAACCTAAGTCAAGAAGGTAATGCTTGGGTGTTCGGTAATGCGCGGGTGTCCGGCGATGCGCGGGTATCCGACAATGCACGGGTATTCGGCGATGCGCAGGTGTCCGGCGATGCGCAGGTGTCCGGCAATGCACGGGTATTCGGCGATGCTTGGGTGTTCGGTAATGCGCGGGTGTACGGCGACGCTTGGGTGTTCGGTAATGCGCGGGTGTCCGGCACTGCGGTGGTATTCGGCAATGCACGGGTATTCGGCGATGCGCGGGTGTCCGGTAATGCGCGGGTGTCCGGCACTGCGCAGGTGTCCGGCAATGCACGGGTATTC
>ENA-UONX01003250-UONX01003250.1-human-gut-metagenome-genome-assembly--contig:-P74old-NODE-3250-length-10219-cov-4.841991_pt1 | contig 10219 bp, 6 predicted proteins | sample MGYA00242466_ERZ724013 | MGnify/ENA metagenome assembly ERZ724013 | reverse complement strand
AACAAGTCTTCCACGGTCTGCCCCGGCGCAATGGCAAGCCCGCGATCCGGTTTGCGCGAAATGCGCTCCAAAATGAGAGGAAGCGGCACATCAAGGAAGACCACCGGACCAAGGGAGGTCAGATACCGCATGGCTTCGGGCCGATAGACCACGCTGCCGCCCGTGGCGAGCACAGCGCGCTGCATCCGAAGGGACTGGATGACTCTGGCCTCGACATCCAGAAAACGTTCCTTGTCCAGAGCGTCCGTCACGTCCTGAAGGCGCGCCCCATAGGTGGATTCAATCAGGTGATCGGTGTCCACATAGGCCCAGCCGAGGCGTTCGGCCACAGCGCGGCCCACGGTGCTTTTGCCGGCTCCAGCCATGCCGATAAGGGTCACGCACTTGTCCTCGGTCAGGCCGGGAACCTTCATTGAAGAAATCGTGTTCATCACTCTCCCCCGTCGCGTGGGACCGCTTCGCCAAGCGCATACAAGGCAGCGCGCCGGGCATGGATTTCCGTCGTGTCGAACAGCCGCGCGGACGTGTCCCCGGGGCGCACCAGCAGGCCTATTTCCGTACAGCCGAGGATGACGCCCTGCGCGCCCCGGGCCGTCAGGCCGCCGATGATCGCCGCGAACGCCCGCCGGGAGGACTCGGAGACCGTCCCGAGACACAGCTCATCGAAGATGACGCGATTGACGAACGCGCGCCCATCTTCTTCGGGGATCAGCACGGTGATGCCCCGTTCCACGAGCTTGCGCGTGTAAAAATCCTGTTCCATCGTGTAGCGCGTGCCGAGCAGCCCGACCGTGGACACTCCGGCGGCCTCCAGCTCGTCGGCGGTCAGTTCCGCGATGTGCAGCAACGGCAGGGACGTCGCCGCCTGCACCGCGTCCGCCACCTTGTGCATGGTGTTCGTGCAGATGAGCACGCAATCGGCTCCGGCGCGTTCCAGACCGCGAGCGGCCTCCGCCAGCAGTTCGCCGCTGCGTTCCCAGTCCCCTGCCCGCTGGCAGGCCTCAATCTCATGGAAATCCACGCTGTGCAGGATGCACTTGGCGGAATGGAACCCGCCGAGCCGCTCCTGCACCAGCCGATTGACGATCTGGTAGTATGTAACCGTACTTTCCCAGCTCATGCCGCCGATAAGGCCGATGGTCTTCATCAACATGGCTCCCAGTGCGGACGCCCGCGCCGCCTTTTCCCAAAATCAAATATCACGCCGTACCCCGGCGTCCCCTAGACGGGAGTCCGTTGCGCTCGCGCATGGCCTCGGGGAAATACGCCGCCGCCATTTCACGGAGCTTGTATTTCTGGATCTTGCCGCTGGCGGTCAGGGGGAAACCTTCCACCACAGCCACATAGCGCGGAATTTTATACCACGCGATCTTGCCGCGGCAATAGTCGCGCACATCCTCGGGAGCGACGTCCGCACCCTCCTTGGGGATAAGGAACGCGCCCACCTCTTCGCCGTAGCGGCGGCTCGGCACGGCCACGACCTGCACGTCGGCCACTCCGTCCATCTTGAGGAGGAATTCCTCCACCTCGCGGGGGTATACGTTTTCGCCGCCCCGGATGATCATATCCTTGATTCGCCCGCTGATGCTGACATACCCGTCCTCGTCCATGATGCCGAGGTCGCCGGAGTGCAGCCAGCCCTCTTCGTCGATGGCCTCGGCCGTGTCCTTGGGCATGTTGTAGTAGCCCTGCATCACGTTGTAGCCACGGCAACACACCTCGCCCACGGCATTACGGGGGACTTCCTCGTTGGTTTCAGGATCGCGGATGGTGACTTCGATGCCGGGCATACTCCGCCCCACGGTCTTGACCCGACGCTCCACGGTGTCGTCGGTGCGGGTCTGGGTCATGACCGGAGAACCTTCGGTCAGGCCGTAGCAGATGGTGATTTCGCTCATGCACATCTGATCCATGACCCGGCGCATGAGCGGCTCGGGGCACACGGACCCTGCCATGATCCCCGTACGCAGCGAGGAAAAATCGAAACGCGAGAAGACGCGGTGATCCAAAATGGCCTGGAACATGGTCGGCACGCCGTACAGGGCGGTGCACTTCTCCTGCTCCACGGCGGTCATCACCTGCACGGGGGAGAAGGCGTCGAGCAGCACCATGGTGGCCCCGTGGTTCACGCAGGCCATGACCCCGAGCACGCAGCCGAAGCAGTGGAACAGAGGCACGGGCAGGCATACCCGGTCGCGCGAGGAAAATTTCTGATGGTAGCCGATCCAATAGCCGTTGTTGACGATGTTCACGTGCGTCAGCATCACGCCCTTGGGGAAGCCCGTCGTCCCGGACGTGTACTGCATGTTCACCACGTCATAGGGCGAAATGGACGCCTTGCGGCTTTCGTATTCCTCATCCGAGACATCTCCGGCGAGGGAAAAGAGTTCCGGCAGGGAATACATGCCCCGGTGCTTGTCCGTACCAAGGAAAAACACGCGCTTCAGGTGCGGCAGCCCCTCGACTTCGAGCATCCCGCGCCGCTGGCGGCGCAGTTCGGGGAGCACCTCATACGTGGAAGCAATAAAATCGTGGTCGCGCACGCTGTCGATGATGAAGAGGTTCTCGCATTCCGACTGCTGCAGCAGGTAACGCAATTCCGTTTCGCGGTAATTGGTGTTTACCGTGACCAGAATGGCCCCGATGCGGGCCGTGGCGAACATGAGGGTCACCCAGTGGGGCACGTTGGTCGCCCATACGGCAACCTTCTCGCCCTTTTGTACGCCGATGGCCATCAGGCCTCTGGCCATATCGTCCACACACGCCGAAAACTCGGACCACGTCTGCCGCAACTCGCGGTCCGCGTGGATCACGGCGTCGGTATCGGGAAAACGGGCCGCCGTATTCTCCAGAAGCTGGCCCAGCGTCAGTTCCTGCACTGTAAAATCGCTCATGTGAGGACTCCGAAAAAACAAATTGGCAGACATGAAAAGCAAACGGGGATCATACCAAACGAAGTACCCGGCCCGCAAGGGTTCCGTCATGAGAGCTTTGGGGGTTGCCGCGCTTCTCACGGGCGGCTATGGTGCCGGAAAACGCTTATGGGCGGTGCACCCGCGGCTTTCTCCCGTTTTTCCGGCGGTAGAACAGAAATCGGACGCAACGCCTCTTTTTTCGGACACAACGGGAGCGCAACATGAAACGACACGGCTATATCATCGGCGGACAGGTCCAAGGGGTTGGTTTCCGGCCTTTCGTATACCGTGCCGCAACCAGGCTCCGGCTCACCGGGCATGTGGGCAACACGTCGGACGGCGTCAGGGTGGAGGTGCAGGGAACCGATGAGGCTCTGGCCGCCTTTGCCCACGCCCTCGAACACGAACTGCCGCCGCTCGCGCAGATCACGTCCCTCCGCCGCGAGGAACTGCCCCTTGCGGACGGCGAGGCGGCCTTCGCCATCGCGCACAGCGAGGGGCACCACGGCCACGCCGTGTTGGTCAGCCCGGATGTGGCGACCTGCGGCAACTGCCTCGCGGACATGCGCGATCCGGCGAACCGGCGTTACCGCTACCCGTTCACGAACTGCACGGACTGCGGCCCCCGCTACACCATCACCCATTCCATCCCCTACGACCGGGCCACCACGTCTATGAGCTGCTTCCCACTGTGCCCGGACTGCGCCGCCGAATACAACGATCCCCTCGACCGCCGTTTCCACGCCCAGCCCAACGCCTGCCCCGTCTGCGGGCCGAAGGTCTGGCTGGCCTCCGCCCCCGAAGGCGATCCCCGTATCCCCGGCCCGGAGCTTGCCGAAGGGCAGCGCGCCATTGAGCGGACAGCCGCCGCCCTGCGTGCCGGAAACATCGTTGCGGTCAAGGGCCTTGGAGGTTTTCATCTGGTCTGCGACGCAACGAGTTCCGAAGCCATCGCCCTGCTGCGCGAACGCAAATGCCGCCCGCACAAATCGCTGGCGATCATGGTGCCGGATCTTGAAACGGCCCGGCGCGTCGCCTGTGTTTCCGATGCGGAAGCCGCCGTCCTGGCCTCCTCCGAACGGCCCATCGTGGTGCTCGCATCGCGCGGCGCCCTGCCGCCCGCCATTGCGCCGGACGTGGGCAGCATCGGCGTCATGCTGCCCTACACCCCGCTGCACCACCTGCTCCTCGAAGCATTCGCCGCGCTTTCTCCGCTCCCGGCCCTCGTCATGACCTCCGGCAACGCGGGCGGCGAGCCCATCTCGCTCGGCAACCGCGAGGCACTGACCCGCTTGCGGCACATCGCCGACCTCTTTTTGTTCCACAATCGGGACATCCTGATCCGTGCCGACGACTCGGTGGTGCGGGTGGAATCATCGCCGGGAGAATGCTTTTCCACAGACAATAATCCACAGTATTATCCACAAAAAAACAGCATCCCCTCTGCCAGTTCCCCCTCCCGCCCAAACGGAACTTCTGCGGGGATTCCCTCCCCGTCAGCCAAAAACCTTGAGGGATGGGGGGCCGGGGGCGGAAACCTTTCTTCGGAAAACGTCCTCCCCCGGGAGTCTCCTCCGCTCCATTTCTTCCGGAGGGCAAGAGGGTTCGTTCCGAGGCCGCTGGAACTCCCCCGCGACGCGGGCCGCTGCGTATTGGCCACAGGCGGGGAACTCAAGAACACGCTCTGCCTTACACGCGGCAAGGATGCTTTCCTCAGCCAGCATGTGGGCGACTTGAAAAACCTTGAGACGTTCGAGTTCTTCCAAAACATGGCGGAACACCTCGGCGGGCTGCTGGAAGTCAAACCCGAGGCAATCGTCTGCGATCTGCACCCCGACTACCTTTCCACGGGCTATGCGCTGGATTCCGGCCTGCCCGTCCTGCGCCTGCAACACCACTTCGCCCATGTGTACGGCGTATTGGCGGAAAACGGGCATGACGCCCCCGCGCTCGGGCTGGCGCTGGACGGCACCGGATACGGCACGGACGGAACCATATGGGGCGGAGAACTCCTCTTCGTCGATCCCAAATCCGCTAGCGAGGAACGCTATGGCGGACGCATCGGCCGCCTTGCGCCGTTCCCGTTGCCCGGAGGCGAAGCCGCCATCAGGGAACCGTGGCGTATCGCAAGCGGCTTCATGGGGCTTCCCGAGGCTGAAGGACTGGAAGGTTTTGCGGAGGACATGGACGCCTTCTTTGGGGTGGACGGAAAGCACGCCATACACGACGCCATTTTGGAGATGGTCCGCCGCAAGGCCACGCCCATGACTTCAAGCTGCGGGCGCCTGTTCGACGCCGTCTCCGCACTGCTGGGACTGTGCCCGTCCATCACCTACGAAGGGCAGGCCGCCATCCGTCTGGAAGCGCATCAAGATCTATCGGTAACAATGGCCGTGCCCTTCTCCATCAAGGAGCGGGGCGGCCTTCTGGAACTTGACACGGCAGCCTTTTTTCTGCACCTGCTGGAACTGCGGCGGACAGGCGTTTCTGTCCCCGATCTGGCCCGCCGGTTTCACCTTGGACTGGCGGAAGGGCTTGCCGATCTGGCGCTTTCCGGGGCGCGGCGCTGCGGCGTCCGCACCGTGGCCCTGTCCGGCGGCGTCTTCCACAACCGGACCATAGCCCTGCTGTTGCCGGAAGCGCTGGCGCGGCGCGGGCTTGTCCCGCTCACGCATCACGCACTGCCGCCCGGAGACGGCGGGCTGTCCTATGGTCAGGCCGCGTGGGCGTCCCACGTTCTCCGCTGATTCAACCTCTGTTCAAAAGGAGTCGCATCATGGTTCGTCACATCGTCTGGTGGACGCTGAAACCCGAAGCTGAAGGCCGTACCGCCGCCGAAAACGCCAAGCTCATCAAACAGCGTCTCGAAGCCCTCATGGGGCAGATTCCGTCCCTCAAGTCCCTTGAAGTGTCCTATGACTTCCTCCCGACCTGCACCATGCCGGTCAACGTGATCCTCATGACCACGCATGACGACGCCGAAGGGCTCAAGGCCTATGCCGAACACCCCGCGCATGTCGCCGTCGGCAAGGAACTTATCAAGCTCGTGACCGAGTCCCGCCAGGCCATCGACTATACTTTCTAAACTTCACCGGAGGAGGGAAAGGGGCCTTCCGGGGAAATGCCCTGCGGTTCCTTTCCTCCCTCTCTTCCAAGTCTCTTCTCATCAGGCCACAACCGGCCACTCCCCTCCTTTCCTACCGCATACCGTTTATGACCCAACCTGAAAAAACAACGCCGATCGGTGAGTCCCCAGCTCCTCACGCGGAAGCGCGGCGGGCCTTTCCCGCAGGACTGGAACAGCCCGAGGGCAGCTTCCGATTCAGCGTCGACGCGCTGTTGCTCGCGGCCTTTGCGGCAAGCCGTACAACCGATGTTACCATACGGTTTATAGATCTTGGAACAGGGTGCGGCGTTGTTGGCCTTGCCTATTTGTTACTTAAACGAAACATTTGCCAAGGCTTCGGTATGGATTGTAATCCCGAGCTGATTGCCGCCGCTCAAAACAATACTGCCAAGCTTGGTTTTTCGGATCGATTTGCTCTGCATACCGGGGAACTTGCCGACACGCGTTTTTTAGAAAACCTCCGTATGGAAGCCTCCCCGGTCCAGTTGGTCATGGCGAACCCGCCGTGGCGTCTTGTCGGCTCCGGACGCTTACCCGCAACAGAGGCCCGCCAAAAAGCCTTATTCGGGGATAAAGGAACGTTCCCATTGTTCGCGTCCGCAGCCTCCTCATTGCTCGAAGAAGATGGACGTTTCGCCTGCATCATAAGCCCGGACAGGCTTCAGGATATGCTGGCGGCGCTGGATGGGGCGGGGCTCACTCCCTACTTGTTACAATATATCCACAAGCAAAAAACTTCTCCGGCCACGTTCGTGCTCATAGAAGCCCGTAAAGGCGCACACGCCAAACCATCCGTCGCCGAACCAATCGCCCTGTACGGCCCGGAACGTTTTTTCACACTGGAATCACTGGCTTTCTGCCCTTTTTTGCGCTAGTCTGAAGGCATGAAATACTTTCGCGCAGATCTGCATGTCCATTCGCGCTTTTCCCGCGCCACCAGCGGCAGGCTCAATATCCGCAATCTTGCGGCATGGAGTATGATCAAAGGCCTCTCCGTCATGTCCACGGGCGATTTCACCCATCCGGCATGGCGGGACGAGCTGCGGCGTGACCTCGTCTATGACGACAACAGCGGCCTCTACCGCGTCCGCGAAAAGACGCCGCTGGAAACGGAAATCCCCGGCTTTTCCCGTCCGGACGGTGTCAGCGAGCCGCAGTTCCTCATCCAAGCGGAAATCAGCTCCATCTACAAGAAAGACGGTTCCGTACGCAAAGTGCACAACGTCGTGATCATGCCCAGTCTGGAGAGTGCGGACAAGCTGTCCAACAAGCTCGCCGCAATCGGCAACATCACTTCCGACGGGCGTCCGATCCTTGGCCTCGATTGCGAGCATCTCCTTGAAATGGTGCTTGAAGCCGACGAGCGCGGCGTGCTCATTCCCGCGCATATCTGGACGCCGTGGTTTTCGCTTTTTGGTTCCAAATCCGGCTTTGACGCGCTGGAAGACTGCTTCGGATCGCTCTCCTCACATATTTTCGCCCTGGAAACCGGCCTTTCCTCCGATCCGGACATGAACCGGCTCTGGTCCGCGCTCGACCGTTATGCGCTCGTTTCCAATTCCGACGCGCATTCCGGGGAAAACCTCGGCCGCGAAGCCAATCTCTTTGAAGGCACGCCTTCCTATGACGGCATATTCGACGCGCTGCGCCGGGCCGCCCGGGACGAGGAAGGCTCAGGCTGCATCTACCGGGGGACGGTCGAGTTCTTCCCTGAGGAAGGAAAGTACCACCTTGACGGGCACCGCGCCTGCAATGTTGTCCTTGAGCCGGAAGAATCCATGAAAATCGGGAATATCTGCCCGGTATGCGGCAAGCCGCTCACCGTCGGCGTACTCCACCGGGTCATGGCGCTGGCCGACCGCAAGGCCCCGGTCATGCCCAAGCACGATCCGGGATTCGTCTCGCTGTTCCCGCTTCCGGAAATGCTCGGCGAACTGCTTTCCGTCGGCCCCAAAAGCCGAAAAGGCAGTCCGAACTGGTCCGCTTGTTCGGTTCGGAAATGGATATTTTGCACACGGTCCCCGAGTCGGATTTGCGCCAGCACTGGGACGCCCTCGGCGAGGCCGTGGCCCGTATGCGCCGGGGCGACGTCATCAAGGAAGCGGGCTTTGACGGCGAATACGGGGTCGTCAAAGTGTTCTCGGAAGAAGAGCGCAAACAATTTGTGACCGGAAGGTATCGTTCTTCATCCTTGTTGGATGCTCTGCCCGAAGCCCAAAAACCGGGCAGAAAACCCAAAGCGGCACCTTCCAAGGAACCAGCATCGAAACAGGTATCCCTGTTCGCGGCAATGACGCCCCCGGCGCCCCAGACGCCGCCCGATCCGAAGGCGTTCCCGTATTCCGAAGCGCAGCAGAAAGCCATCCAAGCCGGGCCAAACCCCGTGCTGGTACTCGCGGGCCCCGGTTCCGGCAAAACCCGCACCCTTGTGGGCCGCGTCCAGCGCCTCCTCAAGGACGGCATCCCCGCTCAACGCATCCTTGCCGTTACCTTTACCCGCCGCGCCGCCGCCGAGCTCCGGGAACGCCTTGAACGCGCCCTTGGGGAAGGCGTCCCGTTGCCTCAGGCCGATACCCTGCACGCTCTGGCCTTATCCCATTGGGGCTCCGCTGAGGAGGCCCTGCCAGCCGTGTTGCCCGAAGAAACGGCCCGGAGCGTGTTCGCCAAGGCCAACGCCCTGTCCGCCGCCGACGCCAGACGCGTATGGGATGAGCTGTCCCTCGCCCGGGAGCGCCTCGACACCCTGACGGACGAACAGTCCGCCCTGCAGGAGCGTTACCACGCCGCCAAGCGCGAGCGGAACCTTGCGGACTATACGGATCTGCTGGAGCACTGGCTGGCCCGCCTGCAAGCCGAACCGGAACCCCAGTGGACCAACGTGCTGGTCGACGAAATACAGGACCTTTCGCCGTTGCAGGTTGCCCTTGTGCGGGCGCTGATGCCCGGAGACGGGCATGGGTTCTTCGGCATCGGCGACCCCGATCAGGCTATTTACGGATTCCGTGGGGCGCATCCCGATGTTCAGTCCGCCCTGCGTGAAGCGTGGCCTTCGCTGGAGAGCGTCACGCTCGCCGCGAGCCACCGTTCCGCCGCCGGAATCCTGACCTCGGCTTCGGCATTGCTCGGATCGTCCTCAGCCTGTGGAAAACTTATCCCCACCCGGAATATGGAAGCTTGCCTGCACCTGTTCAGCGCCCCGGACGCCCGCAAGGAAGCCGCATGGGTCGCGGATCAGGTTGCGCTTCTTCTCGGTGGAACCTCCCATACGCTGGAAGAGTCCCGCCGCCGCGATGCCACGCTTGCCACGCCGTGCAGCCCCGGCGAAGTGGCCGTGCTGGTCCGCATGAAAGCGCTCATCCCGCCTCTGAAAACCGCTCTGGAGCGCCGGGGCGTCCCCTGCTCGGCACCGGAAACGGCCCCCTTCTGGGGCGATCCTTCCGCCGCCCTCATCCTTGAATTGGCGGGGCTGCGCTTCCAGCGTCCCTTTGCCGCGCCGGAAGGCCCCGGCAGCCTCGACGTGGATGTGCCGCAGCTGGCCGCGTCCCTGCCCGAACAGCTCTGGCAGGCAGGGCCGTCCGCGCTGGCCTCCCATCTGGATGCCGCCAAGCTCCTCGCCCCGCTGTTCACCGAATCGGCGGCCTGCAATGCCCTGCTCCGGGCGTTCCGCGAACAGGGCAAGACATGGGAAGGGCTGCTTGATTGGGTGTGCCTGCGGCAGGATCTGGATCTTGTGCGCGAACAGGCGGAGCAGGTGCAGATCATGACCCTGCACGCCGCCAAGGGGCTTGAGTTCCGGGCCGTATTCCTGCCCGCCCTGGAAGAGGGCATCCTGCCCTTCCCCGGCGCGGATGCGCTGCTTCACGGCGACCCCGGCGGCGCTATCGATCCGGACGCGCTCGCGGAAGAGCGGCGCTTGTTCTATGTCGGCCTGACCCGTGCGCAGGATGCGGTTTTCGTCAGCCATGCGGCGCAGCGCCATCTCTACGGCAAGGCATTGGAACTGCCTCCTTCGCGCTTCCTCTCCGCGCTACCCGAGCTGTTCCGGCACACCCGGCTTGTCCGCCATGTGCAGACGAAAGCTACGCAGATGAAGCTGTTTTAGAAAATATTGGAGGGGGAAGGAGGGCCTTTCTGAAGAAAGCCCACCGTCCCCCCCCCAACCACCCGCATCCTCCCC
>ENA-UONX01003245-UONX01003245.1-human-gut-metagenome-genome-assembly--contig:-P74old-NODE-3245-length-10232-cov-8.380073_pt1 | contig 10232 bp, 10 predicted proteins | sample MGYA00242466_ERZ724013 | MGnify/ENA metagenome assembly ERZ724013 | reverse complement strand
ATTTGTCCTTCACAAACTCATTATCAAGACTTTTCAAGGTTGCAAGGCCTACTTTTATTTGCCTCCTAAGCTGTACATCCAATTCTTCAATATTATCATATAGAACAATATTTTCATTGCCAAGAATAGATATAACGCCATTAACCAAGTTTTTTAGATACTGAGCATTTTGAATATCATTATTCCTTTGACGCATTTTCTCCAAGTGTTTTGACATACTTGAAAAAATCTCAGCCTCCTTTGTTATACATTGGCGGCAAATGGCTAAAAGTGGCTCTATAGTACTATCCGCATATAGAGCCACAATCATATCATTGAATAATTGAAAGTATTCTTTTTCTTCTTGTGATAATATCATATTAACAGCATTTAGACTGCTGTAAAGATATGAATTATATTGTATGGCTACAAGAAATCACCTTTGGTAGTCACCAACTTATATTCAAAAAGATAGCTTATAGTATAAAAGTGAATATCAATTTTAGCACTATTTCCCATAAATACGATAAGCCACTAATAATCAATAAGATACATTAAGATGCAATATTCACTAATATTCTTAGTGAATATTGCATCATAAGTAAGAACACCCACCATTCTTTGAAATAATAATTGCTATTTTACTTCAAAATTAAAATATCCTCTTTTTTTATCATAAAGGATAAAATATTGATTAGGTTTATTAGGTAAATTAATCGCAAACCTATTTTTCCCAAAATCTTGCACAAGGCTTTTCCTACGATTGTACTTTGTATTTATTAAGTGATAAGTTAAAAGAGTAGAGTAAACGAATCGTTTACTCATTTCATCAAAACTCAACTTACGAAGTTCCCAAGATGTGCCACCATAATTATCTAACCATAGTATTTTAGTATGCATATCTAAATTATACTGAGAATGAGCAAAAGCATTCCGAATGGATGTATGAAATCCATTTGTTATAATATCAGCAATTGGATTATGCATTTTTTTTAGGCAGTCTCTAATTTCACTACGAATAAAATTATGTTTACCCATTTCAGGCACATTTACATCCCATTCATATTGTTTATTATCAAGTATTTTAGTTAATCGATATAAGTCTTTAAGAAATTGCTCTGATTCCCAAGTATGAGAATAAATCATGAGTTCAATACTCATCCTCAATTCATCATCCTGTATGTCTTTCGGTGGAGTTGTTTTTGATTTTAAAGGCAATAAAGAAAAAATCCTTTGCATTAAGCTTTTACTTGAAGGAAAAGAATAAAACTTTTTTAGAAAAATAGATAAAAACTTTAATCGGGTGGAATCTTGTTGAATATATCCCTGATAATCAATCACATGTGGAAGTATTTTTGAATTTGAATTATCATATTCTTTTCTATAATCACCATTTGCAAGAAAAAGGATATAATCCATTGGTGATTTTGTCTTCATAGTATCAAAGGCTTCCGATACAGCAACCTCAACTTCATTATTTATTGATTGGAAATCGCTAAATGTTATCATAATTAGATGTTAAATATTAAACAATATCATTTTAATATTGCTAATATACACATTATCTTTCACTAAAAAAAAGAATTTATTTTTTATTCTACCAGACATGAAAAAAAATAAATATATAGCATATACAAATCATATTCACTTTCAAGATTAGTGAATATTAGAAACCCATCAGGTCTTGAACGCACAATATTGTAGAAAGGTAGCTATCAATTCCAAACAGCTACCTTTCTACAATACTTTAATTTATCTTTTTACAACCCTACCATCAGGAACTCCCTTATACTTGATGCGATATTCTGAGAAATAAAAATTATAATTCTCCATTATATAAGCATACCCTTGACCTGCACCGTATTCAAAACCAATAGCCCGATATGCCTTATCGTGATAACTATCAGTAACAATACGCCACTTGCCATTCCAAGTAAAGTGTTGCCCATTAGCCCAAACCCCTTCAATGTGAGATGTATTGTCAGAGTATAAAACAATCTTATCCAAGCTCTTTACTCCCGTTCCGTCAAATTGATAACCCTGCAATACAAATTCCGTTGCCTTTTTTATTTCCAACGGGTCACTGTTTGAAGGCTTATTTACACCACACCCCACGCACAATATAATCATGCTAATGATTAGACATGTAAATTTTGAATAATTCTTTTTCATAATATAATTTATCTTTTCATCATTTGCAAAGCTTTAACCGTCTTATCTCTTCGCCTTTCATATTCACGAACCAAATCTTTGTCATCTGATTGTTTGGCTATGTTAAGAGCATCATCGTAATTGCGCACAATTGTTTGTTTAAGTAATTGGATTTTTAACACCTCATTTGCGGAAAGTGACGGAGACTCTTCCAAACGTACAAGTTCATCAACAGCCGACCTTATTTCTTTCTCCCTTCGTAGCAATCTATTAGTCATATCATCACCTGCATCCGAAGCCGCTTCACGAGTTCCTGCAGGAGCAAAATACTCACTCCCAACTAAATCACCTTTAACTAACTTCGTGTTTCCTGCGTAAAGAGAATTTTCTTGAATATGCAACGTTATTTTCTCGCCATCTTCGGTATTAACTGCAATAATATTGTTATTCATCGAATATGTACCACGTTGTGTATTTACATAATAATCCGATTTCCCTTTAGATTTAGCTTCTACAACATTACCATTTTTAAAAGCAATGGTTAAATATGAATCAGGAAACTCCACACTCCATGCTCCTAAAAGATTAAAAGAGTTTTGATTGTTATCAGAATGTGCAAAGTTATTATGTTTTTCAATAGAACTATCATTAGAGAATGACGATTCATCAAACGCAGCGTATGCCACCATTACACCATCAGGTATTTCAATATTTAGTAAAGAGGGACAATCCCGAAAAGCCCCTGTCTCTATATTTTTTATAGATTCAGGAAATATGACTGTTTTTAATTGCGAACACCTTCTAAAAGCCGAACTTCCAACATCCCTTAATTTATTGGATAGAAAAACCTTCTCTAATTGCACACAGCTTTCAAAAGCCGAATTTCCTATATATGCAACATTATCAGGTAGTCTAACTTCTTTCAAGCTTTTACAACCACTAAAAGCCTGCCTACCTATGGAATACAACTTCTTAGGAAATTTGACAAATGATAAGTTTGTACATAGTGCAAATGCGCCTGCTTTGATTTCTGTTATATTATCAGGAATAGTAATAGAGGTTATATTTATACAATCAACAAAAGCATCTTCTCCAATTTCTGATACAGTTTTTGGCAAATCAAATGTAACATTCTGACATTTAGAAAAAGCACCATTCCCAATCTTTATAAGTCCATCATGGAGTTTAGAAAGTTCCAATTTCTCACATCCTGAAAAAGCCTCATCATCAATTATTGTAACACTATTAGGGATATTAATATTAATCAATTTGTGACAGCTGGAAAAGCTGTTCGATGATATTTTCTTAATTGTGGTTGGAAGTTTTATCGAAACTAATTCTTTAGCATCCTTGAATGCGTTTAAAGGAATTACATTTGCACTATTCTTGTTATCAGCAACAACCTTACATTCAGCAAGGTCAACAGTCTTTAATATTCCAAAAGAGCACATTTCCGACATTGTGGAAAAATCCGTACTATTGATAAAACCTGACAAAACTAAATTATCAATCTTATACGCATCCTCTTTAAGCAAGTCCCTCAATGTACCTGCTTTTTCAACATGATAATCAGAACTACATGAAACCAAGAATACATGCATGAATATTGTCACATATATGCTAACCCAATGTACTTTACTCATAATAATTATCGTGGATATAGTTCATTAATCTTATTATGCAAAAAAACTAATCTCGCATCATTTCCGTTATATGGTTCATACGCTTTATCTTCCAATATGCCATTTTCACGAAAGCAGACAATTGAGGTTACTTCTAAGTCATTCGTATCAATCAAGTAGAATACACAATTATCAAATGTAGCACAAGAACTACCACCACAGTTCTCTTCTGTTGATAAAAACAAATATTGTTTATCTTCTATATGCACCACATCAGAGTGACGGACAACAACAAAGAAATTCGAAAATGATATTTCACCTGAATCTCCAACAGTCCATCCATCTTTAGAAGATAACAATTTAAAGATTCGTCCCGTAACACTACCTATCGCCACATTAGTTACAGCTTTATCCGCAACATCTTCCGAAAAGTTTGTCACACCTACAATAACGCTATTTTCATTTTCATTATAAGCCTTACGAGCAAAAGATTTATATTGCGTACAATCACTAAAAATACTATCAACAAGATTTATGTTATCGACATCAATCAGACTATTGTTATCGTTTGATTTATTACCACAAGAACATAAACCCACAATAAACACCAAAAGATAAATATATTTTCTCATAATTACATATTTTGATAATATTCTATTTTCCTACCATACAACCAACCTTTATCGTCAATCCCTTTTATCCAATTTCCAACGGAATCATATTCGACTTCTTCATAATGTAGATATAAATCAATCTTATCTTCTCCTTTTTGAGTTGAATATATATTCTTTATCATTTCGTTATCCTGATAAACATATTCTTTTACTTCAATCAATTCATCATTACTGTTATATATTTCTTCTTTCGTCAATCGGTCTTTTGAATCATAGTTATTCTTGATACTGAACTTATCCCCATTAGGAAATATATATTTCTTCTTTAAAATATTGAATACTATACAGTAGCCATTTTCACTATTACGTTTGTATGTTATTTTGTCAATTCTATTTTCTGAATCATAAGTGACTTCTCCAACATATTGAATATTATCATCCCATTTACTGTATTTTCCAATAATTTTATTCAACAAGCTATTTTGGTCATACTCATAAACACACTTTACCGTATTATCCATATCAATTGCCGACAACAATGTGTTTTTGATAATGGCATCTGTTTCAGGAACATTATAGTCTCCATATTCGTACAAATCAACATCGTCTTCTGAACGTCCAGATTCGGGTCCATATTCATAGACCTCCAATATCCTTCCATATTCATCGTACTTAGTATAACCGACCAATTCAGGAACACCATTGTAAAAAATTTCATTATTCTTATCAGAATCGCCTTTTACTCCTTTTCCATAACTGTATAATGCTACTTTTTTGACATTGCCTTTAAGCCCATTAATACCAACTTCATTTCTCCCTTTCATTACTGCATCATTTCTGTTTGTGCATGATGAAAATAGGATTAGAAGTAATCCAATAATAGATAAATCAAATCGTATCATAAAAATTGTGATTTATTCTCCCGTAGGCTCTAAAGGGAGATTTATAAAAAGAAGTGTGAGCCAACTTAACTTATTCCATAGTAGGCTCTCGACTGCCCTGTGACGAATAAGAAAAAGCCGCTCACACCTTAGGCAGTATATGTTGTTGAAAACATATATGACGCACCTAAGGAGAACGTTTTTCCGTTATTCCTGCCACATGGTGAGTTGTCGAGATTCACTAATGCAGAATAGCTAAACGCTTCCTAAATTATGTATGTTGCTATTTGCAACGATACAAAAATAGTAAAAGTTCAGCAAAAACGTTATTTGTGAGCAGCTTATTTTAATACCAAAGAACTATTTTTTATCAAAAGGACAGCATATCATACGTCTCTAACAATTCTTGTGAACGTAATCCCAAATACCTACGTGTAGTCATAACATCTGCATGGTTAAACAATTCAGACAACTTGATAAGAGCAAATTCTGAATTTTCCCCAGCAGTCTCAACAACCTTACGCCCAAATGTTTTTCGCATTGAATGAGTAGAAAAGTGTTCAATTTTCAATCCATATTGAGTTTTAATTGATTTAAATAAGACATTGATTCTTTGCGTGCTATATACTACTTTTTTACGACTGATAAAGCACTTCTCATTTTTGTCCAGTATATTCAAAGCCTTGTAACAATCTACGATATGCTTTTGGAAATTGGCATTGACTTTAATTTCCCTACGCTTACCTGTTTTCTTCTCGACAACAATAAAAGAATGACCATCCAACAGCATACCCCATGTTAAAGTCAAGAGGTCTGATATACGCAAACCAAAGAAAGAACCGCAACCAACCAACAAAGACAGACGGTATTCTTTATCACGATACAATCTTCTAACCAATGAAAGCATAGTATCCCATTCAATATAATCACTTGTCACATAACTATTTTTTAAGCTCATAATATTCGTTTTTAGCAGAGATTCATAGTTTTTAAATGTGTCATGAATACTCCAATTAGTAAATTATTGATAATCAATTAATATTCAGTAATTACAGAAGTGAATATTTCAATCTCCACAATATCGACCAGTACCATAGCCCATTGCTTTTGATATTTCATCACTTGTGAGACCTCTCTCCCAAGCTCTTTCATCTCTTCTTTGGTCTACTACCTCTTTATGTGCAATCCAGCTAGCTGCAATCATAGCATCAAACTTTGCTGCTTTTTCTTCACGAGCTCTAACAGCATCATGTTCCCAACCCCAAGCTGCTCTCAGACATTCACTCCAAGAACGACCTTTTCTATGAAACTCACTACCATATAATCTATGGGCATCTTTCATTACTTGTTGCTTATTGTATCGTCTCATAATTCGTAGTGTTATTGATTACTTATCACACTACAAATGTAGTACTTTCAATATACATACCAAAATAAAAACGTATATTGCTAGGGCTACATTAACTTCTTTTATGTATTGCAATCAATATACAATTTAAAACTAAACGTATATTTGCATACATAATACAAAAGAAGAGTTATGGGACTACGAATAAAAGAAGTTATCAAAGAAAAAGGAATGACTGTTCAGACATTGGCTGACAAAATGGGAATTAATAGAGTAGGATTATCTAACCATATTAATGGAAATCCTTCCGTAGCCATTTTGGAGAAGATTGCCATAGCACTAGAAGTATCAATTCAAGAGTTGTTTGAAAAAGAGCCAAATAAGAATATTAATGGCTATATTGAGATTGGAACAGAAATCTTTAAGATTACATCCTTTCAAGATATGAAGAACATTATTAACCGCTTTAATAGTACTGAGTAAGTAAACTCAGTACTTCAACAATCACTCCTGCCCCTAAAATCCCATCCTCCTTCCCTGAAATCCCCTCAATTTCTCCCCAAAATCCCCTGTAAAATCCCTTGCTTATTCATAACACACTGTATATCTGAACAATACAGACTCAACTCGCAAAATAGTAGTTATTAGCCCATTTCATAGCTATATCTTTGCAATATCGAAAGAGCTCAAACGATAATAAATGATATTGTAAAACGAATAAAATCAGAATAATGAAAATAGATAATAACGAGACTGTATTTGATTACAGCACTATGAATGAGATTATTAATGAGGGTATGAAAGAAGAAAAGCGCAAAGCGTTATATAAGAATTTATGGTTTGAAAAGGAACTTACCATTTTATTCGGAGAAACAAATTGTGGTAAAAGCTTACTTGCACTTCAAATAGCAGAAGAGATTGCCAAAGGTGGCGAAAAAGTAATGTACTTCGATTATGAAATGAATATGTCCCAACTATGCGATAGATATTCCAATGAAGAACGTACAAAACGATATGAATTTTCCGAAAACCTAATAAGAGCAAGAATTGATTTTGATTTGGAATGTGATTTTAAAGCACGAAGAGAAAGATTATTTATGCGACTGGAAGAGGCTGCAAGCAAATCTAACATAAAAGTCTTCATTGTTGATAACATCACGTGTCTACATCCCAATTTATCTGATACGGAACAAGCTGCAAGGTTCACCATTGAATTTAGGACATTTATGAACAAGTTAGGCGCAAGCATTCTTTTGTTAGGACATTCTCCGAAACTGCAAAGCAAAGGAGTTATCACATTAGATAGACTTGGAGGCAGTAAACAAATTAGCAACTTTATAGATGCTTGCTTTTGTATCGGGAAGACCACAGGAGAGATAAATAGAGTTTATATAAAACAGCTAAAAGCCCGAAGCTGTCCCATAACTTTACATGAAGGGCGTGTCCTTGTCTGCTCTATAGAAAAACGAGATGATTGTTTTATTGAATTCAAGGAAGAAGGCTATGCCGATGAAAAAAGATTATTGAAGGGGGAAGCTGATATTACCCCTGAAAAAGAAAAAGCCCATCAACTTTACAAAGAAGGCAAAAGCTATAGAGAAATAGCTAAAATCATCGGTAAAAGCGATAAGACTATCAAAAAATGGATAGAGGAATATGAAGAATATTGTGCCAAGCACGAAGCTAATGAAGAAGTTGAGAACGAATTTTCTGAGGTGGATAGTGCGGAAATGCGGAGTGCGGAATAGTGAAATGCAAAATAATACTAATAAACAGTCTTACATTCACTTTCTTTTCCCCTTTAATTTACTAATAATGAACTTTGTAATAGAAATACAATATGAATGCACAGTATTTAAACTTAGATACCATCAAAGAGAACCGCAACTTCAAAGGAATATCCCAAGAGGATGCAAAAGAATTAATTGATACACTATATGCTTTTTCAGTTTTGAGCTATGAAGCATATAATAAAAAAGATACACAATATGGAGAATTTTGAATTAAAAGGCTTTGCTAAAGGCAAAAAACAGCAAAAAGAACAAGTAGGCGGCAATGCCATCATCTATACCCGTGTTAGTTCCAGTGAACAAGTAGACGGTCAAAGTCTAGAGGTGCAAATAGATAAATGCAGAGAGTACGCAAACATGCACTCATACAATATTGTCGGTGAGTTTGGAGGAACATACGAATCAGCAAAGAGCGATAAGGAACGCAAAGAATTTAGTCGTATGCTGACCTTCATCAAACAGAGCAATAAGAAAGGCAGCAATCAGATAGTAAAAACCGTAATAGTGTTCAGTACCTCCCGTTTCAGTAGAACGGGAAGCACAACCATTATTGAAGAGGTAGAAGCTAGAGGAGCATACGTGGTATCTGCAACATCAAATTATGACCCACGTACACCAGTCGGAAAGTATATGCAACTCATGGAACTTGCAAATGCAAGGTTTCAAAATGACGAAAAGAGAGCAACAACTGTTGAAAACAGCGTAAAAGCATTACTAAAAGGTAGATGGATTGGTAAAGCTCCAAGAGGATATGACCAAAAGACAACAAAGAAAGAGCAGATTATAACCATCAATGAAGAGGGAAAACTAATAAGAAAAGCATTCCTTTGGAAAGCCAATAACAAACTATCTAACGAAGAAATCAGGCATAGACTGGCAGCAGAAGGTTTCCATATCTGTAAACAGAAGCTATCAGAACTGTTCAAGAACCCTTTTTATTGTGGCTATATGGCACATAAATTCTTGCAAGGGGATATTGTACAAGGAAATCATCCTCCATTGATACCAAAAGAAATTTTCTTGAAAGTAAATGGAGAGTTATCCAAAAACCATAGTGGATATGAACAAAAGATAGATAAGGAGTATGCACCATTACTAGGCAGCATTAAATGTCCCTGTTGTGGCAATAATCTATCCGCAAGTATATCAACTAAGATGCGAAAGAAATTCGGGCGTACCGATATTGGTTATTATGTTTGCAGCCGCAAAGGATGCAAGTATAACAGTTCAACCAAAAACGTACATGAAGCCTTTGAGGAAGAAGCAAACAAGTATGTACTATCTGATAAAGTCTCAGAACTTTTAAAACTACAACTAACCATCACCTTTGAAAACATGAATAAAGAAAATAAAGAAAGAGCCCAGTCCATCAAATCCAATATTAAAGCAAAGGAAAAAGAACTGGAACAAGTAGAAACCAATTATGCACTTTGTTCCGACACAAAGAAACAAGAGATTTGCGTAAAGGTAATGACGAGATTAGAAGAAGAAATCAGAGGTTTACAGGCAGAATATTCAAAGGTTAATACGGAAATATTGAACCTGGATAAATTCATTGATTATGCGTTCGCAATGCGCTCTAACTTATTCAATTTATGGGAATTACAAGGATTAGAAGGAAGAAGGAGATTACAAAAATTGGTATTTCCTGACGGGTTTATCTACGACAAAAATAACGAGCATATTGAACCTAAAACAGTCAATCAATTCTTTCTGCTAAACTACTCATTTCCAACGAATAATGGAGATAAAAAAAGAGAGACGAACAGTGAAAATCACCGTTCGTCCCTTCAAGTACTCGAAGCGGGACTTGAACCCGCACAGCCGCAATGGCCAAAGGATTTTAA